>Ga0209062_1000601_pt1 | contig 98634 bp, 91 predicted proteins | sample Coa_R2_2_FD_187158 | JGI IMG/M metagenome (GOLD analysis project Ga0209062, IMG submission 187158) | Surface soil microbial communities from Centralia Pennsylvania, which are recovering from an underground coalmine fire - Coalmine... | ecosystem: Environmental > Terrestrial > Soil > Unclassified...
GCTGGCGCAGCCTGGAACATCTGCTCGCGTGGTCTGAATGGCGGCGAAGGCATCAATTCTTCGCACAACTCTGCCACTACATAAAACGCGCACCCTTGCTTGCTGCGACTCAGTTACAACTGTAGTACTAAGTTCCAAGAAAGATCGAAAGTGCGAAACTTACTGGACACTACCCACGGCCGCGGCTGAAGGTGAAGTCGAAGACGCGTTTTACCTGGTTCGATGACAAGATCCTGTCGATGTACGCGCAGGGGGATGACCACTCGTGAGATTCCCGCCAGCAGATCGTCCCCACGCTGCTGTGCGTTAGCTCTCTTGTATGGATTTTCCGTCGACTGTTTCCATTGCAGACTCTGATCCGTCAGTAAAACGCTCGGAAAGCGGATGATCTCAGGAGGCGTGGCGCCGGAAGATCACCGTATCGTTATGCTCCCCAGCCTGTACCTATAGTGCCCATCGTCATCCGCCAGTGGCAGTGCGAGCCTGGGTGTACCGGTGCGGCTTCCGATGGAAACGTAAACGCTGTATGTGCCTGGCTTGAAGATTGGCGCCGGGGGCACGCGGAACCATGCTCCGGATGGCACCGCCTCGGCCCGTAACGGCGGTCCTACAGGAAGCGCTCGCACCTCATAGTCTTCCGCCACGAATGTACCCACGATCCCACCCTCATCATCTTTCAACGTGAAAGCGGGAACTCCACCAGGAAGGCAGGGTGCCACTCCGGCATTGCGAAACGTAAAATCGATCCGAAACGGGGCGTTCGCATCCGCAATTTTCGGCCAGACAGCCTCTACCAATTGCAGCCGATAACCCAGTCGCAGGTTGATACGATCGATAAGCGGACGCATTTCCTTCAAAAACTCACGTGGATACCAGTGCACGGAAGCGTAGCTGGCGTGGTACTCTTCGATGGCTTTCAGGTACAAGCTACCGTCCTGCCAGAAACCGCGCTGTTTGGATTCGCCGTAATGTTCAGATTCCAGGATGACCGGCAAATGCGGCCAGAACATCGCTGCCATCCAGGCGTGAAAGTAAGCGTTCTTGCCACCCTGTACAAGGATGCTGTCGTCCCGCAATGTCAGACCGAGGGCCTGCGCATCATCCAGCAGCCGGAGACTGACCACCAGGAAATCATCATTGGCCACCAGCAAGGTTCGCTTGAAGTTCTTTTTATACAGGTCAATGTGTTTGAGGATCGTGGCAGTCGAATAGTTTCGATGGGTGCTCCCGCCGGTGTGTCCCTCTCCCCAGACTCCCAAAGAGCCGATATCGATAAATGCTACATCTGGGTTGCCATCATAGCGGGCCGACGCCGCCGCGAGAAAATTGTCTAGTTTCTTGAGAAAAATCGGATCTCCAAAGTCTGGTTCCCAGTTCGGCCCGTTCTCGACGATGCCCTTGCCATCGGCGAAACGATAGCCTTTTGCGCCGGCCTTCCTCACCCATTCCGGCGTTGCATAGGGCTGGTCGCGATCGCTTTCCGAGCAGGTAAACCGGAAGGCGATCTTCCAGCCCTTGTCGATCCAGCGCTGAGCGGGCGTATCTACGATTGACCAGTTGAACTGGCCCTCCTCGGGCTCAAGATACGACCATGCTAGCCGCATGTAGATGACACTGGCGCCCGGAAAGTCGTCCACAGTATCAGAAGGGGCCAAATTCAGGCCATAGTTGTGAATGCCGTCATCGTAAAAGTGGAAGACCCATCCCATGCCGGGATTTCGCAGAGCGGCGCCGGTATCGGCTGGCCGCACCGCGACTTTCTCCTCGGCCGGACTGGAGCGGGCCAACAAACTCGCGGATGCGAGGCAAATAAACGTTCTGCGGTTCACAACAACTTCTCCAGAAAAGCAGCTGGCTTGTCCGATCTTTTCACCATCAAAGGTTGTAAGTGTAGTGCAGCTTTCTATAAGTTCAGCTGGCGGTCGTCGATCATTCCTTTCTAAGCCTCGGAGCCAATCACCAGCACCTTGGTTCCATAGAGCCCAGGGAGCGGTATCTTTAGCTGTGGTTTTTGTGTGCCCACCAGCACTACCGTTTTCCCTGTCTCCACATCCTTGGCAGCCAGCGAAGGTGCAAATCCGAGCTTTCGAGGATCCAACTCAACTGTCACCTCCACATCTCCTTTACGATAGCTTTGCAGCACCAGAAGGAGCTTCGCGTCGCGCCTGCGCGCCAGCAGCAGCCACTTTGTCTCAGGGTCGCTCACTGTGAGCGCTGGATCGTCACTCCAATAGTTCATCACGGCAACGTCTTCGGTTCCGTACCCAAACTCCCACAGCTTCTTCTCAAACGAACGTGCCGGCTCAAATGCGGCACGGTTCTCGAACGGGTATAGCCAACGCATCCCTTCGTGCACCATGCGCATGCCCCATTCCGCGCCCACCATCTGCGGATCTGGTGGGCTCTTGAATGCAAGGTTATCCGGGATCGATAACACCGAATATAGGATGTGCGGATAGCCCCCAATTTGCCGGCTGGCTGATTCTGCAAGTAAGAAATCTGCCGGGAAGGGATGAGGATCGCTTGATTCCCCAGCGTGGCTCCCGTACCACCACCACTCTAGATCCAAGCTCGCATCACTCCAGGTATGCAGAGGCAGCATGAGGGTATTGGTCCTGTGATGAGTGATCATGATTGGATACTGAAGCTTTTTATTCCACTCTTGTTCCAGCACCCAAAGCCGCTTATAGTACTCCCGCTGATCCCACAACGGAGCAGCCGGCTGGATATCCCCATCCCCGGAAACATAAGCTGCCGAAGTCATGGTGTTGTAGTCGGTTTCCAGGAAAACGTTATCGAGGTAAATGCTTATCCCGCGTTTCATCCACTCGTTGGCGTACCACAGTGTAAAGTCACGATAACTCACTGGACAGCCTTGGTGTCCATACTTGAAGTTATTCTCGGGAAGCAGTTGAGTAAACGGCCCATTGCGGTCTGAAGCAAATTGCATGGCCCGCCACTCGTCTTGATAGACGATCCACTCTTCCGTCGCGATGTCCGAGGCATGTTCTTCAAAATAGATGGCGAGTGGCGTATCGGCGACCTGCTGGGGTATTCCTTCCGGATACAGGTTATCTCGCGGAACGGTCAGCCAAACCGGATTCGCCTGATTGTCTGGCGGGCCCTCCCCGGCAGCTCCATCGACGTGATACCGGTAGGGTGACATAACTGCGCCCAGAATGACTCCCTGGCGGGCGTTCTGCGCCTCCTGCGGGATCGCTAGGTTGACCATTGCTACCGCGATCACCCAGTCCAGCCAACTCGTGCGCGGAGAAGAGACCCGATCCTGTGTTCCTATCCGCTTCCAGTAAGCAGGGCGCTCCTGATCAATCGTTGCGAAGACAGTAGGATCGAGTACGCACGTCCTTCGTACCTTCATAATCTCGTCTACCACACGAAAATCATGGCCGTCAGGGTACTTATCCGAGCATTCGTGACCACCCCAGCATGCCATGTCTCCGATGGGAAGGGCGGGAACAGCCACCCTTGAGCGCCAACCTTCGGGCATTGGCCGCGTCGGGCTCGCCTGCAGACCAAATACTATCTTCCGGCCCTCCTGCGGTACCCATGGCCTGTTGACTAGATCCACCCGTAGAATCAGCTTCTCTCCCGCCCGCTCCAACACCTGCATTGTCCCGGTCGAGTCCAGCACGTAACCTCGCGGATTATCCCCGAACCACGCAATTCCTCGCTCGCCACCACCCAGCCAGATGTAGGGTACAAAGTCGGTCTTGGACACACGCTTCCACGGGGATGTGTCTCGGCAGGTCCATAGGATCCCGTCATCGCCGCCCGGCTCCGCTTTCCAGAGCGGTGGGTATGCTACCATTCGCCATTGGTCAGGGTCGTCTGTGCCCTCCGGTGGGCTGATCCAGGTGATCTTGCCACCCCGCGGTGTCGCCCCGGCGTAGTTCCGCCGAATGCCCTCCATGGTTACGTAGTGGAATAATGGCGCCTCGCGATCCGCAATCGGTATCTCCAGCCACAATCGCCGTATTCTCCTCCGCTGTCGGCCCGGGAGTAGTTCCATCTCCACCCTCATGCATCCGTCATACTCAATCGTGGATACTGTGTGAACCTGTACTGCTCCGGTCTTCGCTTCAGCTTTATAGACGGCACGATCGGGTTCAACAGAAACCCATTGACCAGCTGTAGATTGCCAGCGTTCCTCCCCTTCATCGGTGGAGACATGCAGGGTAACAGGCGCCGCAAGTAGTTCCCGTCCCTCGCTCACCACGCTGTCCCATAACCCCAGATCGTTCATCCGGTACGAGCGCAAAACTACCCGGGCCTCCCGACCCTCTACAAGAATCGGCTGATAGGGCGGGTAAACTTCTCTGCTGGTCCCTAATTTATTCCCAAGCCAGGGAAAATTCTTGTGTTCGAACTGCTTTGCTGTAAACGGGCCGCTCTCTCCCAGTGCCACTCGCAGCTCGTATGTCCCGTCCGCCAGAGCGGGCAGATCCAGCAACGATTCTCCCGCGCCCTTCGATAACTCCATCTGCTTATGGACCACGTCTGACTTCCGGTCGTTATCGCGAATCGTAACTGCTGCGAGACTGTAACGCTCCCAAGCATCTGATTGCATCGCCGAGGGCAGGTCTAGCTTGACTGCCAACTTCCGCAAGGAAGGGTAATATGCAAAGACACACGCCTTCCCCAAAGCTTCATCAGCGCGCGGATCTGTTTTGCCGGGCACACCTTCCTCCCGGCTGGCGCTCTCCTTTTGATCTGTCATGGCCCACAGCGATCGTTGCGCCGTTATGGGTAATGATCCTGCCAGCTGAAGAAACAAACGACGGCTGTAATTCTTCATTCCACAATCCCCGTTTAATAACATTGCTTACGAACAACAAACGCTCAAGGTGAAAAGCCCATGGCATCAAAAGAAATGGCGTACCTGACTGCGGGCTGACTCGGCTGTTGGCTCAAGATTAGAGAATCGACCAATACTTCCCCGCTCGGTGGAGGATCGACGCACATTCACCTTTTCACTGTCAATAGCACCCGTTTCCGCAGGTTGCTGTGGTCATTTGTGCTGACATCCTCACCAATCCACAGTTCACCGTATCAGTGTCCACCTGCAAAAGAGTGAGAGTAAGATCTCCTGTGCTCGATACGGCCACTTTTGCGTCACCAACCACAGGTCTTTGTCGCTGTTGTCGCTCTTCCGTCACCACTGGCGCGGTTTACTGTACCTACGATGTCTGTGGTCGTTACCTGACGCTTGCCCTGAACCAGCCCGCTAACAAACAGACACATTCCGCTTCTAACCGGTCACATGGCCTTTTTTCTACCTGCTGTCACATTCCCCCTCCTCCATCTATTCACGCGTTCCACGTGAAAACCTCCCCAACGGGGACCGTGCCCAACTTATAGGCAAGAGAACAGCGCCAGTCAAAGCAATTTCCTGAAGTCTCCAGCGTGTTTGCAATGCGAACAGAGCGGCCGACGCTAGTAACCGAGCCTAACCGCAGTACCTCTGGAGATTGGCAGAAATCTCGATCGACTCCTCATAGACCTCTCCCGATCACGATTGTTTACATTGCAATCATCGGTTTAAGCAAGTTTTAGGTAAGTACCGCTATTTGAAGGGCAACAAAAAGGCCCCCGGACGCTATGCCGGAGCCAGAAGGGTTGCAGCTGGGGTCTACGCCAGAGACGCGAACTGCGGCCATGAAATCGCTATGCGTGTTCCCGTCCTCACTGTACGATTAACGTGAGGGGAAGGAATGAGAAAGACGCTCTGATAGTGGTTGTGATTGCGCTGGCTGTCTTTGAATTCATCCGTAATGGAGCGGTATGAAATGGGTATGACAGCCATTGGTGCAGGACTTGGAATTGGCTTGTTCCTTGTGGCTACGCAAAAAGGGTTGGGTGAAGACTCGCCAGCCCGGAACGCCTTTAGCGCGGTAAGGATTTCAGTTCTGCGTTGCTGTGCCTCTGTAGGTACTCAGCGGCAGACAGCAATGTTGCCGGGGTGTCTTTGGCGCGGCCAAGCATCGAATTGCAATCACCACAAAGATAGCTCTGACTTTTCCGGTCTTGTGGTCATGGTCTGCTGCCCAACGCTTCGTTGTAAACGTCCTGCATATCGCGCAACGCTTGCCCTGTGTTAAAAACATCAAGTTCCACTGTTCAATGGTTAGATTGAAATTGCGCTTTAGCTGGTGTTGCCTAGTTTTTGAACGGCGAATTCAATTCTTATCTGGTTTTCCTGCTCATAGACGTTCATTATGACTCGGCTTTGACATCGCGTAACGCACAGCCACGACCTGGTCCTATTCGACATTGATCTTGAGCAAGCTGGCGAGAATACTTTTGCTCCAGAAATTCAGACGCGCCTCATAGAGAGGCGCGTCTCGTATGGATCAGCCTTCTCCGCAAAAATTCAGGGCTGCCTTTATAGGCAGCCCTGAGCGCTGAAATCTAAACAAGCCACATTACTGGTTCTGCGTGGAGTGGAAATACTTTGCCACGGTGCGAAGGAAAGGCTTTGCATCCGCCGGAGGCAGTACGTTGCCCTTCAGAATTTCATCAAACGTGTGCGGGGCGCCATAGAGGGTCGTAGTGTCTTCCGTGTTCTGGCTGACTGTGGTTCCATCCAGATCCACACCCGCAAACAGACCTTTGCTGCGCGAATAGGTTAGTAGCTCAGCATTCAGCTTCCAGTCAGTAGAGGCCTGTGCATTGCGCCCCACCGGTCCGGCTGAAGCGGCCGCATCGCCGCCAATCTTGAATTTATTTTTCAGAAGGTCCTGCATACCCTTCTGGTTTACGGCCACAAGAACCAGATCAGTTCCCTGCCCGCCAATCTGGAATCCAAGTGAACCGCCAGCCATGCGAATAAATACAGGACCGCTCCATCCGCGTCCTGTGCGGCAGGTAACTACACCCTGTCCATATTGCCCGCCAACGATGAATGCAGCCTTCTTCAAGCTCGGCACAACGGCAATGCAGGTGGCTTGTTTCACGATGCTGTCCGGAATGCTCTTGTCCGGGGTCTGCATAATCTGTTCAATAATCGTCCGGGAACTTTCCAACCGCTCGTCAAGGGTGGCCTTATCACTCGCGGCAAGTACGGGAAGCGAGATTCCCGCGATGCATAGCAATGTCAGGATCTTTCTCATCGTTTTTCTTTCTCCCACTGGTGCTGGTTGAATTCCTTTCTTTTTTATAACGGGCCATCCAGAATATGCCACCCGTCGGCTTAACTCTGTCACGTGTGATGCGAGCAGAGTTCCCAGGGTTGAGAGGAAGATGAAGGATTTGCAGGAATTTATCAGCAGAGTTCCGCACGAGAGAAAAAAAGGGGGCTGTATTTACCAGCCCCGTTCCCCAGATCTGCGTTGTTGCTGATTACGTTTGTAAGCTAATCGTGATTACCACGCAAGATAACGGAGGTCGGCATACCTTCGTTACTAATCTGTTGACTCAGACGTAAATGAGGAAATGGCGTGAAGTCAGAAGTTCCGGCCAGGTGAGACAATGGCGTTGCGGGCTGCGTGAACCGAAAGGGCAGTCCGGTTACCCACCCCTGCCTTCTTCATCATGCGCCCGATGTAGGACTTCACCGTTCTCACCTCAATCCCGAGCGCCTGGGCAATTTCCCGATTGGAGCGGGCAGAGACCAGCAATTGCAGGACTTCCAGTTCACGTTGGGTAAATTGTGGAGCGGAGTGAGGAGTGAGCGAGCCATGCGCCAGCATACGATCCACCATCATCGAGAGCGTATGCCGCGGTGCCCAGATGGAACCGCTGGCAACAATTTCAATCGCCTGCATCACTTCCTCAGGCGTGGCTGAATCGAGAAGATAACCCTTGGCCCCGGCGGAAACGGCGGCGATGATGCTCTCGTCGTCGCATTCCGTGGTCATCACAACTGTACGAATATGTGGCTGGGCAGCGCGCAGGCGGTGGATGGCCGCCATGGCCTCTTCCGGCCAGGTAACGCTGATGACGGCAACATCCAGAGAATCAATCTGCGCCAGACCGTCCGGGTCTGCTTCTAGTAAAGCCAGACCGCGCATCTCTTCCAGAATGCTTCGCAACCCGGCAAGGCGAATCGGCTCGGCGGCAAAGAGCCCCACCCGCAGATTTTTTCCGTATTGGCGCTGGTCAACCATGCACTAGCTACAGTTTCGGCAGCACAATTCCCTGCTGCTTCTGGTACTTCCCCTTCCGGTCAGCGTAGCTGATTTCGCAGACTTCATCGGACTGGAAAAAGAGGATCTGGCAAAGGCCCTCATTTGCATACACACGCGCCGGAAGCGGCGTGGTATTTGAGATTTCCAGCGTGACATATCCTTCCCATTCGGGCTCAAAAGGCGTTACATTCACGATGATTCCACAGCGTGCATAGGTGGATTTCCCTACGCAGATCGTCAGCACATCACGGGGAATCTTAAAATACTCAACCGAGCGCGCCAGTGCAAAGGAATTCGGCGGAATAATGACCGATTCGGCCTGCACAGTCACAAAAGACCGCTCGTCAAACTTCTTAGGATCAATAATAGCGCTATTTACGTTCGTAAATATTTTAAATTCATCAGAAACACGTAAATCGTACCCGTAAGATGATAAACCATAGGACACCACGCCTTCCTTTACCTGCTTTTCGCTGAAAGGGTGAATCATCCCGTGCTTCGTCGCCATTTCGCGGATCCAGCGGTCACTTTTTATAGACATCGAACTCCTGCCTGTTTTCTCTATATGTGTACCAGATAATCTGCCTGAAATCTGCATCTTATGTGACAACAGAAACGTTGACAATGCCGGAGAAGCTTTCTACTATCCACTGTAGCCGGTCAGTTTGCAACAAAACCTTGCAGAAAAAGGAGAAACGCCTTGATTAAACAGGACATTATCCACCACGTGATTGACCGTACCGGGTTGCCAAGAAACAAGGCTGAAGCGGCAGTGGACAAGGTTTTTGACAGTCTGAAGAAGTCTCTTGCCTCAGGTGACCGCATTGAGTTACGCGGATTCGGCGTCTTCACCGTTCGGCCGCGAAAGACCGGAATCGGGCGCAACCCCCGCACCGGCGCCGAGGTTACGATTGCTCCCGGCAAGGCTGTGCGCTTCAAGCCCGGCAAAGAGCTGCACCTGTCGGATTAGCCATGCGGTCCTCCATCGCACTGGAGCAGCACAGACCCCGCTGGATCCACGCTGCATGGAGCAGGCCATGATCACAGCGATCTGGATGTTCTGGTTGACCACTGCCATAAGCCACCCTCTTTGACCTTGGTGGCCTGCAATGACCTTGGTGGCCTGCAAGTTGAGTTGGAAGAGCTTCTCGGTATTTCTGTGGATGCTTTGCCCCCGGCGCATTACCTGCAAAATTCAGGAATCGGGTGCACTCAGCACATGCGGCAAGTCGCACTTGACGCAATTGATTTTGTTTCTGGCTTAAGCAAAGAACAATTCCTGTTGGATAAAACGGACGCTGTTCAGGTAGCACTACTGAAGCTTCTCAGACAATTGCAGGATGTCTCTTAAGCCAATTGATCATCTACATGAGACTCACAGCATCCACATCCACGACCACGTTTTTGCGCGGAATTCCCTGCGACTCTGCATGGGCCAGCATGGCTCGCAGCGCCTGCGCCAGCAACTGCCGCTTGTCTGATTTCAAAATCAGATGAAAACGGTAAATGCGCTTGATTTTAGAAATCGGCGCGGTCGCTGGACCCAACACGCGCACGCCAGTCAGTTGCGTCTGCTGCACCCATCGGCCCAGAACAGCCGCCCACACCGCTGCCTCCTCCAGATGCGGGCTCTGTATCAGCACATTCGCCAGCGCATTGAATGGCGGATAGTGCATCCATCTGCGGTACTTCAACTCTTTTGCGACAAATCCGTGAAAGTCATGCTTTCTCGAGCACTCGATCGCATAGTGGTCCGGATAATACGTCTGCACAATCACCTTGCCGGGAAGCTCGCCGCGTCCAGCGCGGCCTGAGACCTGAGTCATCAGCTGAAATACGCGCTCAGCGGCGCGAAAATCCGGCAGGCTCAGCGCATGGTCGCATCCCACAACACCTACCAGCGTGACGCCGTGAATGTCGTGCCCCTTGGCAATCATCTGCGTACCGACCAGCAGATTGATCTCCCCGGAGTGCAGCCTCACCAGCAGGCGTTCGAGATCATGCCGTCCTCGCACTGTGTCGCGGTCCATGCGTCCAATGCGCGCTCCGGGAAAAATCTCCTGTAAACGCTCTTCGCCCTGCTGCGATCCAGCGCCGAGAAAATAGAGGTGCTCGCTTTCGCACTCCGGACAAACCCGCGGTACGGCCCTTTTGTAACCGCAATAGTGACATTCCAGCCGCTGCCCCACATGCGCTCGCGCATCTTCACCAATCGCCTTGTGATAAGTGAGAGACAGAGCGCAATTCTCGCATTGCAGCTTGTGTCCGCAGGCTCGACACATGACGACAAATGAGTACCCACGCCGATTCAGCAGAATGATTGCCTGCTCACCCCGATCGAGTGTTGCCTTCGTTTCCTCAATCAGCGCGCGAGAAAACAGATGCTCCTGCCCTGTTTCCTGAAACTCGCGCCGCATGTCAACCAACTCCACTGTGGGCAGCGGACGCTGGTTTACCCGCTCATGCATTTCGATCTTCGCGTATCTGCCGCGCTCAGAGTTGTACCACGACTCAAGCGACGGCGTCGCCGATCCCAGCACTACCGTGGCGGATGACAATTTCGCCCGCATCACCGCTACATCGCGTGCATGATACCGCGGCGTCTCTTCCTGCTTGTAGCTCGAATCGTGCTCCTCATCCACGATGATCAATCCCAGGTCCTGCACCGGAGCAAAAATTGCTGAGCGCGTCCCGACTACGATCCGGGCCTCACCGCGACGAATGCGGTGCCACTGCTCCGCCCGTTCCTGCGGAGTCAGCGCAGAGTGCAGTAATGCCACCTGCTCGCCAAAAGCATGATGCAATTGCGCAGCAATCGCCGGAGTCAGCCCAATCTCGGGGACGAGCAGAATCGCCGACCTGCCTGCATCAAGCGCATAGCGCATGGCAGCCAGATAGACAGCGGTCTTCCCTGACCCGGTCACGCCATGCAACAGATGTGGGCGAAACTCTCCCGAAGCGACGGCAGATATAATCGCATCAAATGCCTTCTTCTGCTGCGGATTCAGCTCATACAATGCCTGTTTTACGCCCAGCTGCGTCAGATGAAAATCCGCCGGTCGCTCTTCGATTGCCACCAGTCCGCGCTTTACCAGAGTGGTAAGCGTAGACTGTGGCACATCCAGGCGACGCAGCTCCGCTACCGGAAGTTCGCCACCAGCCCCGGCCAGTTCCGCCAGAATCGCCTGCTGATTTTCATTCAGCTTCGGCAGCCGTTTCCCTTCGAATGGATCCGATCGCTCCGATGAACTCAGCTCAACCTGAGCGCTGTACCCTGCCAGGACCGCATATCGCACTACCTTGCGAGCATCCCGTGCATCCGCTTCTGTCTCACGCGCAATCCACTTTTTGCGGGCCATTCCCTGCAGCAGCCCCACACTCGCTCCTGTCGCGGACCGTAAGCGCGATATCCGCGTCGCATCCCCGTTCTCCAGATAGTTCAGAACGGCATATTCCATCTTCTGCTCTTCCGGGGAGAGCTTGGACCGCCGCGAAGATCCCTTCTCTGCGCCTTCATACAGCACTTGCCGCCCCAGATCTGTAATCCGGAACAGCGTCACGTGCCGCACTTCGGCCATCAGCGGAAGCATGCCCCGCAGCACCTCGCCGATGGAAGCGATGTAATACTGCGCAATCCACTGCGCCAGCTCCAACAGCACGCCTGAGATGACCGGCTCCTGATCCAGCACACTCATCAGCGGCTTGGCCTCTACCGGAGGCGCCTCATCATGCACGCGCAGCACCACTCCAGAGAGCTTTTCATTGCGAAACGGGACCAGCACACGGCAGCCTACCTCAGGCACGTCTCCATTGACCGCGTAGGTAAAGGCGCGGTCCAGAGGGAGAGGCAACGCTACATCGCAAAAGGTGGGCATGGCATTATTGTTGCTGAATCTCCGCCTGCTGTCACAACATCGAATCGAGCATACACTGACCCATTTCCTGGGGATTTCTCTGAAAAGAATTCGGAAAATTCGACATCTTCGTAAACAATGCCGGAGTCTCCAGGGAAAACTTTTTTGAAGGCAACAACTCCAGCAGAGTTTCACCCGCCGTTCTGCGCGAGACATTCGAAACAAACTTCTTCGGCACGGTCGGACTCACGCAGACACTTTTGCCGCTCATCAAAAAATCGCGCTTACATCCATCTGGGTGAGCATCTCCCCTGGTAGTTGCCTTTTCGGATGCCCTGCGCATGCCAACGGTTTGTGTCGGGCACTCGGGTTTTCCACTTCCTCTCCACACCTTTTCTACGCCTGTACCTGTACACTCTCTTGAGTCTCTGTATGGGCACACCGTCACCATCCGTGAGCGCGCCGCAACCGTCCTTATGGGCATCGGTGCGCGAAGCCCTGCGCGGCTCGCACCAGGACTACACCGCAGGCAGCCTCAACCGCGCCATTCTGCTGCTCGCCATTCCCATGGTGCTTGAGATGGTGCTCGAATCGCTCTTCGCCGTGGTGGACGTTTTCTGGGTGGGCAGGCTTGGTGCGGACGCTGTGGCCACGGTTGGTTTGACCGAATCGCTGCTGTCACTGGTCTTTGCCATCGGCATAGGTCTGTCCATGTCCACCACTGCGATGGTGGCACGTCGCGTAGGCGAAAAGGACCCGGAAGGCGCAGCGGTTGCGGGAGTGCATGCGATTTTTCTGGGGCTGTTGATTTCGCTTGCGGTTGGGGCCCCCTGCTACATCTTTGCACCACAGCTTCTGGCGCTTATGGGAGCATCGCCTTCCCTGGTTGCTACTGGAACTGGATACGCTCGCATTGCGCTTGGCGGCTGTGGCGCAGTAGTGATGCTTTTTCTCAATAATGCTATCTTTCGTGGAGCAGGTGACGCCGCCATCGCCATGCGGCTGTTGTGGGTCTCGAACATCCTGAACCTGATTCTCGATCCATGCCTCATCTTCGGCCTTGGACCATTCCCCAAGCTGGGCGTCACCGGAGCGGCGTTGGCCACCTTCAGCGGGCGCAGCATCGGCGTGCTCTATCAGTTTTACCGCCTGCTGAAAGGAACGGAGCGCATTCACATCCTGCTGCGGCATGTTCGCGTTCGCACGGGTGTTTTGTGGCGGCTGGTGCGTGTCTCCATTACAGGCATTCTGCAATTCGCCATCGCGCACACAAGCTGGATCGCCATGGTCAGGATCATCTCGAGCTATGGCGCAGATGCTCTGGCCGGATACACAGTCGCGGTCCGGATTCTTGTCTTCATTCTTTTGCCTTCATGGGGACTGAGCAATGCCGCTGCCACACTCGTAGGTCAAAACCTCGGCGCGAAGCACCCTGAACGCGCCGAGAGGTCCGTGTGGCGGACGGGACTTTTCAATATGCTCTTCCTTGGCCTTATTGGAGTCTTCTTCATCTTCTTCGCCACGCCTGTCGTGCGGTTGTTTGTCGGCGCCCCTCTCGTAGTGCCGATTGCTGCTTCTGCTCTGCGCATTTTCAGTTATGGAAATATGGCTTACGCCTTCGGCATGGTGATGCTCCAGGCATTTAATGGAGCAGGAGACACCGTTACGCCAACAATTGTGAATTTCTTCGGCTTCTGGATGTTTCAGATTCCGCTGGCGTGGTGGCTTGCTTTTCATACACGACTGCATGCAAAAGGTGTCTTCTTCGCCGTCGTCATGTCTGAGGCGGCCATTGCCGCAGCCAGTATGCTGATCTTCCGCAGAGGAAAGTGGAAAAGCCAGAAGATTTAGAGCAAAGAGGACCGGACAAGACTGCCGCATCTGATGTCTGATGTAGCTCATGCACACCATCGGGCTGCTCTGGATCCTGCACAAGTTCAAGTGGTTGTAGCGGTTTTCTGGGATTCTCAAACTTGTCCGAAAATGACAAGGCTGAAATCAAGGTGGGGCCGTCATCAGACGATGCCCGCTTCGAGAAGACCGCTGCAATGAGTAGCTAAGCAAACATCTATTTATTGTTTAGAAGTAAGAAAGGAGAGGCGTCCGCTGACTTTGTCCCATAAAAGGCTGCGTACTTCTTCCAGGCGAAAGACCCAGTAGCACACAGCCAATGTGATGCATGCTGCTGCAACTGCCATGCTCGCCTGCACAGGATAATGAAACTCTGTGATGTGGTAAACAGGCCATAACAGGATTGCGCAGCCGGCGACCATGATGACCATGAGTTGATAAACAGGGGTACGATCAAGCTGGGCCTGGTCTCCAAAGAGTTTCGCATTTAAATGCAGCAGATAGAAAAGTTGTATGACTTCAATGACCAGCCAGGCTGTTGTGAATCCATTAAGCCCCCACCAATGCATCATTGGTACCGCTGCCAACAATTCAATCGAGTAAGCCAGAACGGTTATATAGGAGATTTCCCGCACCTGGTTGGTGGAGAACTGAAACTGGTATTTATGCTCCTTGATGCTCTGGATGGATACGGTCAGGCCGAGCAGAATACAGAAAAGTGGCTGGTAGAGTTGCCCTTTGTGTAGCCAAACCTGGAGCAGGAGCGGAGTTGCAAGCATGGACCCCAGGGTGATGGGGGCTATCAGCAAAAGAATGACACGTTCAGAAAACTCATATAACTTGTGCAGCTTTCGCCAATTCTGCTGCCCAAAAGTGATAGTTATTTCCGGACCGATGGAATTTGTCAGCAGGTTCAGGATTCTCCTGGTCATGGAATAGATCGTTCGTGTCACGCTGAATACCACAACGGTGGCCGGCCCAAGCAGACGCTGCATAAGAATGGTCGGTAACTGGTAAGCCAGAACGTTGGAGGAATAGAGCAAAGCATAATGCCCACACGGCCTTAAAATGGCCAGTAACGATCCCTTCTTCCAGTAACGAAGGCTGGGACGGATTTCAGGTGCAAGACGGCTGACATCCACCCACAAAAAAATAGAGCTCGCCAGACTGATGATGAGCTGCGATCCGGCAATTGCTGGAAAAGAGGCATGCTTCATCACTAACGCAAATTGAGCAAACAGGATCAAGGCCTGGTAAGCATTCGCAAAATTTTGCCCGCGATGCGGAATGCCTATGACCATATAGCTGTTAACGAAGAAGCCGCCAATCATGCCGGCAACGACCTGGCACCCAAGAATGTAAAGCGTCCATTGCGCCTGCTGCTCAGGAATTGTCAGATGCAACCAGGCATTTAACGGCATGAAAAATATGACCAGCAGAACGATGGCAAACAGCAGCATCGCACCAAAGAGAATTCTCAACCCGGCGGACTGGATTTCACGTGTTTCCTGTAATTCACCACGTTGATAATGAATGGTCATCTGCATGCTGGTGTAGGTTTGCAGGCCATAGTTGAAAGTGGTGAGATACGAAATTGCAGCACTCAGGGCAAGCCATTGCCCGTATAGGCTTACGCCATAGCTATGTAGAAATGCCGGCGGCAGCAAAAGTTGATTCAGGACAGTAATCAACTGTCCCACATTGTTGGCGGCGAACAGCTTTCCAATGCGGCGTAAGCTCATGAGGTCCTTATTACCGGGATGGATCCAGAGCAGTCCGGGCTACATCTTATAGCGGCCCAGGTCCTCGTCGTTCAGATTTTCGAGCCAGCGACGCAATTCTTCCTGCGTGGCCTGGTCGGCCGGGTTAGGGATGACTTTTGCCACGCGCAGAACTTCCTCGTTCACATAGATGGGGCAGTCAGCCCGCAGGGCAAGCGCCAGGGCATCGGAAGGACGGCAATCAATCGTCACCGTTTCGCCGTCCTGCTCCAGCCAGAGGACTGCATGGAAGGTGTCGTCTTTCAGCTCAGTCACCACAACGCGCTGAAGGGTCGCGTTCAGCCCGTTAACCACATTCTTCAAAAGGTCATGGGTCATCGGGCGAGGCGTTGTCGCTTTCTCCACCTCAAGAGCGATGGCATTCGCCTCATAAAGACCCACCCAGATGGGCAGGACCGTGTCGCCCTGTACATCTTTGAGGATAACAATCGGGGCATTTGTGGAAGGATCTACCATCAGGCCGCGGATTTTCATCTCAATTTCCATCTGGATGTCCCCTCCTTTTAGGCGACAGCCTCTCCTACCAGACTGTTCGGACAGCTCTTTGTCACTTTCACCTGAACATAACTACCCGGGGCCGGAAGAATCGGCTGGCCCGACGTAAAGTTCAGGGTTTTGTTCTGGGAAGTGCGCCCCACCACCTGGCCTCTGGCCCGATTACGACCTTCAACCATCACTTCAAGTATCTGGCCTACATGATTGCTGTAATTTACCCTCTGAATTTCCCGCTGCTGGTCAAGCAGAATCTGCAGTCGCTGTGATTTCACCTCGTCCGGAATGGAGTCGGGCATGGACAGCGCCGGAGTATTCGGTCGAGGAGAGTACTTAAAGGCAAAGATCCCATCGTACTGCACTTCGTGCAGCAGAGTGATGGTCTCGTCGAAATCCTCAGGCGTCTCTCCCGGAAAGCCGACAATGATGTCAGTCGTCATGCTGATTTGCCGCTTCGCGGCCTTAATCCATGAGATGCGCTCCAGATACCACTCACGCGTGTATTCGCGCTGCATGAGTTTAAGCACATGAGAGGACCCGCTCTGCACAGGAAGATGCACGTGATCGCAAAGCGAGGGCACAGCATCAATGGCCTCAACAATGTCGCGCGTAAAATCGCGCGGGTGAGAAGTGGTGAAGCGTACGCGGCGGATGCCCGGGACTTCTCCTACGGCTGCCAGAAGTTCAGCAAATGACTTCTTCCCTTCTGGATCGCGATAAGAGTTTACATTCTGCCCCAGAAGCTGAATTTCCGTATATCCAGCATCGGCCATGCGGCGCGCTTCAGCCAGAACAGAGCTGGACGTACGGCTGCGCTCTTTCCCGCGTGTGAAAGGAACTACACAGTAAGCGCAAAACTTGTCGCAGCCTTCAATAATCGTGATATACCCACGATGCGGATTGGAACGTACCGTAAACTCCGTCTCAAATGTTTCCTCAGTCTGGCGATCGTCGAGCCCGGTAATACGCTTTTCGCCGAGTTCCAGGCGCACCAGCATCTCCGGCAGCCTGCGGTAGGACGCCGAGCCGGCAACCAGAGAGACATACGGAGCGCGCTCAAAGATGTGCTCGCCTTCCTGCTGCGCCACACAGCCCAGTACGCCGAAGCGCTTCCCCTGGTCCGTGAGTTTTTTGAAATCATTCAGGCGGTGGAAGACTTTCTGCTCGGCCTTATCACGTATCGAACAGGTGTTGTAAAGGATAAGGTCTGCCTCCTCTTCCGTATGTACCTGACGATATCCCTGCTGCACCAGTGTGCCAATGACTTTCTCCGAGTCATGCACGTTCATCTGGCAGCCAAAGGTCTCCAGGTAAAAGGTCTTGGGACGTGCAGAGGCCACCGCTTTCTCGTGCCCATCCAGAATTTGCAAATCCACCGTCATTCCTTAGATTATATCGCTCGATGACGGTTAAAGCCCTGACGGACCCTGCCCGGCTGACCCCGCTTGCACATGGGGCGCTGAACCGCTGTTTTGGCTGTGGATTGGAAAATAAATCCGGCTTGCGGCTCCGGTTCTTTGTAGATGGAGATCAGCAGATCGTGTGCCACACACGACTGCCCCGCCGCTTTGAAGGACCTCCCGGACATGTCCACGGTGGCATTATTGCCACACTTCTGGACGAGACGATGAGCAAAGCAAACCGCCAGCATGGAATAACAGCAATGACACGACAGATGGAAGTGGAGTATCTGCGTCCTGTCCCGCTGCAGCAGCCGCTTACAATCAAAGCTCGGCGCGTATCAAATCAGGGATGCAGAAATTTTTGTGAGGCAGAAATTCTTGACCCATCAGGCATCGTCCTTGCGCGTGGCAAAGCTTTATTTATTGCGGTAGATCGTGACAAACTGGCGCAAGTGCTCGCCTGAACGGCAACGATCAAAACTGTTAAACTAATAAGTTCAGAACCAGATTTTCCGCGCGCCCTTACACCCCCACCGCGGCATGAAGGACATCATGACAGAACAGAACGCAAACACCAGTCTTCGCCTTAAAACCGGCCTCGCAGAGATGCTGAAGGGCGGCGTCATTATGGACGTGATGAACGTCGAACAGGCACGCATTGCCGAGGAAGCCGGAGCAGTCTCAGTTATGGCGCTGGAGCGGGTTCCCGCCATGATCCGAGCTGAGGGCGGCGTGGCCCGCATGGCCAATCCCAGGCTCATCCGGGAAATCATGACCGCGGTCACCATTCCTGTAATGGCTAAGGCGCGTATTGGCCACTTTGCGGAAGCGCAGGTATTGCAGGAGATTGGCGTAGACTTCATTGACGAGTCCGAAGTCCTCACCCCGGCAGACGAAGAGCACCACATTGACAAGCACGCCTTCAAGACGCCCTTCGTCTGTGGCGCGCGTGATCTCGGAGAGGCACTGCGCCGTATTGCGGAAGGGGCAGCCATGATCCGCACCAAGGGCGAAGCAGGTACTGGCGACGTGGTCCACGCAGTGAAGCACATGCGTACCATCATGCGCGAGATCCGCGCGCTGACGGTTTTGAGTGAAGACGAGCTTTACGCCGCAGCCAAAGAACTGCGCGCCCCATATGAGCTTGTTCGCATGGTTGCCAAAAACGGCAAGCTGCCGGTTCCGAACTTCTCCGCCGGAGGCATTGCCACACCCGCGGACGCGGCATTGATGATGCAGCTGGGGGCGGAAACTGTGTTTGTCGGTTCTGGGATCTTTATGAAGGAACGCGCGACTCCGCTGGATGTCGAGAACAATCCGGCTGAGCGCGCGGAAGCCGTCTCCCGCGCCCGGGCGATTGTAATTGCTACGACCCATTACAACGACCCGAAGATCGTCGCCGAGGCATCGGAGCAGGTCACCGGAACGATGAAAGGCCTGGCAGTCGCTGCCATCGAGCAGGAGCAGTTGTTACAGACGCGGGGCTGGTAAGAGGCCGTTGGGAACAAATCAGGCCTCCCCTGAGGTGAGGGACTGGATAAGCAACACTCCTGCGTGGCTCGAAATGGTCCCACGCTCGCCAGATAATGGTCCTCTCCTCGCACATTTAGATCCGGGAGAAAGAGAAGCTATCGCTCTGTCACAACAAATGAATGCAGATTACCTAATCGCGGATGATGCAGCAGCAAGGAGCGAGGCCTTTCAATTCCATATACGGGCCACTGGCACGCTGGAGGGCCTTGCAAAGTCTGCACATAAAGTGGCTGACGTACTGTCAAGTCTTGAGAAGACTTCCTTCTACGTGGCTCCTGAAATACTGAAGAAGCTTCTGGCAGAAGATATGCGGAGGAAAGAATCATGAGCACCGCCTCGAAGGATACACCACTCCACATCGGTGTCCTCGCCATTCAGGGCGACTATGCTGCCCATGCTAAGGCCCTGCGCGAGACCGGAGCTGAGCCTGTCCTCGTGCGCAAGCCAGAAGAACTCTCCAGCATAGAGGGCCTGGTAATTCCCGGCGGTGAATCCACGACCTTCCTGAAATTTCTCACCCGCAACGGATTTCTCGACGCACTTCAATCTTTCGTGCGGAACAAGCCTACCTTCGGCACCTGCGCCGGCTGCATCCTGCTGGCGAAGGAAGTGCGCAACCCCTCCCAGGAGAGCCTTGCTGTTCTCGACGCCACCGTCGAGCGCAACGCCTACGGCCGGCAGGTGGACAGCACCATCCAGCTGGGCGAAAGTAAAATCCCCGGCGGACCGCTGGAGATGGTATACATCCGCGCTCCGCGCATTGTAAAGACAGGCCCGGAAGTCGAAGTGCTCGCCGAGCGCGACGGCTTTCCTGTACTCGTGCGCCAGCAAAACATTGTCGCCGCTACCTTCCATCCGGAACTTTCTTCCGACCGGCGCGTGCATCAACTGTTTCTGGATTTAGTGCGCGAACAGCGGAAACAGGACCTCTGAGAGAATATAAGCATGCCGGTATTGGGAGCATTCATCATCAAGACAATCTGGTGGATGCCTCCGGATGGCTCTCTGCATGGTCCCGCCGCCGATGGCCTTCTGTGGTTCAATCTGGTCGTGCTTGGTCTGCTGTTACTTTTGGCGCAGGCTCTCCTCATTTTCGTCTTCCTGCGCCGCACTCACCCAAACAATCTTTCTGAACGAGGCCCCAAAGGGTCGAAGGGCCTGTTTTCTTCCACTCACGCTAAAAAGCTCCTCTGGAGGTACGAACTCCTTCCGCTCATCGCACTTACGCTCCTCTATACCGGACTGGCCATCGCTGCTCAGCGCCTTTGGGCGGCCAATCGCTTTCAGGGCGCCTCACCGCAGGCCCTGCAGGTAGAGGTCACAGGCGTACAGTTCCAGTGGTATTTCCGTTACCCCGGCCCGGACGCAGTGTTCGGCTCCACGCGGGCCGAGCTCGTCAACGCGCCAGCCGGAAATCCGCTTGGCCTTGATCCGGCGGATGCGCGCGGCCAGGACGACATCGTCTCCAGTGTCCTCGTTCTTCCAGCAGGGCGCGAGGTAGACCTCGGCATCCGCTCTCTTGATGTGATTCACGGGTTTTTTGTTCCCGGCATGCGCGTCAAGCAGAATGCCGTCCCTGGCATGGAGATGCATATCCACTTTACGCCCACCATACCGGGCGATTATCCGATTTTGTGCTCGCAGATCTGTGGTTCCGGGCATGCCCGCATGCAAACCCACCTGCGCGTTGTCCCGGAAGCTGAGTATAAGACATGGCTCTCGCAGCATGGGCGGAAGAGAGCAGCAGAATGACCCCCTATCGCCCTTTCTCGGCTGATCATCGCAGCATCGGAATTAACTATCTTCTGCTGGCACTCTGCGCAGTCACAATCGGCACCCTGTTGTCGCTGTTTATGCGAATCCACATCATAGCGCCTTTTCTCAGGCTTCCTTTCTTCGGTGTGGTACCGCCGGAAGGGTATCTGGCGCTGGTAACCATGCACGGCACGCTGATGGTCTTCTTCGTACTCACTTCTGCTCCAGTGAACGGATTCGCCAGCCTGGTGCTTCCCTCGCAAATTGGCGCACGCAGCATGGCGCTTCCACGGCTCAACGCTGTCTCCTTCTGGCTTACGACCCTTTCTCTGGCCGTGCTGCTGGCTGCATTCTTCGTTCCCGGCGGCGCACCCATCTCCGGATGGACGAATTATCCTCCGCTCAGCGGCATTGCCGCCGCTGGCCCAGGTCAAGCCACGGGAATGGACTTGTGGCTCATCAGTATTGGCATCTTCTGCATTGCTTCCGTTCTTCATGCTGTCTGCCTGCTGACTACCATCTGGACCAGGCGCTGCGCAGGAATGTTCTGGGCGCGGCTGCCGCTGACCGTATGGTCCTGGCTCACCACGGCCGTGCTCATGTTTTTTGCTTTCAGCGTTCTTCTGGCAGCGGTCGTCCTGCTGCTCAGCGACCGCCATTTCGGAACAGGCTTCTTTATCCCGAAAGGCGAAGTCATCAATGGAATGATGTATGACCGCCTGCATCCGCACGCCGATGGCTCGCCCATGCTGTGGCTACACCTCTTCTGGTTCTTCGGCCATCCTGAGGTCTACATTGCCATCCTGCCCGCCATGGGGCTGGCGACGTCGCTCCTCGCAAACTTTCTGCGGCGTCCCCCGGTAAGCTATCGCTTCATGGTGGCAACCACACTCGCCATCGGCGCCTTTGGCCTCATGGTCTGGGGGCACCATATGTTTGTCAGTGGCATGAATCCTTATGCCGGAACCGTCTTCGGCCTTATGACGATGGCCATTGCCGTGCCCAGCTCCGGCAAGGCCCTTGGCTGGTTCGCCATGCTCTTTCAAGGGAGAGAAACTCGCATAAGACCGCTGCCCTCGCCGATGCTCTTCATTCTGGGCTTTCTTTCCTTCTTTGTTTCCGGAGGGCTCACCGGCCCCATTCTCGCCCAGCCAGTCCTCGACGCTTACCTGCATAATACTTATTTTGTCGTCGGACACTTTCACCTGATCATGGCAATGGCCGGAGTCTTTGCGCTGTTTGCCGCCGTGTATTACTGGTTTCCGCTCATGACAGGTCGCCTGATGAACGATCGTCTGGGCAAATGGCACTTCTGGCTCTCACTTCTCGGTGCTTACGGCACATTTTTCCCAATGTATGATGCCGGACTGGCTGGCCTGCCCCGCCATTATGCGCAGCTTACTGGCAGCACCTCCACCGTGGCATCCATGCTTCGCCTGCAGACCGGAATTACCCACTCGGCGCTGCTGCTGGCCAGCGCTCAGCTTCTGTTTCTGGTGAATCTTTTCTGGAGCGCGCGGCGCGGCGCCATTGCTCCGGAAAATCCCTGGCAAGCCACGACGCTCGAATGGACAGCATCAGATTTAAAAGAATGCCAGGTCAGCCACAGCCCTTATGAATACCGTTTTGATGGAAATGCACTCTCTCCGGTAATGCAGTGCTCCTTCCAGCAAAAACAGGAGTAAGCTGTTGGCGGAGGGAATTGCGCCATGCCCGCTACCTTCACCCGTTCCACCACCGAGATCGAGCGGAAAGATACTGGGACAGGGGGCAAACCGCCCGTAGATCGTAGACCCACAGGGGGCGGAGGAGGCGATGATAACTGGGACCACCATCCGCATGGGCGTGGTCCACGTGAACTGCTTTCCCGCTACCGGCTCGGGCTCTTCTTCGCGCTCGCCGGTGATCTGGTCTTCTTTATCACCCTGGTAAGCGCCTTTTTTGTGCGGCAGAGCGCCGGACACTTCGACGCCCGCGACAACTATATTTCCGACTGGCATCCGCTGGCGATTCCGCCGATCCTCTGGATCAACACGGCTGTGCTGCTGTTGAGCAGCCTGACAATGGAGATGGCACGACGACACCTCTTCCACGAAATTGACGTGATGGAAGAGTGGCTCGGGCTGGGCCGTCCGGCTGTGCGACGCGCCGCTCCCTGGCTCATTGCAACCGCGGCCTTAGGCGGTCTGTTCCTCGCAGGACAATGGATGGCGTGGGAACAGCTCGCTTCCCAGGGACAGTTTTTTGCCACGGACCAGAACAGCCATTTCTTTTATCTGGTCACCGCTACACACGGCATCCATCTTGCGCTGGGAATCCTTGCGCTGGCCATCGCTTTGTGTGCCCTGTTTCTGTTAAGAAAGGTCGAACTGCGCCAGATTGCCGTGGACTGCACAGCTTGGTACTGGCACACGATGGGCGCTTTCTGGATCTTCATTTTCGTGCTACTCACATATTTTCAATAGAGTCTCTCATGGATCAGGAAAGCCCTGTAGCAAAGGGCCCTCTGGCGCCAAACGATTGTTCTGCATGCCACGCAAACATCCGTTTCAACATCCATTTTTTGCCGCAATCTTGTTCCTGCGCTTGACATTGTTCTCCTGAGCAAGCAAACTGCCCTCAATAGGAAAAATCGCGGATGTCCAGGCAACATGGCGAGGAAGAGCATTTGACGGGATCGAAAGCAAGCCGGATAACCTACACACTCGAATCCTCGCTGGACAGCGTGAACCGGGTGGAACAAACCGCCGAACAGATGGCGAAGAAAGCAGGAATGGAGGAAGACGAAGTCTTCCGGGTGGCCATGGCCGTCCGGGAAGCGGCAGTCAACGCAGTCCTTCATGGAAATTCATACGACCCGGAAAAACGGATCACGGCATCTTTTGAAAATACCGGTGACTCGCTGGTAATTCGCATCGCAGACCAAGGCAAGGGGCTCGATCCGGCAACGCTCCCCGATCCGCTGGCACCAGAAAATCTCTTGCGGGGCTCCGGACGCGGAATCTTTCTTATCCGCTCCTTTATGGATGAGGTACACTTCAAGCAATTGCATCCTGGAACAGAGCTGACGCTCATCAAACATCTGGGGACCGCCCAAACCGGCAGTTAGTCTTATAGGAGGAATTTTTCGTGAGCATGAAGTTGAACACCCGTCAGGTTGACGGCGTAACCATTCTCGATCTCAGCGGCCGCATTACTCTTGGCGAAGGCAGCGTCCAGTTGCGCGATGCCATCCGTGATTTGCTGGGAAAAGGCCAGAAAAAAATTCTGCTGAACCTCGCCGACGTAAATTACATTGACAGCTCGGGAATCGGCGAGCTCGTGAGCGCCTACACCACTGTCCGCAATCAGGGAGGCGAACTGAAGCTGCTGAATCTGACCAAGAAGGTCCATGACCTGCTGCAGATCACCAAGCTGTACACCGTCTTCGACATCAAGGACGACGAAGCAAGCGCAATCGCGTCCTATGCGCGCGTATAAAGCGCATTCCTGCATCAAATAGGCCGCTCGTCGCGGCCTTTTATTTTTTGCTGGAGATGTCTTTCGGGACGTTCGATGGTAGACTGCTTGAGCCAGGTCAGTAGAACAATGAAGTCCCAAATCGGCGAACAATGGCTAGCTCAGGAAGAGGAGCAGATTCCGCCTGAGGAATGCCGTGCGCTTGTAGAAAGAATTCTGGAAAGTGTGCATTTCAGGCGTGCGTCCCGATCCCGGGAATTTCTGACGTTTGTCGTAGAACACTCCTTGAGCGGTGGCTGTACTGAAATCCACGAGCAGGAAATCGGCTTTCGTCTTTTTGGGCGGCCGGCGAACTACGACACCAGCCAGGACAATATCGTCCGGGTAAACGCAACCGAGCTGCGCAAGCGGATTGAAGCGTATTTTGCAGGCGAAGGTTCTGCTGAAACCCTGGTACTGGAAATTCCGCGAGGCTCTTATCTCCCTGTCTTCCGGCGGCGTCCGCCACAGGAAGATCCCCTACTGGCTGTCCCATCATCTACACTCATCGCTTCTCCTTCTCTTGCAGATCAACGACCGGCCACTCATCCCATCCAGCAAGTGGCGGCCAGGGGGCCAGCACAGCATAGATGGTTACGGCCCGCTTTCTCTTCAGTTGTAATGTTGGCACTTGGTTGTGCTTGCCTGGTTCTTCTCTATCAAAATCGTGTGTTGCGCAGGTCGTTGCATGGATGGGAAGGAAAACCGGCACTGACTGTATTCTGGCCTTCGTTCCTTAATTCCACTCAGCAGACAGACATTATCCTGGCGGACACCTCGTTTGCGCTGGTCCAGGATATTATCGGGCAGCCTATCTCGCTTAGCGATTATCTCGATCGTAGCTTTATGCAAGCATCTCATTCACTTGGGCTGGGGCCTGAAAGACGTGACGACCTGGATCTGATTGCCTCCAGAAATAATGGGAGTTTTGGAGACTTTCGCGCGGCCAGCAGGATCATGGCCATTGATCCGGTTTCAGGCAGATTTCATCTTTCCTTTGCTCGGGAATACAGTGTTGATGCCATGAAACAACACAATATCATTCTGATCGGAAGCCGCAAGTCGAATCCGTGGGTGGACCTTTTTCGTGATCAATTGAACTTCAATATTGTATATGACACCAGGCTTCACCGTGATTATGTCAAAAACCGCGATCCGCGCTCAGGAGAGCAGTCCATCTATTGGGTAGTTACCGACCCATATGCCCCGCGATATAGTGTGGTCGCTTTTTTGCCCAATCCCAGCAATACTGCCGAAGCAATCATTGTCGCTGGCACGGATTCCGAAGCTACAGAAGCTGCTGGCGAATTCCTCACTTCAGAGAAATCCATGGAGTTGTTCGGGCAAAAAGCGCATTTGAGCAAATTTCCTTATTTTGAGGTGTTGCTTAAGTCAACACAACTCAGCGGGACCTCTTTCAACTCTGAAATTGTCGCATGGAGGACCTATCCAAACCTCCATTGATATTCATGCGCAGCCAGCCTAGAAAAACCCGCTCAGACTGGTGCGGGAAGTAGAATGACGTTATTCAGGCGCTGCAATTTGAAGTAAAAGGGTACTCGGTCTTCCATCGTACACAAGTTTTTAGGTTGATTGGATTCCATACCAGCCAGGGGATCATTGCAAACTCGCGTATCTCCACATTGGTTAACTGTTAGGAAATTGGATTTTCTAACCGTAAGTACCGGAAAAGAAACTTGGCCGTTTCTCCCGCGTTGCGAGCCATGATGGAAGAGAAAGCTACACGGCCGGATTCCAACGATTTTGGAAAGCAAGGCTTTACCGTAAATTAACTTGCCACTTCTGGAATGCAGGAAATAAGTTCACCATCACGAAAAATAAATGGTAACGATTCCATCTACATGCATTTTGGAAGCCAAACAATGAGAAAAGCACTGAATATCTACTTTGTATGGGTTGTGATCCTGATTTGTGCCGCATGCGCCAACGGGCAGGTCATTGGCGGTTCTATTTCTGCGACCATTGTGGACCAGCAACGCATGGTTGTACCGGACGCAACGGTTGTGGCCGTGCAGCAGCAACAAAATATCCGTCAGACCACAACCAGCAATAGCCAGGGTCAGTTTCATCTGGTACAGCTCAAGCCAGGCACTTATAGTCTGAGGATAGAAAAAGCCGGATTCAAAACCTATGAGCAGTCCGGGATTGTGCTTGAGGGTAATGCCGATATTACACTCAGCGCTATTGTTCTTCGTGTAGGTTCGACGAATGAAACCGTGACCGTACTTTCTCAGGGAATGCATCTGGAGACTGAGAACAATGAACGGGGATTCACTATTAACAATCAGCAAATGGAAGCCACTTTGGTCAATGGCCGGAGCTGGGCTGCGCTGGCAGCGCTGATACCCGGAGTGGTCAGCAATGGAAATTACAAAACAGCGAGCAACAATGGTCTTAACTCCACCTATGTGAATGGCAACCGGGATATCAGCAACCAGGTGACTGTGGACGGCATCGGCAACCAGGATCAGGGAAATAATGCGGACCAACTGGCCACCGTCAGCATGGACAATATCCAGGAATTGCGGATTGTTACGGACAACTTCCAGGCGCAGTATGGTCGCAATACAGGCTCACAAACCACAATTGTTACGAAAAGCGGGACGAGGGAGTATCACGGAGAAAGCTATCTCTATCATCGCAACGAGAGTATGAATGCCAACAATTGGTTCAATAAGCGGAATGGCCAGCCCAGAAACAAGTTTCGCTTCAACGATGCGGGATATAACATTGGCGGCCCGCTTCAGATCCCCGGCCTGTTTACACAATGGAAAGATAAGGCATTTTTCTATCTGGGGCAGGAGTGGCAGGAGCAGCTCGTACCGGAAGGCACACATTACGCCCGCGTCCCGACCGATCTCGAAAAGCTGGGCGATTTTTCACAAAGTGTAGATAAAAACAACAATCCATGGCCATATATCCGCGACTATACAACGGGAAAGCCTTGCAATGCCTCGAATACTTCCGGTTGCTTCCAGGATGGCGGTGTTCTTGGGAGAATTCCTCAAGGCAGGCTCTACGCTCTTGGTATCAAAGCGATGCAGGCCCTGCCAGAGCCCAACTTCTCAGGTGGCGTTGGTTTTAACTATATTTCCGCTATCTCTGGTAGATATCCGCGACGGGAAGATATCCTTCGGATTGACTTCAATCCATCAGAGCGATGGAAGATGTTCTATCGTTGGCTTGGGAATGAAGACAATGCCTATAGTTGGTATGGAACCAACCAGATAGACAGCGGGTCGAATATCCCGATCTCTCTGGACCGCTATGCGCGCCCTGCCACCAATATGGCGATTGGTGTTACCACGATCCTCAATGCAACTACCACGAACCAATTCATTGTTGGCTACGGCAAAAATTGGCTTCACGGCAGTTCCGTTGATGATAACAAGACCAAGACCAAGCTGGGACTGGAGGGATTTCCTGTCCTGTATCCCTCAGTTGTTCAGGCCGATCTGGTCCCAACATTCTCTTTCAACGGATCACGGCTGGCCAATAATGCAGTAATGAATACTGGTGGCACGAACTGGCACAATGCTGCCAGCAATGTTGAAATCAGCGATAACTTTAATAAGTTATTAGGCACGCATTCCACACAATTCGGAATTTACTTCCAGCACTCCCGCAAGGACCAGATCCAATACTGGTATGCATCGGGAAATTACAACTTTGGAGATGATCCTAACAATCCATATGACAGCCAATTCGGACTGGCCAACTTCGCGCTCGGCATCTTTGATACGTACCAGCAGGCAAATTCCTATATCTATCCTATGTTCCACACGGCCACATTGGAGTGGTACGGCCAGGATTCCTGGAAGGTCACAAACAATTGGACGGTCAGCTATGGAATGCGTTTTTCATGGATGCCCCCGGAATATGAGCAGAACAATAATTCTGCCATATTCGACCCCGCAGCTTATCAGCCTTCTCAAGCGGTCCGTCTTTATCAGCGGAGATGGAGCGGCTCCAACTGGTATGCCTATGATCCAGTCACAGGGCAGACACTTCCGGCCTATGCCATTAGTGATATTGTTGCCAACTCCGGAAATCAACTGAATGGCATTCGTATCGCTGGCAAGGCAATTGATAAGCATTTGATGGAAGTGCGAAGCATCCAATACGGCCCACGCCTGGGAATGTCTTATCTGCTGACAGACAAGACCGTTTTTCGTGGAGGCGCTGGCATCTTCTATCAGCGCACATCCAGCAATAATGAAATGAGTTACAGCGCCAACGTCCCCTTTCAGTATCAGGAGACAATGTACTACGGTCTGGTGAGCGATCTGGCTTCCAACACTACACTACTCAGTCCATTTGGAACACGCGCCAGAGAATGGGCTGCGAAAATACCGACCACATATGACTTCAATCTTGAGCTTCAACAGGAGCTTCCATACCAGATGCTGTGGACAATAGCTTATGTCGCGTCAAACAATAGCCACTTGTATCAGCAGATGAACCTTAACGGAATCCCTTACGGCACAACCTTTTTGCCACAGTATCAAGATCCCGCCAAGGTCGCGCAAAATCCCGGCAATTATCTCGGTTCCAATGCTTACGATGAGAACTTTCTCCGTCGCTATGTTGGTTATGGAGATATTCCCTACGTTATGACCGGTGGATCGAGCAACTACAACTCTCTCCAGATCACAGTAAACCGCCGTTATGCGCATGGCCTCTTCCTTGGCGCTGCTTATACTTGGGGAAAGGCCCTGGGCGTGACTACGAACGAAGGTGACTGGATCCGAATTGACGGCCAGACGCGCAAGTACAACTATGGGCCTCTGGGTTTTGATCGCAGGCAGATTTTCGCAGCGAATTACATCTATGAGCTTCCTTTTCTCTTTCATTCCAATTCACTGCTGCGTGCCATTGCGGACGGCTGGCAGGTGGCAGGAATAACGCGCTTCCAGACCGGAGGGGAATTTACACCCGGAGCGAGCATCCCCGGCTACTCCAATGCAAACATCACTGGGTCTTATTCTGAGGGGTGGCGTATCCAGCTTGTAGGAAACCCGCATGCAGGAACCAGCCACAGTCCTTATCACCGGCTCAACCCGCAGGCTTTTCAGGCCCCGTCTATCGGCAATATCGGAAATGGCATGGGCCTGAACAGCATAACTGGACCGGGCATCAACAACACCGACCTCTCGCTGGAGAAGAAATTTCATATCCAGGAACGGGCCGAGATTCAACTGCGGTGCGATGCCTTTAATGTCTTTAATCATCCTCAGTTCAACGGCATCAATGCCAGTTGTACCTTCTCAGGCCCTGGCCAGACCGGATGCACCAATCCAGCTGGCCCAGGCAATCTCACCGGCTTTGGTTCCGTGTCAGGTGCTAATGATCCTCGAATTTTGCAGTTAAGCACACGCATTAAATTTTAGGATCTCTCATGAAAGTGCGTTTGCACATTGCTCTTTGCGCTTTCATTCTGTCTGCTGGTTGTAGTTATCTTTCTACAACCAGCAGAAATATGGCTTCCTACTGGAAATGGAGCAAATAGGCAAGGGAAACACTTAGCCAATGCAAAAAGTACTTTATTTCAAATCTTATCTATCTTCTTTCCTGCTATTTTCGCTGGCCCTCTCCTTATGGGCACAACAGGCTACTTCTACTTCTGTAGCTCCTAAGGCGCTGTATAAGCGTTCTGATGCGCCTATCGACCAACGTGTTCATGATCTGCTCAGCAGAATGACAGTTGAGGAGAAGGCACGGCAGCTCGACTTATACTCTGGTGCGGAGAGTTTAATAAACAAGCGCATAGATAAAACACATGCTGCCGCGTCTGCTGTTTTTCTTCCGGAGAAAGCCGCACAGCTTTGGGGCGACATGGGGGTTGGCGGAATCCATGATCTCTACCCCACGCCGCAGCAATCAAATGCCATTCAGAAATGGGTGATAGGGCACAATCGCCTGGGGATCCCGGCGATCTTTATCGAAGAAGGGCTGCACGGATTCAACGATGGGACAGTCTTTCCTGCGCCTATCAATCTGGCGGCAACATGGGATCCGGCACTCGCACAGAAGACAGGCGCGGCTATCGCGGCTGAGGCGCGCGCCACCGGTGTAGACATGATCCTTGCGCCGGTGCTTGACCTCGCGCGCGATCCGCGTTGGGGCCGCATCGAAGAAGACTTTGGAGAAGACCCCTATCTCAGTGGAGAGATGGGGCTTGCTTATGTGCGAGGCGCGCAGGGTGAAAGCCTTACTTCGGACCACTCCGTTGTTGCCGAGCCCAAGCATTTCGCCGCGCATGGATCGCCTGAAGGAGGCTCAAATACTTCGCCTGTCCATATTGGAGAGCGAGAATTGCGCAGTATCATGCTGAAGTCGTTTGAACCTGCCATTCGTGAAGGACATGCAATGGGAGTTATGGCTGCCTATCACGAAATAGATGGCATTCCCGTGACCGCTGATCCATTTCTGCTGAAAAAAATCCTTCGCCAGGAGTGGGGATTTCGGGGATTCGTACTTTCGGATCTGGGCGCAATCCAGAGGCTCTATAACGCGCACTATGTAGCGGCAACTCCGAAGGATGCTGTTTGTCTGGCCATCAAGTCTGGCGTGGACATGCAGTTCTACGACTTCCCGCATGAGGTCTTTCAAAAAGCGCTGGTTGACTGCGTGCATGAGGGAACGCTCTCGATGGCAGCCCTCGACCGCGCCGCAGGCGCTGTGCTACGTGTGAAATTCGCGCTGGGACTTTTCGATCATCCATGGATTGACCCCAGCCTGAATGCAAGCGTCCATCGTTCACCGCAGCATCTGGCGATATCCCTTCAGTCTGCGCGCGAGTCTATGACTCTTCTGAAGAACGAAGGTCATCTGCTGCCACTTTCCACATCTGTAAAGAACATTGCCATCATTGGCCCGAATGCAAATGTTGCACGCTATGGTGATTACGAAAACGAATCGAACGGCGAGCATATTGGCCTTCTGCAAGGCATTCAGGAGCTTGTGCCGAAAGCCTCCATCACATTTGATAAAGGCAGCGACATTGCATCTGCTGTCGCAAAGGCGAAGATGGCAGACGTCGTTATTTTAGGCCTGGGAGAACAGCAGGGGATTTCCGGCGAGGGATTTGACCGGACAAATCTCGATTTGCCCGATAATCAGGAAGCGTTACTAGAAGCAGTGGCCGCAACGGAGAAGCCAGTGGTCCTGGTCCTGGAAAATGGGAGGCCACTTACCATTGGATGGGCGAAGAAACATCTTCCGGCCATTCTGGAAGCATGGTATCCGGGTGAGTTCGGCGGGAGGGCAATTGCCGAAACCCTTTTCGGGCTGAACAATCCAGCAGGCAGGCTTACGATTACTTTTCCACGCAGCACGGGCCAGATCCCGATGTTCTATAACTCAGATCCATCGCGCCGCTATAAGTATGTGGATGATGATGGCAAGCCATTGTTCCCATTCGGATATGGCCTGAGTTATACCACTTTTCAATACGATCATCTGTCGGTCAAGGCCCCGGAAAACAAAAAAGACGATGTAATCGTAACTGTAGATGTGACAAATACCGGAAACAGGGAAGGGGATGAAGTGGCCCAGCTCTATCTCCGCCACGATGTAAGCAGCGTGGAAACACCTTCACGCTCCCTAAAAGGATTTTCGCGCATTCATCTCAAGCCGCATGAGATCAAAACCGTTGTCTTCCATGTGCCACAGGAGCAACTAGCCATCTGGAATACAGATGGCAAATGGGTCATAGAGCCTGGTAGCTTCACGATCTGGGTCGGCGGATCTTCAGAAGCAACGCTTACTGCGCATTTTGTGTTGAAGCCATATTAAAGTAACGGGTGAACGGAGACCTCCTTCCTAACCGGGCGACGTGCAAAAAAGAAATGCTGTAGCGGAAACACATGACACAGGCAACGAAAATGATATTGAATTGATGAGTCGAACTATTCTGGGAGAGAGGGATTCGAACCCTCGATAGGGCTTTTGACCCTATACCGTTTTAGCAAACCGCCGCCTTCAGCCTCCCGGCCATCTTCTCCGCATAGTTCTGCTTCATCACAAGGGCCGGAAATTCCGGCGCCCTCACTCCGCATAAAACCCGGCAATCTCTTTCGCATACTTCTCACTGACCACGCGCCGTTTCAGCTTTAGGCTCGGCGTCAGTTCGCCAGACGCAAGCGACCATTCCTCCGGCACCAGCCGGAAGCGTTTGATGGTCTCAAAATGCGCAAGCGTCGAGTTCACCTCATCCACAATCGCCTGGTAGCGCGCGATCACCGCCGGGTGTTCCACCAGCTCGCGCCGCGTCGGAGCAGTAATCCCCTGCTGGCGCGTCCACTCTTCCAGCACCTGAAAATTCGGCGAGATCAGCGCAGCAATAAACTTGTGCTTGTCGCCCACTAGCGCAGCCTGTGCAACCAGCAAATGCGCCTTCAGCTTGTTTTCAACGTATTGCGGAGCTACCATCTTCCCGCCCGAGGTCTTCAGAAGCTCTTTTTTCCGGTCAGTAATGTAAAGAAATCCGTCTTCATCAATGCGCCCAATGTCTCCTGTCCGGAACCATCCATCCGCATCAAATGCCTCTGCGGTCTCATTGGGTTTATGCCAGTATCCTGTGAACACATTCGGTCCACGCACCAGCAACTCGCCATCTTCTGCAATGCGGCATTCCACATTGGGCAGCGGCTTGCCCACAGAGCCAATCCTGTACGCCGAATTGGTATTGATGGCAATCACCGGTGAAGTCTCCGTCAAGCCGTAGCCTTCCAGTATCCGGATACCCACACCCGCAAACCAGCTCGCTGTATCCAGGCCCAGCGGAGCGCCGCCGGCAATGTAGTAGCGCACGCGCCCGCCAAAGCCATGCTGGATTTTGCTGAAGACCAGCTTGTCTGCGATCTTCCATCCGAACGACGAAGGCTTTCTCCCGCGCAGAATATCTTCTTTCTGCTTCCGCCCTGTCTTCACAGCCCAGCCAAAAATCTTCTTCTTCAGTCCCGACTGCGCAGCCTGTCGCTCCGCCTCCTGCCTCACCTTTTCAAACACGCGCGGCACCGCCACCAGCACCGTAGGCTGAATGCTCTGCATCGCAGCAGGCAACTTTTCAAAGCTCGGGCAATACGCCACCGTTGCCTGCCGCGTGTAGATGGCGTAATCCAGATGCCGCGCCGTAATATGCGAAAGCGGCAGAAACGAGATGCACGAATCCTGCTGCGAAATCTCAAATCCTGCCAGCGAATAGTTCACATTCGACGCAATGTTCCCATGCGTCAGCATCACGCCCTTCGGCTCGCCCGTCGTGCCTGAGGTATAGATAAGCGTCGCCAGGTCATCCGATCCAACATCATAGGCCGCGCGATCAAACGCAGCATCCCGCTCCGTCCCACGGCTGTCTGCGTCTTTCAGGACAGACGACATCAGCACCGCGTCCGGAACGCCTTCGTCATCCATAATCACAACGCGTTCCAGCGCCGTCTTCTCTCGCACAACCGCAATCTTTTCATACTGCTGTTTTGTCGAAACGATCGCGACCCGCGACCCCGAATCCGCCAGCAATTCGCCCACTTGCTCGGCCGGCAACGTTGGATAAATCGGCACACTCACCGCACCCATCGCCAGCGCAGCAAAGTCCGCCACCGCCCACTCCCAGCGATTTTCTGACAGTAGAGCAATACGGTCGCCCTTCTGGATGCCCCATCCGCGCAGCGCCTCCGCCAGCGCGCGCACCCGCTGGTATATTTGGATTCCGCTAAAAGGTTGCCACTTCCCTGCCGAATCCATATAAACTACCGTACGCGAATTCGGACTGGATGCAACAAGGAAGAAGATGTCGTTAATGGTCTTTAGCTGTAACATCTCTGCTCGACCAATCTAACGAAACCAGAGCGAATTGCCAACATCTCAATGAATAAACTGCCGCAGCACCCAGAACAGGCATCCGGCCAGCAGCGCCGCGGCCGGCAGCGTAAACACCCACGCCAGCGCAATGTTCCGTATCGTGGAAATCTGCAGACCGCTGCCGTTGGCCATCATCGTTCCAGCCACGCCTGATGACAGCACATGCGTGGTGGAAACAGGCATCTTAAACTGATCAGCTGCAATAATCGTCGCTGCCGCAACAATCTCTGCCGAAGCCCCCTGCGCATATGTCAGATGCTCTTTGCCGATCTTTTCGCCTACCGTCACCACAATGCGCTTCCAGCCCACCATCGTGCCCAGTCCCAGCGCTATGGCCACAATTACCTTCACCCAGGTCGGAATAAACTTCGTCGAAACGTCCAGATGTTTCCGGTAGTTGGTCAGGACTGAAGTCTCGGCGGAAGAGAAATGCGGCTGGCCGCTCTTCGCCATCAGCCGCAGCGCTTCGCTTTCCACGTACATATCGTTGCGCACGTTCTGCTGCTGGTTCGGTGGCACCGCTGCCAGCGACTTGTAGAGCTCCACCTCGTGCGAAATATCAATCGCAAGCTGCCGCGCTGCCAGCGGAGTATTCGGGGTGTACTCTTTGGTCCGGATATACTCCGTCAGATCACTGCGGGCATCTCCCATCACAGCGTCCGGCGAAACATAACGGCCCAGCACTCCGGCCGCCTGTTCTGACACTGCGGCGAAGTCTGGTACCTGCTGAATTCCAACCGCGTGGTTCAGCGCGTAAGCCGTCGGCACAACGCCAATCAGAATCAGCATGATCAGCCCCATACCCTTCTGTCCGTCATTCGATCCGTGCCCAAAGCTCACGCCAGTGCAGGTCAGAATCAGCATCGCGCGAATCCAGAACGGCGGCGGCGCATCGCCCTTCGGCGACTCGTACAGCGCCTTGTCCTTAATCAGAAACTTGAGTACCAGCAGCAGCAAAGCTGCGCAAGCAAACCCCACCAGGGGCGAAATCAGCAGCACCCGGAAAACGTTCGACACCTGCGTCCAATCCACGCCGCTCGTTCCATTGCGTCCGTTCATCAACTGGTTGGCAATGCCCACGCCAATGATCGAACCAATCAGCGTATGCGAGCTGGATGCCGGCAGCCCCAGCGCCCAGGTCCCTAGGTTCCACAGAATCGCCGCAATCAGCAGCGCAAACACCATGGCAAAGCCGGCGCCCTTGCCCACCTGTAAAATCAGCTCCACCGGCAACAGTGACAGGATCGAAAACGCCACGCCGCCCGACGAAGTCAGCACGCCAATCAGGTTCCATGTCCCCGACCACACCACCGCCACATGCGGCTCCAGCGAGTGCGTATAGATCACCGTTGCCACAGCATTTGCCGTGTCATGAAAGCCGTTTACAAACTCAAATCCAAGCGCAATCAGCAGCGCGACCCCCAGCAGCACATACGGCCACGCATTCGCGGTATGCACGCCGGAAATATCATTGACCAGATGAAACCCCGCATAGGCAAGTCCCGCCAGCAGAACAGCACCAAATACCAGCGAGCCAATCAGCCCCGGCGATTTCTTCAGTTTCTTATCAAGCAGGCTTTCGCTAGCAGCACTAGTAGACAGTCCGGGCGAGAGAACAGCAGAAGATGCGTCATCCATAAATTCTCGGCTCCAGGTGGGCTCGTGAAAGCACCCTATCAGGGCCAATACGGACTATGTGTGAAGAATCAGCCGAAATCTTTATGAATTTTTGATGAATGCGGGCGGTATTTCTATACCAAACGAATCGCCAAAACGAGCATAGCCTTGCCAGGCGCAAGAAAAGATGACACCCTATGTCCAGTCGTCGCGCATCTGGTTCATGCGCTCCGTCATCACCTGCTCAAAATCGGCATGCTTCTTGATAAAAATATCGCTGAAAATCTGGTCCTGCCGCAGCAGAATCGCCTGCAGGCGTACCAGCTCCAGCAGAGCCAGAAACATCGCAATCAGCGTACGCTCTGATTTCGCATTCGCCAGTAGCCTGCGCAGAGAAACAGGCTTGTCTTCCGTAATCAGCCTGCGTCGGACATAATCAATCATCTGCCCAACCGTGACCGTGTCCTCTTCCACATTCAGAACAGGCCGCTCACGCATGCGGTCCAGAATCTCTCGGAACACCCGCGCCAGGTCCAGCGTGTCCGCCGCAATTTCCGGCTCTGTTCCTTCATCATCGCGAAAATGCTTCAGTGTCGGGTTCGACCAGGTGGACTCTTCAATCACCTGCTTCTGCGCAAGCATCTGCGCAGCATTCTTAAAGCGCTCGTGCTCCAGCAGGCGCTCCGCAAGTTCGCGCCGCGGATCATCCGGCTCGCCTTCCGCCGTCTCTATTGGGGAGCGCGGCAGCAGCATCTTGCTCTTGATGTGGATCAGCAGCGCAGCCATGTAGATAAACTCGCCCGCCGCATCCACGTCCGTGGCCTTCAGGTGTTCCACGTAAGACAAAAATTGTGCTGTAATCTTCGCAATCGGAATGTCGTAGATATCAATGTCCTGCTTGCGAATGAGGTCCAGCAGCAGGTCCAGCGGCCCGTCATATACCTTGCCTACCGTGACCGAAAAAGGAAATGCGCTGTCTTCCTTCTGCTCCTTGCCCTTTTCTGTCTTCGTCGCTTTGCGATCAGCCAAAGAAGGCCCCACAGAAGAATCACCCGGGTGCCCCGCCCTTTGCGCAGCAGAAGACGGGAGGTCCGCAGAATTCTCTTCCGGCGAAGAACTCTCAGGCAAAGAATTGGGTTTCAACTCATCCATTACCGCACCGTCTCGCCCACAAGGTTCTCCGCCAGCCCCATCGCCGTGCGCACTTCCTGCATCGTCTGCTCAGCGCGCTCCGTGGCCTTCTTTGATCCGGCATTCAGAATCTCCTGTACCAGCTGAGGGTTCTGCTCATACTTACTGCGCCGCTCCTGAATCGGAACAAGCTCCCGCACAATCGAGTCCGCCGCCCAGCCCTTGCACTCAATACAGCCAATGCCTGCCGTCGTGCAACCCGCATAAACCTTCGCAATCGTCTCCTGGTCAGAGAACACCTTGTGCAGATCGCCCACCGGGCACACATCCGGATTTCCCGGATCCGTGCGCCGCACGCGCGCCGGGTCCGTCACCATGGGCTTCAGCTTCTGCCTCACCACCGGCTCAGGGTCAGTGAGCAGCACTGTGTTCCCGTAACTCTTTGACATCTTGCGGCCATCCGTTCCCGGAAGTTTAGGTGACGGCGTTAGCAGCACCTGCGGCTCCGGCAAAATTTCTGCCCCCTGCGCCCTACGGTCTGCGTCTTGTACTTTGTAGAACTGGTTAAACCTCCGCGCTACCTCGCGCGTCAGCTCCACGTGCGCCACCTGGTCCTGCCCCACAGGAACATAATCCGCCTGATAAATCAGAATATCGGCTGCCTGCAACAGCGGATATCCCAAAAATCCATAGGTAGAGAGATCTTTACCTGTGATATTTTCCTGCTGCTCCTTATAAGTAGGCACGCGTTCCAGCCAACCCAGAGGCGTAATCATCGAAAGCAGCAAGTGCAGCTCGGCATGAATCTTCACCTGGTTCTGCGCAAAAATCACGCACTTTTCCGGATCAAGCCCAGCGCCCAGCCAGTCCAGCGCTACGTCCAGCGTGTTCTCGCGTACCTGTGAGGGATCGGCATAGTCCGTCGTCAAAGCGTGCCAGACGGCAATAAAAAAGTAGCAATCATACTTGTCCTGAAGGCCCACCCAGTTCTTGAGCGCCCCCATGTAATTGCCAAGATGAAGTTTTCCCGTCGGACGCATGCCGCTCAGCACGCGCTTTTTCTGTGCAGAAGAAGTGTTTGACACCGAATGACTCACCAAAGAAATTGCTTTGCCTATTGTAAGGGAAATCGGCAGTATCTCCCTGAACGGCCATCAGCTCAAAGCGCCAGAAGGACACGATCAAAAGCGCTCAGGGCCGGCGCGATAATGGCGCTGACAATGGGTCCACCAAAGAAGAGAATCAGCACCAGGCTGATCATGCCAAGGGAATCATAAAAACGCAGCGCCTTATATGGCAGCAGATGGCGCAGAACATGCGAGCCATCCAGCGGCGGCAGCGGAATGAGATTGAATGCTGCCAGAAACAGGTTCAGCAGGATGCCCAGATACAGCAACACAATCAGGGGGGCAATAATGGGACTTGCTGCCATCAACTCCGGCGAAGGCCCGCCAAACATCACCAGTTGTTTAATCATGGCGTTCCCGATCGGCGTAGTTTTCGCAATCACCGCCAGTGCAACCAGCGAAGCGACCGCGGCCAGAATATTGCTCACCGGCCCGGCCAGTGTGGCCAGAATGTCATCACGCACTGGCTTTCTGAAGTTCCTCGTCGTCACCGGAGTCGGCTTCGCCCACCCAAACAAAATCCCATGAGAGAGAAAGAGCATCGCCAGCGGAATCAGCACTGTCCCGAACATGTCTATGTGCTTGACAGGATTTAACGTGATCCGGCCCAGCATCCGCGCCGTCGGATCACCCAGCCGCGATGCCATCCAGGCGTGCGCCGCCTCATGCAGGCTCAAGGCAAACAGCAGAATGACATACTCGAAGATCTTCAGGACAATCTCTTGCTGACTCATGCAACAGTCTTGATGGTATCAGGGCGCCATGCGATTCAGCAGACCACTCCAACCTGGGTCATTTCTAACATCCCGCTACCGCCGCGCCACCTGAGATCCAGACTTGTCGCTCAATAACAACTCAATCGCCTTCTGATACCCCATGTCCGGCGGAACAGGCTCAAAGTGGCTGGCATCTTCCGTCGTCTGAAAACTGAGCGGTTTAATCATCAATGCCTTGCCCGTCAGGTTCAGCTTCATATGGGTTGCCTCCCAGTGGTGCTCGCCCACATCGGCCTGCTCCACCAGAATGCTGCCGCCCTTGTACAGCTTGCCCAGAATGCCCCACCCAAAATCCACATCATCAATCAGGTGAGCATCCAACCGCACCATGCGCTCCTGCTCTTTGTCTATCCACAACTCGCCCGCCATCCCTGCAAACACCTGCGACTCGCGGTCCGGAGGATCAAATTTCGGGTTCGGCTGAAAACTCAGCTTGTAGCAAGGCCCATTCGGCCCTTCCACCATGCCTTCAAATTTGTAGACAAAAGCATCCGGCAACAGCCGCACCATCTTGTTGGCTCGGTCGCTGTCCTCCTGCTCTTTCTGCCGCCTGTGCTTCTGCAATTCCGGATGCGCCGCAAGATTGTCCAGCCGGGCAATTTCCGCCTTCTCTGCATCCGGATCCAACGGCTTGTCATTCACCGCAATCAGGCGCGCCACATCGCCGTCCTTCGTCTCGACAATTTCCTTCGTCGTGATTTTGCCGTCATCAATTTTGTGCAGTTGATACCGGAAGGGATGGTTCCCGTTACTGGCAGCCAGTTCATTGTGGGAGGCCCTGCGAACAATCGCCGCCGGATCCCTGGCCACTTCCGACTGTGCCCGCGCACACAGTGGCTTCGAAAGAAACAAACAGCAGACAGCAGCATAGAGTGGAAGAACAATTCCCGCTGGTTTCCAGGCAAAAAGTAGAGATCGAGCTTTCATACTTTGTGACTTGCGCATCTATTATGATGTCCTCCCGTTAGACGCTGCGCAAGGCCCGGGAGTTTTCCCGGAATGGTCTTCCATATTGATTTAAGCGCTCCGCTCCCACAACTGCCCGTTCTTTTCTTGCGGCATTCATTTCAGTTGCGTATATTCGTTGCAACGCCCCAGAAGTGATTCCCAAGGAGAAAATTTCGATGGCAGGTGCTGGTGAGGGTGCAGTCGCGGCAATTGGTAAATCGGTCCAGATTCGCGGAGAAGTAAAGGGCAACGAAGACCTCCTGGTAGATGGCGTGGTCGAGGGCACCATTACGCTCAGTGACAGTCGGCTGACCATTGGCGCAAATGCCCGTGTGCAGGCCAATGTCTCAGCGCGCGACGTGGTCGTCAATGGCACTCTGGATGGAAACATCCACGCCACCGGACGCGTCGAACTCCGTGCAGGCTCACGCGTCACCGGTGACCTGCAGGCGCAGCGCCTCTCCATCGAGGAAAACGCCATCTATCGCGGCAAAGTGGACCTGATCCAGAGCGGAACACCAGGCGAGCGGGCTGCGGACCCCGCCGCTGCCGGCGACAAGCCCGGAGCACTCTTCGGCGCCTCCAACTAAGAAAACCGCGCCGCTGCCGATAGAATTGCTATAGGGAATGCTGGCGGGGCCCCCAGAACTTCGCAGCGTCACGCCGCGAGAAGCCGCCAATTCGAATACCCATGAGCGTACTGCGTACTTTATTTGGCCGTGGACAGACAGAGACCCGGCACGACAAGCCCACCGTCCTCACCGGCCCCCGTGTTCCGCGCCATTCCAGCGGATGGGCCGCCCTGCAAAAGCATCTCAGGAGCGAGCAGGCACTCCGCGTCCTCGACATCGGCCCCACCTCGCCCTCCAACATTAATTACCTCACCAGCCTCGGCCACAGCGTCTGGATGGCCGACCTTGTCCACGAAGCCCTCAAAGGCGGTTGGGAACTGCCCCCCGCCGAGCAAGGCGCCGAACCCGGCTTCAACGTCGAAGGCTTTCTCTCCCAGAACATGGACTTCGGCGGGCGCGAATTCGATGTCGTCCTCCTCTGGACCACTCTCGACTACATCCCTGAGCCACTCGTCGCCCCGCTCGTAGACAAGCTCTACCGCTCGCTCCACTCCGGCGGCCGCGTCCTCGCCCTCTTCCACACAAAAAAAACCGGGGAGGCCACCACCTTCTGCCGCTATCACCTCACTGAAAGCGAGATGATTGAGATGCAGGAAAGCGAGCCATTCCCCATCCAGCGCGTCTACACCAACCGCAATATTGAGAAGCTCTTCTCCAGCTACAGCAACTACAGCTTCTTCCTCGCCAAAGACAACCTTTACGAAGTCATGATCACCCGCTGATACCCACAAGCGCAGAACACCAACCCCGGGTGTACCACATCTTGAAAAGATGTGGATTTAGGCTGGTGCTCCACGTTCGCGAAGCTAACGTGGGCCAATCCAGTCCGCGCGAAAGCGCGCTCCGAACTCTCGCCCTCGCCACCCTCTCCACATTTTTCCCCCTGCGATTTATTTCAGCCGAGAAATCGCAACCCTGTTCTGGTACTCTGGGCCACATGGTTCGTCCGTTCGTCCTGGCTCTGCTCTGTTTCTTCTCTGCCCAGCTCTTCGCGCAGGAACAAAAGCCGCTCAATCCATCCCTGGTCGCTTCCGTATGGCATGCCCATTGGATCGCCTGCCCCAACGCTCCGCAAAAAGACGAAGGCGTCTACTATTTCCGCAAGGAAATCACCTTGCCGTCGAAACCCGATCACTTCTGGGTACACGTCAGCGCAGACAATCGCTTCCTGCTTCACGTCAACGGGCAGTACGCGGGCGAAGGCCCTTCCCGCGGCGACCTCTTTCACTGGCGCTTTGAGACCATAGACCTCGCCCCGCTTCTCCACTCCGGCAGGAACATCCTCGCGGCCACCATCTGGAACTACGGCACACGCGCTCCCGTCGCGCAAATGAGCGACCGCACCGGCTTCATGCTCCAGGGAGACACACCTGCAGAGGAAATCGCAAATACTGACAAATCATGGCTCGTCCTCGAGGACAAGGGCCGTCGCCTCGCCGCCCTCAACGACGCTCGCGGCTACTACGCCGCCGGCCCAGCCGAACGCGTAGACGGCCGCCTCACCATTTGGGACTGGGACGCCGACAATATCTCCAACGCCAGCCAGTGGCACAACGCCATCACCATTGGTCGCGCCGCTACCCGCGAGGCACAGGACGCCGACAACAACTGGGAGCTTGTGCAGGATCAGCTTCCGCCCATGGAGCACCGCCTCGTCGAGGCCGGCAAACCCGTGCGTGTCGAAGGTCTCAACGCCGCACCCACATTTCCCGCACAGCCGCTCGAAGTCCCGGCCAACACCCATCTCACTCTGCTGCTCGATAACTCCGTGCTTCAGACCGCCTACCCCGATCTGACCATCACCGGCGGCCGAGACGCGGACATACGCCTCACCTACTCAGAGGCCCTCTACGACACCAACGGCCAGAAAGGTAATCGCAATGAAATCACCGGACGCCACATCGAAGGCGTTTCAGACGAGTTCATCAGCGATGGCGGTAATCACCGCTCCTACCAACCGCTCTGGTGGCGTACATGGCGTTATCTGCAAATAGATGTGACCACTAAAGACCAGCCTCTGCGCCTTGAAAGCCTTCGCGGCTGGTTCAACGCCTACCCGTTTCAGCAGAAGGCCAGCATAGACGGCGACATCCCCGATCTCAAAAAATTGTGGGACACCGGCTGGCGCACCGCCCGCCTCTGCGCGCATGAAACCTACATGGACGCCCCCTATTGGGAGCAGCTTCAGTACGTAGGCGACACCCGCATCCAAGCCCTCATCTCCTACGCCGACACCGGAGACAGCCGCCTCGCGCGTCAGGCCATCAATAATATTGAAGCCTCCATCGTCCCTGAAGGAATCACCCAGAGCCGCTATCCCTCGCGCCTGCCGCAGTTCATTCCCACCTTCTCTCTGCTCTGGGTAGACATGCTCCACGACTACTGGATGTATGTGGATGACGAGGCCCTCGTACGCGAAACCCTCCCCCGCACTCGCGGAGTCATAGACTGGTACACCGCCCATCTGCGTCCCGACGGCCTCATGGGCAGAGTGCGCTGGTGGGAGTTCGGCGACTGGACCAGCGGCTATCGCGACGGCGTTCCTCCACAGGAAGCCGATGGCGGCTCCGCCTTCCTCACGCTGCAATTTATTGAGGCCCTGCACGACGCCTGGGCCCTCGAATCGCACTTCGGCAGCAAAGAGCGCGCAGAGAATTATCAGGCCATGATCCAGAAATCATCCGAGGCGCTCAACCGCCTCTGCTGGGACGCGCGCTACGGCCTCTACGCCGACACTCCCGCAAAGAAGAGTTACAGCCAGCAGGTCAACGTTCTCGCCGTATGGCAGGACGTGGCTCCGCGCGACCAGCAGCAGAAAATCCTCGAGCGCATCCTCGCCTCACAGGAAAACCAGAGCGTGCAGGTGGAAGGCCACGAGGTCCCGCCTCTTTCCGCCATGAGCTACTACTTCCGCTTCTATCTCGCCCGCGCGCTCGAACACTCCGGCCTGGCCGACCGCTACCTCGACCAGCTTGGTCCGTGGCGTAACATGCTCCAACTCGGCCTCAGCACCTGGGCCGAGCAGCCCGAACCCACCCGCTCTGACTGCCACGCCTGGAGCGCCAGCCCCAACTACGACCTGCTCACCGTGGTCGCAGGCATCCATCCCACCTCACCGGGATTCAGGACCGTCCGCATCGAACCACATCTCGGCAAACTTACTCACCTCGACGCCGTGATGCCCAACGCGAACGGTGACATCCGCGTAAGCTACCGCCTCCAATCCAGCCGGTGGACGGCCCAGGTAAGCCTCCCGCCTGGCCTGACCGGAGAACTCGTCTGGGCAGGAAAAAGCTACTCACTTCGCCCTGGCGAGCAGACCGTTCGCTTAAAAGAATGAATAGAGCGCCACAGGCCATCAAAGGCAGAATTACTCGTGAAAACAACCAATGTCCGGAAATTACATCCGAAATTGCTGTCCTTTAAATAAATAAGAGCGCGCCAAAAGATGACCTCTAATGCATCGCAAAAACCGTAAGTCATTGAAAACAAACAATCTTAGTGCAAACAGAGGAGGGTCTCATGAAAACTCAACCGCTTGCTTCTCAGCCCGCATGGCCCGCTTCTCCTTGCTCCATTCCGCATTCAGCTCGGCCCCAATCAGAACGGCCAGTCCGCTGATATACAGCCACAGCATCAGCGCGATCACCGCCCCAAGCGATCCATAGGTCTTGTTGTAATTTGAGATATTGCTGAGATAAAAGCTGAGCCCGAACGAACCCAGAAACCACATCCCCACAGCCAGGAACGCCCCCGGCAGCGTGGACCAGAAACTGTGCCTGCCGTGCGGGCCAAGGTAGTACATCAGTTCAATCCCCACCACAAACGTCGAAACAATAATGGTCCACCTCAGAATCGGCCAGATCAGGGCAAAGCTACTCGGCAAGGGAAAGACCAGCATCAGCAGATGTCCAAAATGTGGGCCAGCCAGAATGGCAAACAGTGCCAGCAGCCCCAGCACGCCAACCGTGAACGTCATCAGGAATGCCTGCACTCGGTCCCGCCACCATGGACGGGTGTCCTCCACATCGTAGGCAATATTCAGCGCTTCTATCAGCGCAGAAAACCCACCCGTTGCCGCCCAGATGTACCCAACAATGCCGAACGACAGCACCTTCCCATGCCCCGGTTCCAGGATTCCAGCCACAACCGAAAACACAAGACTCATAGACTCCGGCGGGGCCAGCGCCGCCAGCAGTCCCAGCAGTTGAAAGGCCAGATTGTTCACCGGAAGAAACCGCAGCAGCGAAGCAAAAACAATCACCAGTGGCACCAGCGAAAGCAGAAAGTAATAGGCAAGTCCAGCCGCTGCCGTAAAGACCCGTGTCCGCCACAGCTCGTTATAGACGCGGACCGTGATCGTCCACGACCGTCCTCCAAAACACCGTATGCCGCTCTTCAGAGATTCGCGCATCCCTCAGCTCATTTGTTTGTTCCGATGAATATTCTCGCTGGTCGGGATGCGCCGACTTGCCATCCCATCCTCAACGGTGCAAGATGCTGGCACATCAAAATCTTTTCTGGAGCTTTCCATGAAGCATCTTTTTACACTCGTTCTGCTTCTTTTCTCCATTCCAGCCCTCGCTTCCACTCCACAGCAGGTCACATTTCCCAGCGGCAACGGCAACGCCTCCGGCCTCCTATATCTCCCTTCCGGAAGCGGAAGCCATCCCGCCATCATCGTCATTCATGAGTGGTGGGGCCTCAACGACTGGGTCAAGGAACAGGCCAGCAATCTCGCCAGCGAGGGCTATGTCGCTCTCGCCGTAGACCTCTATCGTGGACAGGTGGCATCGGATCCCGAGATGGCCCACGAGCTTTCCCGCGGACTGCCGCCGGACCGTGGCGTGCGCGACCTCGTCTCGGCCTTCGATTATCTGGCAAAGCGCAAGGACGTGGACCCGAAGCGCATCGGCGCCGTCGGCTGGTGCATGGGCGGAGGCTACGCTGCACAATTCGCCGTGGCTGAACCAGATCTGCGTGCCGTGGCCATCAACTATGGTCCTCTGCCAACAGACAAGACCTCCCTTGAAAAAATCCACGCCAGCATTCTGGGCAATTTCGGCGGACAGGACCGGGGAATCCCTCCCTCCTCCGTAAACGCCTTTGTTGACGCCATGAAAAGCCTAGGCAAGCAGGTGAATGCAAAGATTTATCCCGACGCCGGCCACGCCTTTGAGAACCCTAATAATACTCAGGGATATAAACCGGAAGACGCGAAAGACGCACAGGAGCGTATGCGCCTGTTCTTTGCTCGCACATTGAAATCATAACTTTTCAGAGGAACCATCACTGGTTCCTCTGACGGCACTGCCCGGAAGATTCAGAAAATTTTTCTTGCTTACGCCCTTCCGGCGTGTTAACTATGCAGCTAACACAATAAAAAAACCGCTCATTCCACACAGGAAGAAGGCGGAAAGAGTCAGCCATGAAAATTGGAACTACCATTCGGGGTTATCGGTTGCAAAAGGGGTTGTCGCAGGGTGATATAGAAAAGCGCACTGGCCTGCTGCGCTGCTACCTGTCAAGAGTGGAGAACGGCCACACCGTCCCCTCGCTTGACACTCTCTCCAAGATCGCCAACGCGTTGGATTTACCGCTCTCACAACTTTTCGCTGAAGACGCACTCGGACAGGAACTGAATACGCACAAACTGACGGACGAAGAGCTTCGTTTCCTTACGCAGATTCGCCGCTACTCTTCCAACCTGAACGACAGTGACCGCAAGCTGCTGCTCGCCATGGTGAAGAAGTTCGCCACTACCGCCGTACGGTAATCAATGCGACTGCGGGCCTCGGAAGAGGTCCGCACTACTTCGCGTGTCTGCAAGTTGTCTGCTTGGGCACCTCAGAGAAGGACATCTGCAGACGCATTCACCGGCCCACATAAAACGAATACACGCCAAACGCAATCAGCAGAAGCAAGAAACTCATGCCCAAGACCGCTAGGCGACGTCGCCGCAGGAAGGTTTCTCTCGGGGCGCCGATCCGCGGAACAAGTGGCAAAGCAAAGGCCAGCCCGCTCAAAAAGCCTCCAAGATGCGCCATGTTGTCAATCTGAACGCGAGTGCGTGCCACCCATGTTCCCGCGCCAATAACGAAGTTCAGCACCGCGAACCAGATCACGCTTCTCCGCAGCCGCATCACTTCCATTCTCGGCAACGGCAGCAGCGGCGACTTCAGCAGGACAATCAACACACCTGCCAGCCCAAAGACCGCACCCGACGCTCCCGCGCCAATAATGCCGTTCGGCGCTCCAGGAAGTCCTGGATGGACCGCCGTGCTCAGCAGATTGCCTCCCAGCCCGGTCAACACATAGGCAGCAACAATTCCGAACGGCCCCACCAGCGGTTCACCCAAAAGACCCAGGTTCCACAAGCACCACATATTGCTCAACAGGTGGATCCAGCCCACATGCGTGAAGGTCGCTGTAAACAGCCGCCACCACTGACCGTAGTCGAGGACCACTCCCCCGTTCAGAGCAAATGCTGAGAACAAGGGGCTGCGCAACGTCGGCTCAATCAAAGAGCCGCCCGTTAGCAGCATCATAAGAAAGGCAAAACAGTTGATCCCAACCAGCACATAGGTCGCCGGAGCATAGGCCCAGCGCGAACGCCGCTGCGGCTCAGACGGAGGCACATACTCCGTTTGCGCCGGCTGATAATACCAGCTCTGCTCCGCTTCCCTGCCCTCTGGCGGCAGAATCTCCGGCCCCGTGTGCGTGGGGTATGGGCGCTCGCCCTGATGATCTCCGTTGCTCTGCCATGCGCCCATAGAACAGTCTCATTTAACCTTACCCCACTTCTGCCGCTTCTGCTTTTACAATCAAATTTCAACCTTTTTATTTCCAAGGAGCACAGCTTGAGCGGCAACAAACAGGTGCGGCGTGCATTACTCAGTGTCACAGACAAAACCGGGCTGGTGGATTTCGCCCATCAATTGGAAAAGCATGGCGTGGAACTGGTTTCCACTGGAGGAACGGCAAAGGCCCTGCGTGAAGCCGGCCTGTCGGTTCGCGATATCTCCGAACTCACCGGATTCCCTGAAATGCTCGATGGCCGCGTAAAGACCCTGCACCCTAAAGTCCACGGAGGCATTCTGCACGTCCGTGAAAATCCGCAGCACGTAGCCGCCGTAGAAGAGCACAGTATCCAGCCTATAGACATGGTCGTGGTCAATCTCTACGCCTTTGAGAAGACCGCGGCTCGCCCCGGCGCAAAGTTCGCCGAGGTGATCGAAAACATTGATATCGGCGGTCCCTCCATGCTCCGCTCTGCCGCCAAGAACTTCGAGGACGTAGCCATCGTCACTTCCCCTGACGATTACCCTCTCCTCTCCGAAGAGCTCGCTGCGAACAAAGGCTCACTCAGCCGCGAAACCCGTTGGCGACTCGCGAAAAAGGCCTTTGCCGTCACAGCTGCATATGACACCGCGATTGCCAACACGCTTGAACAAATCTCTTCTCCTGGGCCCGCTGAAGCTCCGGTAAAATTCGTTGATCCGGCCTCGGCCGCATTCCCTGAGGCCCTTCGCATCAATTACCCGCTCGCCATGGGCCTCCGTTACGGCGAAAACCCACACCAGAAGGCAGCGCTGTACTCCGACGGCACTGGAACGGGCATTGCCGGAGGAAAGCAGCTTCAGGGCAAAGAACTTAGCTACAACAATCTGGTAGATCTGGATGCCTGCTGGGAGCTCGTGCAGGAGTTTGACCAGATCGCAGTCGCCATCATCAAGCACACCAACCCCTGCGGCGCCGCCACCGGCTCGACTGTACTCGAAGCCTACAAAAAGGCCCTCGAGGCAGATCCAGTTTCGGCCTTTGGCGGAGTCATTGGTATCAATCGCGAAGTAGACGAAGCGGCGGCAGAGGAAATCGCCAAGCTCTTTGTAGAAGCCATCGCTGCCCCCGGCTTTTCTGAGGGTGCCCTGGTGCGTTTCGCTGCCAGGAAAAACCTGCGTCTGGTGGAAATCAAGCCCGCTCAGACTCCACGCGTCATCAAACAGGTCTCAGGAGGTCTTCTACTGCAGGATGCCGACCGTGGCTACGTCACGGCTTCTGGACTGAAGACCGTAACCGAACGCAAGCCTACCGAGGACGAACTGGCCGCCCTGCTCTTTGCCTGGCGCGTCTGCAAGCACGTCAAATCCAATGCCATTGTCTACGCGCGCAACGGCCAGACCATCAGCGTCGGCGCAGGCCAGATGAGTCGCGTAGATGCCGCGAAATTCGGCGCAATGAAGGCTGTTCTGCCACTCAAAGGATGTGTCGCTGCCTCTGACGCCTTCTTCCCTTTCCCCGACGGTCTGGAAACCGTCGTAGCCGCAGGCGCGACAGCAGTTATTCAGCCAGGAGGCTCCGTCCGGGACGAAGAAGTCATCGCTGCCGCCAACAAACTGGGCGCAGCCATGGTGTTTACTGGCATGCGCCACTTCCGGCATTGATTCAGGACAAAAACGGATTCACAACCTAAGGGCCAACGGATTGGCCGTGCTGCATGTCTTCTGTATAAAAGGTCGTGCAGCCGGCCATCTGTGCGGCTGCAATCATCAGCAAGTCGTAAATAATGTTGAACCCGTAATTCCCGGCGATTTTGAACGCCACCTCATGGGTTTGCAGAGTCTCCGGAACCGGTTCGCCGCATAAACTCCTGATTGCCTCGCACGCGTTGCCAATTTCACTCCAGTTCATGTCCAGCTTCCGTCGCGACCAGGAAAGTTCGCCGACTCCCCTCCTGCCTCTGAAGCCCAATCCGGTTTACAATCGTCTTTAAGCATAAGGATGCGCTTCCGAAGGCATCCAATTGATTCAGGCCGGAGATTCTGGCAGGGGTTCTCTTGAAAATCAACAGCAAGGCCCGTTTGGCATCGCACTACCGCCTTCTTTCTGTAGCAACGCTGGCACTGACCGCTTTCTGCTGCCCGGCAATTTACGCCCAGACCACACAAGCCCAGCCAGAGAAATCCCCCCAGGCTCAAGTCGGTAGCTCTGCGCAGCCCCAGCAGTCCGATCGCGCGAATGCCTACTACCACTACACGCTCGCGCATATGTATGAGGAAATGGCCACAACCTACGGCCGCCCCGAGTACGCCAACCGCGCGATTGAAGAGTACAAGCTGGCCTTAAGCGCCGACCCCGACTCGCCGTATCTGAATGCGCATCTTGCCGAACTCTACTTCGACACCGGTCGCGTGCGCGATGCCATCGCCGCCGCGCAATCTGAAATCCAGAAGAACCCCGACAACCTCGAAGCACACAAGCTGCTGGGCCGCATTTATCTCCGTTCTCTTGGAAACCTTCAGAACGGCGGCCCTTCTGAACAGATGCTGAAAAAAGCAATCGACGAATACAAGGAAATCGTTCGTCTGGAGCCAAACAGCACTGAAAATCATCTTTTCCTGGGCCGCCTCTACATGCTCGACCACGATTCGATCCATGCAGAGGAACAATTCAAGTCCGCGCAGAAGATTGACCCTGATTCCGAAGATGTTGTCCTGAACATCGCCGGACTTTACAGTGAGCAAGGCGACGTCCAGCGGGCAGTGCAGATACTCAACTCCCTTCCGCAGGACGACCAGACCCCAAAGACGCTCTACGCCCTCGGTCAGATTTACGATCAGCTCAAAGACAACAAGAAGGCGCTCGAAGCTTATCAGAAAGCCTTTGATCTTGAGCCGGACAATCTCGACGTCGAGAGGGCCTTGGCACAGTCGCAGTTAAGCAACGGCCAGAAAGACGCCGCGCTCAAGTCCTTTCAGGACATCGCCAACAGTGACCCCAGTGATGCCCAGTCTCTTCTGAACATCGCTAAAATCGAACGCCAGCAAGGCAAATATGAAGACGCCCTCGCATCATTGAAAAAGGCGAAGGATCTGGTAACTGATTCCCTCGAAATCAATTTTGAAGAGGCGCTCGACTACGATGCCCTCGGCCAGTTCGACCAGTCGGCGCAGATTCTGTCAAAAATGGTGGCAGGCTCGGAACACACCAGCGGGGCCTATTCCGAAGGGGAAAAGAACAATCGGGCCGTCTTCCTGGATCGTCTTGCCAACGTCTACCGCGAGCAGGGCAAAACAGACCTGGCTGTTACTACTTACCAGAAGATGGCCGACCTTGGCGGCGACTACACCTCCCGGGCCTATCAGAATATAGTCCTGACCTACCGCGACGCACACCAGTACGACAAGGCCACTGCCGCAGCGCGCGAAGCCGTCACCAAAGCGGGTAACGACAAGGATGCGGTCCGCGACGCGAAGCTCACGCTCGCCAGCCAGCTCTGCGATACAGGCAAATCTGAGGAAGGCATCGCGCTGGCTAAGTCACTGCTGAATGGTTCTCCTGACAATGACCGGAGCGTCTATAACCAGATCGCGGAAATGTACATCCGCCTGAAGCGCTGGAAAGACGCCGGAGAGGCCATAGACAAGGCTGATGAGCTTTCCTCCAGACAGGAGGACAAGGCCAACGTCTACTTCGAGCGGGGCGAGCTTGAAGAGCGGCAGAAGCACTACGACCAGGCGGAAACCTGGTTCCGGAAAGTCCTCGACATCGAGCCCAACTCAGCCGTCACCCTGAATTATCTCGGCTACATGCTCGCTGACCGCGGCGTCAAGCTCAATGAAGCATTGGCCATGATCAAAAAGGCCGTCCAGCTCGACCCGCAGCAGTACGCTTACCTCGATTCCCTTGGCTGGGCCTACTTCAAACTCGGCCAATACACACTGGCCGAAGAAAACCTCACCAAGGCCCTCGCGCGCAACAGCGGCGACCCGACAGTCCACGATCATCTCGGGGAAGTCTACGAAAAGACCAACCGTCTCAGGCTCGCCGCCACACAGTGGGAGCAGTCGCTCAATAACTACGCTCATTCGCTCTCAGCCGATGCCGACCCCAGCGATGTAAGCAAGGTCCAGAAGAAGCTGGACAGCGCCCGTGTGCGTCTCGCAAGAGAATCTTCCGGCGCTGCTATCGCCGGCCCCAAATAGCTCATGCGACTCCCGGCTAACTGCGACGTCTCTGACGCCGATCCGTTATTGACGGCGCGCGCCTACCCTGAAGACCCGCATCCCTACCGCTCCCCTTTCCAGCGCGATCGTGGACGCATCATCCACGCACGCGCCTTTCGCCGTCTCGCGGGTAAAACGCAGGTCTTTACTCACCGCTATTCTGACCACTTCCGCAGCCGCCTGACGCATACCATGGAAGTCGCCCAGATCGCCCGCACAGTCGCCTCTGCCCTTGGGCTGAATGAAGACCTTTGCGAATCCCTCGCCCTCGTGCATGATATCGGTCATCCGCCCTTTGGACATGCCGGCGAACGCGCTTTGGACGAAGCCCTCAAAAAGTATGGCCTTGGCTTTGACCACAACCTGCATGCTCTTCGTACAGTCGAGCACTTTGAGTGGCGCTATGCTGCTTTTCGCGGACTCAATCTCACCCTTGCCGTGCGGGAAGGCATCATCAAGCATTCACGCGATTACAGCGAAGCGCAGCATCCTGAACTGGCCGCCTTTTTTCTCAACCAGCGCCCTCCGCTGGAAGCCCAGTTGATAGACCTCGTAGATGAGATTGCTTATCTCACCGCCGACCTCGACGATGGCATGGAAGCCGGAATCCTGGACGTCGAAGATATCCGCGCCCGCGTGCGTCTTTTCGAGCAGTTTTATCTCCCCATGCAGGAAACTTACCCTGATGCACCGCAAAAACTCATCTTCAATGAAGCCTTGAAACGCGTGCTCAATGCTCTCGTGGATGACCTGATTGCAGAAACCAGCCGCCAGGTCTACACGGGCAATATCACTACACTGCACGGCATCCGCACCGCCCCCGAACGGCTTGCGCGGTTCTCTCCTGCCATGGAAGAACTGCGCATGGAAGCAAAGCGATATCTCTACGACAATCTTTACAACTGCGATGACCTGATCCGCGACCACGAAGAGGCCACGCGCATCATTCATGAGCTGTTCGACACCTGGATTGCGGACCCCGAGCTTCTCCCATCTGGCTATGCCTCTCGCGTCGAAGAAGAAGGCGCTCCGCGCGTCGTCGCTGACTACATTGCCGGCATGACGGACAACTTTATCTTTGCGCAATACGAACTCGTAACCGGCAACCTGAAGCGCTCTTAAGTGGCAAACTTCGCCCTTCTGGCAGAGAATAAAAGGTTATGTCCGTAAAACCACCATTCGTTGATGTCCCGGGCGCCCTCGAAGAGATCAAAGCAGGACGCATGATCGTCGTGGTAGACGACGAGGACCGCGAGAATGAAGGCGACCTTACGCTTGCTGCTGAATGCGTCACTCCGGAAGCCATCAACTTCATGGCAAAGTACGGACGCGGCCTCATTTGCCTCACCCTGACCGAAGAACGTGCCGACTATCTCCGCCTGGCTCCTATGGTGCAGCAGAACTCCTCGCGTTTCGGCACAGCGTTTACTGAGACCATCGAGGCCCGTGAAGGCGTGACCACAGGCATTTCGGCACACGATCGCGCCCACACCATCAAAGTCGCTATTGACCCCCGTTCCACCGCAAATGACCTTGTTCGCCCTGGCCACACCTTTCCTCTTCGCGCGCGCAAGGGAGGCGTCCTCGTCCGCGCCGGACAGACCGAAGCCTCCGTGGATCTCGCCCGCATGGCCGGACTCATCCCCGCCGGCGTGATCTGCGAAATCATGAAGGACGATGGCACAATGGCCCGCGTGCCCGATCTGGTCGAGTTCTGCAATCAGCACGGCCTCAAAATGCTGACCGTCGCCGAGCTCATCCGTTATCGCCTGCAGAACGAGCGCTATATCGTGCGCGTTGCAGAAAGTGAGATCCCGACGCCTTTCGGTGAGTTCCGCATGATCGCCTACGAGAGCGAAATCAATGGAGACGAAAGCCATCTGGCCCTGGTGCGAGGCAATGTCAGCTCAGGCGACCAGTCCGTGCTGGTACGCGTGCATTCCCACTGCCTCGCCGGAGACGTCTTCGGCGCCACGCTCTGCGATTGCCAGAACATCGTACAGCGATCACTCAAGGCCATTGCCGATGCAGGACGCGGCGCACTCATTTATCTGCATAACACCAGCCGCGGTTTTGATATTGACCGGGCGGTCACTCCTCACCGCATCATTCTGCACCGCGAAGCGCGTGACGACCGTCATCAGCGCATTTTGCGCCAGGTAGGTCTCGGCGGCCAGATCCTCGCCGACCTCGGCATCCACAAAGTCCGCCTGCTTTCCAATACCCCAACCCACGTACCGGCTTTGCAGGGTTTCGACGTGGAGATCGTGGAGCAGGTGCCAATTCCTGAAATTACGCCCGTGCCCTCCGGCAATTGAGCATCAGTTGTCAAAGCGCTGTTCTGGAACAGGTTTCCCGCTCTCCACCCATGCGGCGTAGATCAGGTCGCGCAGCATGCTTGCTCCTGCGGCTAGGCGCTCAGCCGTAAATTGCTTGCCCTCCGGCGTCCCTGCGTTATCAAATGCACCAGCCTTTTCCAGTTGATAGACCTTTTCTGCAAACGTGGATGAGCGCCGCAGATATCCCATGTAATCATCAAATTCATCCCCAACCGGATGGAGCGGCGAAACCAGCGGCTTTACATCAGCCTCTTTCAGGTTTGCGTCCACATACACGCCTTCAAACTTCCAGTGGATCTTGTGCTCTGTTGTATATCCGTTTGGATTTTCCTTCCCCACCCATCCGTTGTAATTCACCGTCGTATGCAGGGGCTGCGCTCCATCACCGACATAGTGGCCCAACCATCCGGCATAAAAAAGAATGGCTGCCTCAACTGGTTTCGTATCTTCATGCTTCGCGTTCAGGTCCCGGTATTCACGCATGGCCGCCTTCAGCCTCTCCCACACCTCATTGGTGATGTACGGCTGGAACCCGATGCGTTCCGGACGCAGCTCCCTCGCCTGTGCCGGACGGGTCAGGCTCGCAGCATAAGCCGCGGCAATAAAGTCATGGCGTCGGCGCGGGAGCGGATGAATCAGGTCTGCCACTTCCAGGTCAATGTAATGGTCCGGGGCCTGCATCGCACTCAGCTCTGGCTCTGCCGGAGAGCGCCAGCGGTCCGGTTCCGGGCCAAGATACTCAATCTCATTCACAGCCACCTGCGTGCGCATAAAAGCAGGCACGTCAGCAGGCAGACTCTCAGCGGCAATCCGGTTCACCAGACGATGACCCGTATTTCCCCACCCAAACAAGGGCGGAACGGCCACCAGGGGCAGCAAAACAGCAACAGCAGCGCGTCGAAGAACAGTGGAGGCGGTGGTTTTCATCACAGTGAGTATAAACAGAGGCGGCCAACTACAACGACCAGACTGTGTGAATTTCCCAACGAAAGAAGAGGCCACTGCTCAGACTGCACCGATACCCTGTTGGAGCTATTGACGACACCCAAAGCGCTGGGAGGATCTCCACGCCATGACCGGTCAGGGAGAGATGTCTATCCGTGAGGTAGCGCGCCGTGTCCATCGAGACGTAAAGGCCGTACATGGAGATGTCGCAACCCTCATCCGCGCGGGCCTGCCGGACCGTTACACCATGGCGTAATCTTCCCCTTCGATACAGTACGGGTGGACTTCAAGCTAAAGGCTGCATAAACCTGGGCCACGCTTTCTTCCTCCTTCGCGACTGCGTCTAAACAACAGTATTCTGTTAGGTATGCACGTGCGCGTCCTGTTGTTTGGCGTCCTCAGGGACCTCTTTCCCGAACCCATCGAATCCCTGGAAATGCCTGCCGGAGCAACGGTCGCTACTCTGCTCGACCACTTCCGCGTGCGCGCCTCGCAGCATGGCAATCTCTGGCAATCGCTCGCCGTCGCCGTCAACCAGCAATACGCCGCCCTCTCGCATCCGTTGGCTGAGGGCGATGAAGTTGCGCTGCTCCCCCCAGTCAGCGGAGGCAATCTCTCATCCCACGTCGCCCTTGTACGCGACCCCATCCAGGCCGGCTTTCTCATCAGCAAACTGAAAGCGGGTGAAGACGGGGCCGTCGTTGTTTTCGATGGCATCGTGCGCAACAATACCCACGGCAGGCGCACGCTCTTTCTCCTCTATGAAGCTTATGAGGAGATGGCGCTCAAACAGATGCAGTCTCTGGCCCATGAGGCGCTGTCACGCTTCCCCATCCGCGACGTGCTCCTCGTCCATCGCCTCGGCAAACTGGAAGTCGGTGAAACCAGCGTCCTTATTGCCGTCGCATCGCCCCATCGTCCTGCCGCCTTTGACGCCTGCCGCTGGCTCATTGATACGCTCAAGAAATCTGTGCCCATCTGGAAAAAAGAATATTTTGAGGACGGTGCCGTATGGGCTGATGGCGAGCCATTCCCCCCGGAACTGCGAGGTCCTTTGGCTCAATGAAGTCCCTCACCGCCATTGCGCTCTTCCTTTCCGCGCTCGCGCTGCACGCGCAGAACATCCCCCCCATCCGCGTAGATGTTCATCTGGTAAACGTCTTTGTCAACGTGACCGATGCCAACGGCTCCCCGGTCGGTGGACTCACCAAAGATGACTTCACCATTGCCGAAGACGGCCATCCTCAAAAAATTGCCGTCTTTGAAAAACAGGCGGACATGCCGCTGTCCATTGTGCTGGCCATTGATACCAGCGGCAGCGTGAATAAAGACCTCGTCATTGAAAAGCATGCCGCCCACAACTTCGTGCATTCTTTGCTGCGCGCGCAGGACACACTCGACCTGATCGAGTTTTCCGATGACGTGCGTGAGGTCGTGCCCTTCACGAACAAACTCAGCCGCATAGACTCAGGCATTGAAGGCCTGCGCACAGGCCCCGCAACCGCGCTCTATGATGCCGTGTATCTCTCCGCGCAGAACCTGGCCAGCCGCCCCGGACGCAAAGTACTCGTCCTCATCTCCGACGGCGGCAACACCGTAAAGGGCGTAGACTATGCCGATGCTCTCGAACAGGCCGTCCGCTCAGAAACAATGGTCTATAGCATCATTGACGTTCCTATTGAGGCAGACGCCGGGCGCGATACCGGCGGAGAGCATGCCATGATCACGCTCTCGCAGGAAACCGGCGGCAAGTATTTTTACGCCGATGCAGCGCATCTTTCCGACGCCTTTCAGAAGGTTTCCGATGACCTCCGCACCCAGTATCTGCTCGCCTATTACCCTGAGCACCGCCGCACAGACTCGGACTTTCACACCATCACCGTGACCGTCAAACAGCCTGCAAATGCACATTACACCGTGCATCACCGCACCGGATATTACGCCGGCCCCGCAACTCGATAAAATGTCTGCATGGCCCCTCCTTATTCGTCCCGCAGAAAACAAAAGGCCCCTCCTCCCGGAGAAACCGGCCAGGAAGCCCTCTATCTTCGCTTCCTGAGCGACAAGCAGGTGCCCGTGGCAATCAAGCTCCGCGACGGTGAAACCGTCACCGGCTGGATCGAGTACTTCGACGACCGCATGGTGCGCCTCACCCGCGAGGGCAAACCCAACCTGTTCATCTACAAGCAGCAGATCCGCACCATCATCGAACAGACAGGCCGGCACCCAGCGCGCAACCGCAACCGCCGCGCATCGGAAGAAACCGGTGAGCCTGCAACGGGAGAACAAAAGTGACACATTTACCTTCTGGTGTTTCTCTGGAATTCGCCGCTCCTGCCGCTGCCATTGCGCTTGAAGCTGGTGCCCTTGTCCGCAACTTCTACCAAAAGGGAGTCGCCACTGAATACAAAGGCGACGTAGACCTGGTCACCGAAGCCGACCGCTCTTCAGAAAAGCTCATCGTCGAGCGCCTGCACCAGCAGTTTCCTGACCACGGAATTTATGGGGAAGAAGGCACTCGTGACAACATAGAGAGCGAATATCGCTGGTACGTAGACCCTCTCGACGGCACCACCAACTTTGCGCATGGTTTTCCCGTCTTCTGCGTCTCTCTCGGGCTGGAGCACCGTCCCGCAGGCATTGCCCCCGATGCCGATGGCACTTTGACAGCAGGCATCGTCTACGACCCCATGCGCGATGAGCTCTTCATCGCAGAAAAAGGCAGGGGCGCATATCTCAACGGAAAAAAGATCCACGCCTCACGCATAAACGACCTCGCCGAATGCCTCATGGCCACCGGATTCCCCAGCCGCAAGCGCCATGAAAACCCAAACATCCACTTCTATCAGCAGATTACCCTCCGCTCCCACGGCGTGCGCCGCGCTGGCTCTGCCGCGCTCGACCTCGCCTATACAGCCTGCGGACGCTTCGATGGCTACTGGGAATTCAATCTGAACCCGTGGGACACCTCAGCGGGCGTTCTTCTGGTGCAGGAGGCAGGCGGTACCGTCACAACTTTCGATGGCGGCCCTTTCCGCCTGAACAGCAAAGAGGTCCTGGCCACCAATGGCCTCATTCTGAATGAGGTAAAAACGCTCTTCCAAGCCATGTTCGCAGGCCGCGACCTCGACCCCATCCTCACCCCAAAGAAGTTCGCCGAACGCCGCGCGGAACGGTCTCGATAATGACATCAGAAGAGTGGCCTCTGCATCGTGCTTTTCCAAATTCGCGCGGAGCGCTGCCCCTCAACCGCCAGTCCCCTGCTACAATAAATCTTAATCACCCACATCCGGAGAGGCTTTCATGGCTTATGTAATCGCGGAACCCTGTATCGGCACAAAAGACACGGCCTGCGTGGATGCGTGCCCGGTAGACTGCATCCATCCTAAAAAAGATGAGGCCCCCTACGCCGACCAGCCCCAGCTCTATATTGACCCCGTTGAGTGTATAGACTGCGGCGCCTGCGTTCCTGTCTGCCCCGTCTCAGCCATCTTCGCCGCCGACGATCTGCCGGAAAAATGGCAGGATTATGCCCAGAAAAACGCCACCTATTTCGGCCGCTAAGCTTTTTCATTCGTGCAAAAGCGCAGCCACGGCTGCGCTTTTGTCATATCCACGATAACTGTTCAGTAAACGCGATGCTCCAATTCCTGGAGCTCCTGGATCAGTTGATGCATTTCATTCATCAGTACCTGGTTCGCCTGCCGTAACGCGCGCGCCTGCCGAATCTCATCGTTCAACTCGGCCACAATCTCACTGCGCATCTCATCCGCCGTCGGGTCATTTCCATCTTGCTCCTTCGGCAGCCACTGGAGCGACATCCACGTGTCCAGATCATCCGGGCGCGCCAAAACTGCCTTCTTATGACCGGGACCGCGGGGCCTTCTTACCGGAAGTCCCATCTCCTGCTCCCATCGCTGCACAGTCCGAACGCCCTTACCCAGATACTGCGCGATTTCTTTCCATGAGGTAAGAACTGGGGAAGTATTCATACTATTTCTCTTTCTAGTTCTTTTTCGCTGGTATTCCCTCCGAATTTGGCTCATATCATACGGCAATCAGCCTCAAATAAGCAGAGGCCAGCTATCTCATTTCACATCTCGGCACGCCCCAACCATAAGAGGTACGACCATGGCCCAGCAGGACATCATCGTAAATAGGCACATCTGCAGGAGGCATTGAAGCGATCCAGCAGATCACTTAAAGCACTCCCGTTAATTTAGATGCAGCCATCCTGATCGTGCAGCATACTTCCGCTCACGCTGGAAGCCTGCTGCCGGAAACTCTTCAGCTTTCTACCCGCCTACTGTATTGAAAGCGCCCTGTGGGCTGCGCTGTGCAAGTACTCTGCGAGCGTTCCTGCTTCACATCAGCCAGCACGAACACGACCCTCTCGGAAGCCTGAGAACCATATGCCCTGACTTCAAACATCGTCATCCTTGGCGAGTGAAGCCGCAAAAACCAGGGTGGGCGGATTCAAGATCAAGGGTCTTTTTACCCGGGCCGGGCTTCTTATCCATACCAGAGAATATTCGTTAAAACGACAATTGTCCGAAAACACCTCCGCAAACTGCTAAACTAAAAATGAGAGCTCAAATTCCTTCTACTGTAAGTTGAAGCGGCAACCCATTTGTTACAGGACTTTACCCGCAACCCATTTAAATACAGTACTTTGCCCGACTTAAATCCATAAGTCTTTTACTAACAGGACTTTACAAAAATAAAGTAGGGAACGTCTGGCGCAGATTCGTCCATGGGTATATTTTCGGGTGTTGCCGCTTCACCGCGTGGCGCGGCAAAAGGCGCGCTGACCTCAACCAGAAGCGCAGCAGAGTAGTCCCCACACTTTTCTTCTCCCTGTAACACCGCTGTAAACGCTCATACATCGGCGCCTTTTACTCAAGAGCAAGCCGGAACATATATGTCCGGCATGGAGGATCCCTATGCAAAAGCTTGTTGCCAGTTCGCTTGCAGCGTTGCTGGTTTCTGGCCAGTTCATCATGGCCCCAGTGGGCGCAAATGCGCAGCGGGAAAGCGAAACCGCCACTCCCATCAAACATGTTGTCGTTATTTTTGGAGAAAACATCTCCTTTGACCACTACTTCGGCACCTACCCTCACGCAGCCAATCCTCCTCATGAGCCGCGCTTTGTTCCCGCACCAAGCACTCCCTCGGTCAATGGATTCACTGATGCTCTTCTCTATAGCAATCCCAACTACCTGAACACGGCCGCCAATGGCGGCGCAGCGTCCAATCCCTTCCGCCTCGACCGCACTCAGGCAGCAACCGCCGATCAGGACCACGACTACACGGCTGAGCAGCAGGCTTTCCACAACGGCCTCATGGATTCCTTCCCCGCCTATACCGGAACCGCCGGCCCTCCACCCGCCGGACAGACCACAAACGCACTCGTCATGGGCTACTACGACGGCAATACCGTCACAGCATTATGGAACTACGCCCAGCGCTACGCACTGAGTGATAATTCCTACAACACGACATTCGGCCCATCTACTCCCGGCGCAATCAACCTTATCTCTGGCCAGACCAACGGCATCAGTGACCAGATCAACGCTGGTGGCGATGTCGTCGAAGATGGCAACGGCGGCTACACTCTCATCAGCGATGCCGACCCGCTCGGCGACGTCTGCTCCACCACCACGGGCGCACTCGTACAGCTCAGCGGACAGAACATCGGCGACCTCCTCAATGCAAAAGGCATCACCTGGGGATTCTTTGAGGGTGGCTTCGACCTGACAAAGAAAAATCCAAACGGCACCACCAGCTGCAAGCGTTCGCACACCTCGTCCATTACTAAGGTGGCAAAAGCCGACTACATCCCCCACCATCAGCCCTTCCAGTACTACAAATCCACCGCCAACCCGAAGCACCTTCGGCCATCGTCTGTAGGTGCCATCGGTAGCACCGACCAGGCAAACCATCAGTACGACATAGACGACTTTTTTGACGCAGTGCGCAACGGCAATATGCCCGCAGTCAGCTTTCTGAAGGCCGCCGGATATCAGGACGCCCATGCCGGATATTCCGATCCTCTCGATGAACAGTCCTTCATCGTGCAGGTCATCAATTTCCTTCAGCAGCGTCCGGAATGGCATTCCACCGCTGTCATCATCGCCTATGACGACTCCGACGGCTGGTACGACCACCAGATGAGTCCCATCGTGAACCAGTCCACCACCGGAGCAGACGCGCTTACCGCAGCAGGCCAGTGCGGCAACGGAACGAACACAGCCCTTCCGGGAGTCAATGCTCCCCACGCTCAGGGACGTTGCGGCTACGGTCCGCGCCTTCCTCTGCTGGTGATCTCACCTTGGGCAAAACGCAATTACGTGGACCACACCATCACCGACCAGAGTTCCATCCTGCGCTTTATTGAAGACAATTGGCTCGAAGGGCAGCGCATCCAGGGCTCATTCGATGCTCTGGCCGGAACATTGAACAATATGTTCAATTTCCGTCATGCCCACAACCACGGCCTGTATCTTCTGGACCAGAACACCGGATTGGTTCTCTTCGACGAAACTGGTCATCCTGGCTGGTAATAAGAGAAGGCCCGCTTTATCGGCGGGCCTTTTTTCCTTTTCCAGCTTGTACCTTATTCGCTATTCGTTGTAGTGCAAAAGGCTGAAAACGTCGTAATCCGTGAACTTCTCCCTGCCTTTCAGGAAATCCAGTTCAACAGCAAATCCTAACCCGGTAATATGGCCGCCCAACTGCTGCACCAGCTTGACCGTCGCTTCCATCGTCCCCCCGGTCGCAAGCAGGTCGTCTACGATGACCACGTTCTGCCCCGGCTCAATCGCATCCAGATGGATTTCCAGCGAGTCGCTGCCATATTCCAGGTCATAGGTCACGCGGGCAACCTGCGCGGGAAGCTTCTTCGGCTTGCGCACCGGCACAAATCCCGCATTCAGGCGATAAGCCAGCGCAGGGCCAAAGATGAACCCGCGCGCCTCAATCCCCAGCACAAGGTCAACTTCCTTCCCAATATAGTGGGCCGCTAGCGCATCAATCAGTTGAGCAAAGCCGATCTTGTCTTTCAGCAGCGTAGTGATGTCATAAAAAAGAATTCCCGGCTTTGGAAAATCGGGCACAGTGCGAACAAGCGCCTTCAACGGCTCACAATCAAGAGAATGGTTCATGCTGGTCTTACCAGGCTCCTTCAATCTGAAATGGTCCCAGGTCTTTGGCTTCCGCATCATCCAGTTCATGCTCAATGACAGCGTCTACACGGCTGCCGCGTGAGCCCTTTTCAAGCGCCTCTCGCAGTGCCGCCAGGTCTTCGGATGGGCCTGAAGCAACCACCTCAACATGGCCATCTTCTGTATTCCGCACCCACCCTCGTAGGGCAAGCGCGGCCGCTTCGCGATGCACATACCAGCGAAAACCCACTCCCTGCACGCGCCCTTTCACCAGGTAATGACGAACCATAAAGTCAGACGGAAACCGATGTCAGTTTTTCAGATGACGGGCAGAGATGCAAGCGAGGCAGCGCATGGCTTCCGATACAATCTCGGCATGACGTCAGGAGAGCTTGCAAAGCGTCTGGGCGCGGAATGCAGAGGAAATTCCCAGCTGGAAATTACCGGTGTCGCCGCAATTGAGAATGCCGGCCCCACCGACGTTACGTTTGTTGCCAATCCGCGATACGTCGGGTTGGCGAAGACCACAAAGGCTGGCGCCGTGCTGGTCGCGCCCGATTTCCCTGAAATTGAAGCAACAACCTTGCGCATTCCCAATCCATACCTGGCCTGGGCCCGCGCCATTGAAGTGTTTCATCCAGCACCGGAATACCCGGCAGGAGTACATCCGACTGCGGTCATTGCCGCTTCAGCACAGATCGGGGAAAGCGCCTCCATCGGCGCATATGTCGTTGTGGGAGAAAACTGCGTCATCGGCAAACGCGCAACTCTCCTTCCCCACGTGGTGATTTATCCTAACGTCCGCATCGGCGACGATTTCTTTGCCCACGCCAATGCCGTTGTCCGGGAAGGATGCATCATCGGAGATCGCGTCATCCTGCAGAATGGCGCCATCGTCGGCGCAGACGGGTTTGGTTTCGCAAAAGACAATGAAGGGCACTGGCGCAAGATAGTGCAGCCCGGCCCCGTGGTCCTCGAAGATGACGTGGAAGTCCAGGCAAATGCCTGCATTGATCGCGCCAGCGTGGGAGAAACGCGCATCGCCCGCGGCGCCAAGATAGACAATCTCGTACAGGTGGGCCACAGCTCAACCGTAGGCGCCGACACTCTGCTGTGCGCACAGGTAGGGCTCGCCGGATCCACGCATATTGGCAAAAGCGCCATCCTTGCCGGGCAGGTCGGCGTCGCGGGCCATTGCCATATTGGCGACAGAGTCATCGTCACGGCCCAGTCCGGGGTTGGCGGCGACGTCCCGCCAGGAAAAATCGTAAGTGGCTCACCCGCGTACGACAACAAGCAATGGTTACGGGTCTCAGCGCTGATGCCTCGCCTTCCTGAGTTACTGAAGCGTCTCGAGAGGGCCCTCAAACAGTGAAGTCCGACTGATCCAGCAGAATCAGCGCGGAACACGGAAGAAATTCTTTAGCAGCGCAAAAGCGCCTTGCTGCATCCCACATAGGAAATGCTGAAGGAAACAGGCCAGGCAGAAGTCGGCGTGCAGACAACGCCCGAACAGCCCGTGCGCGTCCTTTTACTGGATGACCAGGAAGACAATCTTCTCCTGCGCTCTACTATTTTGCGCAAATACGGCTATCTGACAGAAACCGCCTCCACAATCGGAGAAGCTGAGAAGCTCCTGGACGAAATTGATATTGCCGTACTGGATTATCACCTCGGCGCTGGAAAATTTGGGACCGAAGTGGCCGCAAGTCTACGCCAAAGGCATCCCGAAGTCCCCATCATCATCCTGTCAGCCACGCTGGAGCGGCGCTTTGGCGGCCCTGAAGACATGCACCTGCTCAAAGGCTACAGCTCGATAGATGATCTGGTGGCGGCACTCCGCTCTTTCGAGGCGAAAAAACGCGGCAAACCCGTAGTCGTCGACGCACGCGAGTTCTTCTATTCCCGCATCAACATGGCCATGGGCGATGATGTGGTGCTGGAAGTGCTCGACGGAGACGGCATCTGGCAATATGTAAACGACACCTGCGCCAAACTGCTCGATCATCCCCGCGAGTGGTTTCCCGGGCGCAATATGTTTGAAGAAATGCCAGACCTGGCGCCTGACTGGCGCGCAATCCTGCACACCGTAGCCGAAACGCGTGAAACCTATATTGACCGCACTTATCGTGGCCTGCTGAATCTCCCCCGCAAAGGCGAAGAGTGGGTCTGGAACGTCCTGGCCTTCCCCCTCACCCTGCATTCAGGCAAGACCGGCGTAGTGTTAACGGCCCGCATCCTCGAGCGGAAAAGTATTTTATAGTCTCAACCGCCGTCTACACACTATAGTTCGCACAACTCTGAAACAACCGAAGTGAGGCCGCGCATCACATCCAGCAGCTCGAACTTAAGAACAGGATAGGCATTCAGGCCCGTTTGAAATGGCTGGCCAATGCCCCTTTTCCTGTTACTTTCCCGGGGGGGGGTATCATTCAGGGTTGTGCGGCAGCGGGAGAAGTCAGAATTACCTCAGCGGTGTAATGAAAAAAAAATCGCTTCTATATCATGTGAATTCCATGCCGCTCCATTCCTGAGCAAGCCCACGGCCCCAGCGTACTCAACATCGGCGTATTGCCTCCAGATTTTTGTTTACTGCATTTGTAGCAGAGGACATGGACTTGCAGAAGTATTTACCATAGATCGGTATGACAAAACTTAGAAATAGTGCGACGCTGGCGGCGCTGCTCTCGCTGGCTGGGCTCCCCGGCTGTCATTCAGCATTTGTAACGGTTTCGATTACAAACAGAAGCAGCGCACCGGTTTCTCTCATTGAAGTGGACTACCCCAGCGCCAGTTTTGGAACAGGTTCCCTCGCCCCTGGGGCGCAGTACCAGTACCGTTTCAAGATCCTGGGAGAAGGGCCAGTAAAAATCCAATTTACAGACGCGAAAGGGGTCCTCCATACCGCATCCGGCCCCGTTCTCAAAGAAAAAGAGGAAGGCTCTTTAAAAATCGAGCTGGACGAGAATGCAAAGGTTTCGTGGAACCTTCACCTGAATGCATCTAAGTAGTACAGCCATGAAACAAGCAAACACTCCCTCAAGCGTCCCTGATCCTCGCCCCATACCCCCTCCTGATCCGGAACCGCATCCGGGCGATGATCCGGACGTGATCATTCCCCCCACTGAACCGGAGCCACAGGAAGAGCCAGCAAAGGATCCCGATGTGGTTCCTTCGCCTACACCTGAGCCTCTTCCGGCATAGGAGCGACAATCGCCCTACTGCCCGCCCCCACCCAGGAGCGTATCCATTGTCGGCCAATCATGCGGATCATAACCAGCACAAGAAAGGCAATAAAGGCAATTCCGATGTAAATGTGATGATGTAGATCAGGTTGAAGGCCCATCCATCGCGCTCAGATAAACAGCTTAGGTGCTCTTTCAGTGTCTGGCGTTCAATGTCTGGCGGCTTTGTTGTAAAAAACTCCATGACAGCAAGTGGAAGCAGTATAAAAAGCGTAGCAAATCCATAGACAATGTGCCATCCATAATGCAGGGCAAGTCGTGGCGCAAATAGAGCGGCAACCGCGGTGCCGCTGCTCCGGGATACACGTGCATAAATACGTGGCGCAGGCCCTATCTGGAGGAATGTGCCGTGCTTGGTATCGGCGGGTTATTGTCACCACTTCTACGAAACCACCCTCCCGCAGCCACGGAGCGCTTGCCACCTGGCTAAACCTGCATCCGATTTCCTAAGCGGCAGCGCCCGCACGATGGTCGAGATTGCCCCAGCTCCCGTTCTGCACCGCCCCCACAATAGAAAATCGAACTTGCCCTTTCCTCGGAAACAGCGGCAAGCAAAGCACCGCCATAGTGGCGATATGAATGTTCCTATGATGTTGCAAGCGTATGCGTGAAATTGCTGAGGTGGTTCTTTTACGCGATGAGTTAAAGCAGGCACGCCCAGGCGGCGAAAAGAAATCAGCGAAAGCGTCCGTATAAAGAAAAAGGCCCCGTCCTCCGACTTAGGGATGGGGCCTTCTTTTTTGTCAGAAGTACACTTTGGCTCCAAGCTGAATGACGCGCGGTCCTCCCGGCCCAGTGGGTGAGTACGCAGATGTTGGCTGTCCGAACGTGCTGCTCTTCTGAATGGATTCCGGCGTGTAGGTTCCATCTCCGTTGTACGACGGCAGCGTCAGACTCGCGCCATAATCACGTGCCTGAATGTTCGGATGATTGAAGACGTTGAAGAACTCACCGCGAAGCTGAATATACCGCTCCTTGTGTTCGCCAAGCGGGAAGTTCTTGAACAACGACATGTCCCAGGTCTGCATGCCGCCCTCGCGCAGCTTTTCCGGAGTGCCCTTATAAGGGACCCCAATCGTCGGAAGAACCGGCCTCCCGCCCGCATCCAGCCCAAGATACGCCGGTGGTACCTTGCTCCACTGCGACCCGCCAGTCAACTGGTTCGCAGGCACCCAGAACGGAACACGCGTCGGCGTGCCCGTCATGAAGTTGCTGAACCCGGAAAGCTGGAAGTCATCCGTGACATAAGAGAGCCAGTGAGGTCCTCCAAAACGGCGTGTCACACTGGGCAAGTCATACACATAGTTCAGTGCTGCAACGTTCGTGCGGTCCCAGTCCGCAACGCGGTAGCTGTAGAGGCGCGGGTTAAACGGATCCTGGAAGTCCTCATCCTCGCTGGCAGTTGTCATGGATTTCGACCAGGTATAGGTCGCGCCCATGGTCAGACCTTTGCTGAAGCGCCGCTGGAGCGATGCCTGAAGCGAGTTGTAGTTCGAGGTCCCGTTGAACTCGTAGTATTCCATCTGGCCATAGCCCTTAAACGGCGACAGATAGTTCTGCGGATACGCATACTGACCGCTGAACTTGTATCCTGCGGCAGCATACTCCGGCGGAAGATTGGGTTCGACTGCCGGTACAACACCACCCGGAAAATTCGCTGGATTCTGCGCAGCGGCAGTCAGTGTGGTTCCATATGGAATTGTGTTCAGGTCCCGCGCCGTCACAAGATGTCGAGACGTAGTGCCTACGTACGCAATGTCATAGCTGAAACCGCCGCCAATTTCACGCTGCATGCCCAGACTGTAGCTGTACACCGTCGGCACCTGTCCTCTTCGGTCAGCGCCGTAGATACCATTCAAAACACCAGCCGGATTCGCCGCTTGATTGGCGATGTCTGCAATGTTACCGTTCGAGTACGAAGGCGTAGTTACGTTCTTCGGATTGCCAAAGACCGTGTTGAAGACCAGGTTTCCCTGCTCGCGATCGTGTGACATCCCAAAACCGCCGCGAAGCACACCTTTGTGGTCTCCAACCGGGTCCCATGCAAAGCCCAACCGCGGCTCAGGCATGATCCCGCGGCTATCCCATCCGCCCTTCGGCAACGTTCCATTTGCGGCATAAGTCATACCATTCAGCGGATTGCCGGAGTTCGGAATAATGTTGCCATTTGCATCAATCCCAACCGCCTTCGCCGGATCATAAGCAGCCGGCGTGAACAGCGCAATCTGGTTTCTGTCGTCGTACTGCGGCGGAATCCAAACAAAACGCACACCGTAATCCAGCGTCAGGCGCGGAGAAATCTGCCACGTGTCCTGCGCATAGAACTCAAACTGGTTGTAACGGAAATATCCAATCGGCCGCGAACTGGACTGATCAAACGATTGGAAGTAGCCAAGCAGAGCACTCGCATAAGGCGAACCACTTGCCGGAGAGCATCCCGAATCGCCGGTGGCGCAGTTATTAAAGTTGAATTGGCTGTTGAAATTTCCCCACGCAATCTGGTCTTTTCGGTTCCGCTGATAGAAAATGCCAAACTTCATCGTGTGCGCCTTCTTCGACCACGAAAAGCTGTCATTCACATTGATCGTAGTGTTCGCCTGGTACCACGGAGTTGCCCCAAAGTAAGACCACGGATAATTCGCACCATTGCCGCCGAAGCTGAAGTCCGGAATCGGAGTGGTGGAAGTGACCGGATACAGCAGCGGTAAATTTATGTTGTTCTTTCCTACCGAAAGATTGCCGTTGTTGTCCGTCGTGGTTCCACGATAAGTGCTGGGCCCCACGCTGAGTTCGTTCACCATCGTGGGACTGATGGTGCTGGTCAGATCAATCGAAAGGTTCCACCCCGGCTGCGTATTTTTGCAGCCGCCCGGAATCTGCAGTTCGCCATCGCAAGGCAGTCCCAGCTGGCCAATGGGCGCCGTCGTGCTCTGGTTGTTCTTGATCCAGCGGCCAAACAACCGTTCCGACGGCGTAATCTGATAATCAATGCGCAGAATATACTCCGACCGCGGATTGCTGTACGACAATGGGTCTTGGCGGTTATAGGAATTGTTGCCTGTCACATTCGGCAACGGATACAGATTCATGACCTTCTGCACCTGATTAAAAATGTTCTGCTGGTCAGGGGTCAGTCCGGACTGGTCAATTTTGTTGCCCGGATATGGAGCATGCGTTGCCGGATTATAAATAATCAGCGGATCACCACCGCTGTCCACGCTCTGCGAAAAATCTCCCTGCCGCTCCAGCGCGGTGGGTGTGCGGTATTGCGCAAGACCCCCAGGAACAAGCTGCTGATAGAACTCGTTCGACCAGAAGAAGAACAGCTTGTCCTTCTTAATGGGTCCGCCAATCATGTAGCCTTCAGTGTTGTAGCGGTACAGTGGCTTGGCAGTTCCGTTATGGTTGCTGACCCAGTCATTCGCATCCATGCCTTCGTTGCGATGAAAGTAGTGCGCGTTTCCATGAAACTCATTTGTACCTCCGCGCGAAGTCACAGAGATCGTGCCGCCCGAAGCTTTCCCAAACTCAGCCTGATAGTTCGACGTCAGCACCTTCACTTCAGCAATCGCGTCCGTGTTGATGGTGACGTGTGTCCCGCCATTGTTGCCCGTATCTACGTTCGAAGCGCCATCCAGCGTAAACTCATGCGCATTAGCGCGAGTGCCATTGATGTTGTAGCTGTCCAGACCGCCCGTTCCCGATGCTCCAAATTCTCCAACGCCGGCCACACCTGGAATAAGGCGCATAAGGTCCAGCACATTGCGGCCGTTCAGCGCGATATCATTCAACTGCTTGCCAGTGATCAGATCAGAGCGTTCACCTGAATTGGTCTGCACCTGCATCTGCCCGGTATCCGCAGTAACCTCGACCGTGCTCGTGGCCGCGCCGATCTTCAACGCGAACACGCCGGCATTCAGATTGTCTGCCGGGTTCAGAATGATGCCCGACTTCTTCAGCTTCTCAAAACCGCCCGCATCCACTTCAATGGTGTAAGTACCAGGCGGCAGGTTCGGCATTGAGAAAGTCCCATTCCCCGTGCTCGTAACAGTCCGCGTCACTCCAAGAGCGGGTGCCGCCGCAGTCACCGTAGCACCTGGGATCACGGCGCCCGTAGCGTCCTGCACCGTTCCAAAAATCGTGCCGGAGTTCAACTGCGCAAATGCGCCGAGGCCCAACGCGGCCAACACCGCAATCAGGAACCCAGCAAACCGTATGAAGCTCTGACCTCTCCAAAAAGACAACGTGGTTCTTGTTCTCATAACATCCCTCTTGGTTCTGTTTCCTTGTGTAACGCGCCCCGCACAATAAAGAGCGCCATCAAACAATCGTTTGTTCTGGGGGGCCTCTACGATAAGAACAAGCCACGGATAGGCTTGTCAAGCATATTGGTCATTATGGATACGTAGACAAACCTTTGTCCTCAGAAAACCGATAAACTTAGGGCTCACCGCAGCTCTCTGCAGCCTCGGCGCCTTGAAGCTATCTCATCCATAGGTCCGATGGAAGTATCGGCATTCAGGCCGATGCTTCAAAAAAGAGGTCTTTTGGCCCGGATTTCGCTTCGAGGCCATGTATGAGATGGCTTCTATTGTTTGGTAAGCTGACGCTTTCTGCGGCTCTTTACGCCATCCCGCACCGGCCCCGTAGACTCCCGCACAACAATCTGCGGTTTCACCGCCACCTCAGCAGGCATGGATTCGCTCGATCGCAGCCGTTGCAGCAGCAGCTGCGCAGAGAGTTTCCCCATCTCATGCAGCGGCTGCCGGATCGTCGTCAGGCTCGGTGTTTGAAAGGCCGCCTGGGGAATGTCATCAAAACCGATCACAGAAATGTCCTCGGGAACACGCAACTGTGCATCGTGCAGCGCGCGGATTGCCCCAATGGCCGCCATATCGTTAAAGCACACTATTGCAGTAAAGCGGCGGTGGTGCGCCAACAGTTGCTGCACCACAGGATAACCAAGCTCAGGCGAGGTAAGGTCTTCCGTTAGTTGCACCGTAAGTTCTGGCCGGATAGCCAGACCAAGGTCATGCGCTGCCTTCACAATTCCCTGCCAGCGCACCTCTGAATCAGAGCTATAGGGCTGCCCGCGCATAAATGCAATGCTGCGATGTCCCAGATCATATAAATGGCGCATGGTAAGTTCCGCAGCGGTATTGTGGTCCAGCACAACATTCGTAATACCCTGAATGGTGCGGTGCCCCGCCACTGCCACTGCCGGCACAGGGAATTTATGGTCGAGGTGCGTGTCAATCACAATGATGCCCTCAGCGCCTCGACTGATCAGCATTTGAGGATACTGCTCTATCAGATCGCTGCGGTGCCTGTGGTGCGCGATGAAGTAAAAATACCCTTTCTCCAGAAGGTGATCGCCAATCCCTCCCATCACTTCCGTGTGGTACCCATCTGCCAGCACCGGAACCAGAATTCCGATCGTCATCGTACGGCGATTGCGTAACGAGCGCGCAACAAAACTCGGCTGATAATTGAACTTCTTCGCGGCGGCCCGAATGCGCTCGCGTGTGGCCTCTGGAATGGAGCGTCCGGGAACATCATTCAGAACAACAGAAACCGTTGCAGGATCAAGCTTGAGGTACGCCGCAAGCACTTTCAGTGTGACAGGCTCGCTTTTGTTCTCGCTGGCGGGTTTCTTCTTGACCATAACGCTTGAACCTCAAATGTATATCACCGTGAAATGGTTTTGACCGAGTAAATTACGCCTCAGTCAGAAAAGAGCACACCACACCACGAGCAGAATAACCGTGCATCATGACTGCTCCATAAGTCTTCAGATTCAACAACGTATATGACTGGATAATCGCCCCATCCACCACCAGTTCAAATGCAATCTCCCGCGCCAATCGCCTGTTGAATCTTACGAAACACCGCTTCCTCATCCATCAATTGCGTTTCCAGCCGCGCCACTTTCACAGGCACTGCTTCCGTAAGCAGCTTCTTCTGCGCATCAGAGAGCCGCACAAAATCCTTTTCCGTTGTAATCAGAAAATCCGCACCCGCTTCACGCGCCGCCCGCGCAAGCTTCTTCAAGTCCTGTTCCGAATAGCGATGATGATCGCTGAACACGAACTCATCTAAAACCTCCATCCCGCCTCTTTGCAATGACGAAATAAACTCCACCGGACGCGCAATCCCGCAAAATGCTACGCCCTTTCCGATACAGGGCACATCCAGAACGCGCCGGACGTACCAAACCGGCGCTGTCATCTGCAACCGCCTAAGCTTTCCCTCAAGCTCGGCATCTTCCTCCCTCAGCACAATGACGGATGCGCGTCGTAATGCAGGGAGCGGTTCGCGCAGGTTCCCGGCGGGCAGCAGCGCTTCAGAGAAATCATCGCGGTGCACCAGCACGATGTCCAGCTGGCGCGCAAGCTGCCGATGCTGAAAACCATCATCCAGCAGGTGGACCCTCGGCCCATCCTCCCTGTTCTCCGCCAGCACGCCTGCCTCATAACGGTCGGCCCCCACATACACCGGCACACCCGCCGCTTGTGCAATCAGCAGCGGTTCATCCCCAAACCGGCCCACATCGCCAGTGGGATCTACTTTCTCCGTACCGCCCGCACTTCGCTTGTATCCGCGCGAAAGTACATCCACCTGCACGCCGCGCTGCGTAAGCAGCTTTACCATTGCGATCACAAAAGGCGTCTTGCCTGATCCGCCTACTGAGATGTTCCCTACACTGACCACCGGCCATTGCAACCGCCTGGATCGTGCCCACCCCCGCGCATAGGCAGCGTTTTTCATGCCAACGCCTATGGCATAGATCGGATTCAGCGGCAACACCACGCGGCGTATCACGCTCTGTCTCCAGCAAGTTCCAGCAGAGCTTCCACCGCGCGTCTCGTAGCTCCGGCTTCTTTGGCAAAGACCTCGAAACCACGCTCTCCCAGGGCAAAACTCGTCTGCGCATCGTTCAGCAATTCTGCCAGCTCTGCATTCACGTTCTCTGGCGAGGCAATCCGAATCGCATTTGCCTCCAGCAGCTTTGTAACAATCGCATCAAAGTTTTCGTAATGCGGCCCCATCACTACCGGGACACCAAACTGTACTGCCTCCAGCGGATTGTGCCCTCCCGCAGGAACAAGGCTGCCGCCGATAAACGCAACCGTAGCAAGCGAATAAACTGACGCCAGTTCCCCAATCGAATCCAGCAGAAGCACGTCCCCCCGGCCAGGAGGCTCCGGCTGCTTCAGCCACTGTGAACGCCGCATCCATCGTCTCCCGCTGCGGTCAAACAACTGCGCTACTTCTTCAAACCTCTCCGGATGCCGGGGAGCAAAAATAATCAGAACATCTCGCGGCGCAGCACCCAGCAGAATTCTCTCTTCACCCTCCAGCGTGCTCCCACACACAAGCACTTTTGTTCCAGGTGGAATCGTCTCTTTCAGCACCTGCGTTACAGGCGCAGGCTCAACCGTCCTGATATCAAATTTCAGGTTCCCGCCGTAACAAACATGAGCAGCGCCGATCGCCTTCAGTCTTTTTGCATCCGTTTCGCTCTGCGCCAGCACCAACGCCAGTCCATTCAGCAGCCGTTTCCAGAAAAACCGCAGCCGCTGGTAGCGTGGCCACGAACGGCTTGAGATGCGCGCATTGACCACCGCCACTGGAATCTGCATGCGTTCGCATTCCACCAGCAGCCTCGGCCAGAACTCGCTCTCCATCAACACCAGCAGGCGCGGTCTGAGAGCGCGCAGATATCTCCGCACAGCAAAAGCAAAATCCAGCGGAAAGTAAAAAACGTTTTCGTTCCCAAACCGTTCTCTCGCCAGTGCCTGCCCGGTTTTCGTCGTAGTAGAAACCACGATGCGCCATTCCGGACGCCTTGACTGCAATTCTGCGATCATGTGCGAGGCCGCCAGCAACTCACCCACCGAGACAGCGTGCACCCACAGGACCGGCTTGCTTTTTTCGTAAAGCAGTCTGGCTGGCACAAACCCCAGCCGCTCCCTGGTCCCCTCTCGGTACTTTCCACCGCTGGCCATGCGCATGAGCCAGTACGGTGCGCACACCACCAGCGCCAGAGCGAGAGCAAGGCTGTAAAAAATCATCGGCTTACCAAAACCCACTTTGCGAAGTCTTAATCAACGATGATAATGGTCGGCAGAATGATGCGTCTGCGTTCTCTGCTGTCGGTTGCGTTGCTGGCCGCTTCCTGTGTTCCCTTGTCCGCCGCCTTTGAGCATGGCCCGCCCCCGGCAAAAGATGCAAACACCTACCCCGCTGTGGATGTACACGCCAACGAGCACGTCGCCATCGCCGCCGAGCCGTATAATACTGCGGAAAAGGGCAAATTCTTCCGCGTCAGTTACCTCGACCATCAATTCCTGCCCGTCCGCATCATCATCACCAACAGCGGAGACAGGCCCATCTCTCTCGATCAGGCACGCATTTACTTCATTAGTGCCGCAGGCGACCGCATCCCCGCCGCCGAACCCGACGACGTCGAACGCCGCATCTCCTTACGCGATAAAAAGGGCTCAGACATTCCTGTCGGCCCCATCCACCTTCACACCAAACCCAAAACTCCGAACAGCAAGGTCGAGCGGGACTTCTCTGAATTCGAATATCAAGCCTTGGTCGTCGAGCCGCACACCACCCGGGCAGGATTTCTCTTCTTTGACATTCAGGGGCTGGGTTCCTCTCCCCTCCATGGTGCTAAATTGCTCCTGCGGCAGTTGAAGGACGCAGATGGTAAAGATCTGTTCTACTTTGAGATTCCCTTCGACAAATACTTGCAAACACAGCCGCAGTAAGAGTGTCCGGGCTTACACGCCCTTCTTCTGCGGCTCCCATACAAATTTGTGGATCTGCAAGCTGAGCCTCGCGTCCAGGCCATCGGCCAGCATCCATTCCACCAGCTCTCGCGGGTCCAGCACGCAATTCTCCGTGCTTCGCGCAATGGAAGGCATCTTCTGAAAGGCAGGAGATAATAAAACATCTCCTGCTCGTGCCTCCAGCGCATGTTGCCGGATAAATTCGCGAGCGAATTCATAGTCATTACGATTAGCAATGACAAACTTCACCTCATCGCCCTTGCCCAGAAACTCAAGATTGCTCATTCTGAAGCTGCCGCCTTCACCAGAAGCCGGGCACTTCACATCCACAATCTTGTGGACTGCGGCAGGCACATGGTCCAGCGGCCGCTCACCGCTCGTCTCAATCATGAGTTCGTAACCATCTGCCAGCAGGCGCTGCATCAACGGAACTAGCTCGCGCTCCTGCAAAAGCGGCTCGCCGCCCGTAAACTCAATCAGCTTCCCGGGCGCAAGTTTCTCAATTTCGGCCACAACTTCGTCTTCAGAAAGCTTGTGCCCGCCTTTGAATGTGTATTCTGAGTCGCACCAGGTGCAGCGCAGGTTGCACCCAGCCAGCCGCACAAAAATACACGGACGCCCGGCAAAGCTCGATTCGCCTTGCACTGATTTGTAAATTTCAATCAGATACACAGGTAATTACTCGTAGTAGGTAGCAGTCGTGGTGTCGGTTTCATAGATGGTGCAGTCCTTCACGTGGACACGGCCGCCCGTCATCTCTGCCAGCTGCTTGTTCGTCTCGTCATAGAAATACCGGGCCAGGTTTTCAGCCGACGGATTGATCTCCGTAAATGGTTCCAGATCATTCAGCATCTGGTGGTCAAGACGGTCAATCACCGGACGCATCACCTGCTTCAGGTCCTTAAAGTCCAGCAACAGGCCCGCCGTGTCCAGCTTCTCGCCGCGCAGCGTTATGCGGACCTTATAATTATGGCCGTGCGGGTTCTCACACTTGCCTTTGTAATTACGCAGGTAATGCCCTGAAGAGAACCCGCGCTCTACCGTTACTTCATACATATTCTTGATTACTCTCTAAGGGGGCGTCGGCCCTTTTCTTATTGTATCTGCTTACAGCAAAGGTAGAGATTTCCTCTTGACAGTCCTCCCCGGCGGTGGCATAGCAGCACAAACACTGCATGAAATCCACATTTGTAACGCGTTGACAAACTTTTCCGGCAGAAGCAGAATCAACTTTCAGCCTCTCTGCGAAAGGTTTCCTCATTGCCAGCCCTTCATGAAACCGAGTTCAGCGATCTGGTTCTGCATGCACGCGGAAAAGTGCGCGACCTCTACTCGGTAGGTGAGTTCCTCCTGCTCGTGGCCACAGACCGCATCTCCGCTTTTGACCATGTACTTGCCACCGGAATTCCAGGCAAAGGAAAAGTCCTCACCCAGATATCACTCTTCTGGTTTGATTTCCTCAAGGACATCGTTCCCAACCATCTCGTCACTGCCAATGTGGATGAATATCCGCGCGAACTGGCCAGCTACAAAGATGTGCTCCGCGACCGCTCCATGCTCGTAAAGCGCGCGCAGATGTTCCCTGTAGAGTGCGTCGTACGCGGCTATCTTTCCGGCTCCGGATGGAAAGATTATCAGGCAACCGGCGCCGTATGCGGCATTCGCCTGCCCCAGGGACTACAGGAGTCAGACAAGCTGCCTGAACCGCTCTTTACCCCTGCGACAAAGAGCCTCCACGGCAAGCACGACGAAAATATTTCTTTTGATGAGATGGTCAAACTCGTAGGCACCCGCAGCGCGGAACAGCTCCGCGATCTCAGCCTCGCCATCTATGCCAAAGCATCAGAACATGCCGAAAGCCGCGGCCTGATTCTCGCAGACACCAAGTTTGAGTTTGGTACAACTGCCGAAGGCATCATTCTTGCCGACGAAGTCCTCACGCCCGATTCGTCCCGTTTCTGGCCGCGTGAAGGTTATAGACCCGGAGGAGCGCAGCCATCCTTCGACAAGCAGTATGTACGTGATTACCTCGAAAGTATTCGCTGGAACAAGCAGGCCCCCGCGCCCGGCTTGCCCGACGACGTAGTGAAGAAAACGCAGGAAAAATATCTGCAGGCGTATGAGTTGCTAACCGGAAAAGTGTTGGCACTCTAGCAAAGCGTATTTGCTTTAAGGAAAAGACCACGCATGGCGTTAATGGATTGGGCGATTGTCATCATCCTGACCGTTTCCGTATTAAGCGCGGCAAAACATGGTTTTTTTGTTGAGGCCTTCTCGCTTGCCGGAGTCGTTCTCGGACTTCTCCTCGCAAGCTGGAATTATCAAAAGCTGCTCCCATGGGTGGAAAACTGGGTCCATTCCGTCGGGGCGGCTGAGGCAATTGCATTTATCGCAATCGCCATTGCAGTAATGATTGCTGCCGGATTGACCGGGCGATTCATTCGCTGGTCCGTCCGGACAATAGGACTGGGTTGGGCTGACCGGCTGGCAGGCGCCGCTTTTGGCCTGCTGAAAGGTTGTGTGCTCATCACATTGGGCGTAATGGCCGTGGCCGCATTTCTTCCTCACGCCACGTGGATGGAAAACTCAAGGCTCGCGCCTTATTTTCTCTCCGCCGCGCACGAGGCCGCCATTGTTACACCCATGGACCTGAGCCAGCGGATCCGCGATGGCGTCAAGCTCATCCGCGATGCGCAGCCCGATTGGCTGAAGCCACAGGCATAAAGCAGCAGCCGGAAGTATACACGGCGAAGAGAGGCATTTGTGAAACGCGAACTGGAAAATCTTGTGGCCGCGATGCACGCGGGTGGTATCACTTACGCTGAAGCTGTGCGCGAATTCAAGCGCCGCTACCTCATCACCGTCCTTGCGCACCACAAGGGAAACCAGTGCAAAGCCGCCAAAGAACTCGGCATGCACCGCAACACCCTCAGCCGCACCCTCGCTGAGCTTGATATAGACACCGCGCAGATTCGCATCGGCCTCAAGCGCCCGCCGCGCAGCGAACGTCCTGTATTTGAAGTACGGCAGGGGACCACACGCTTCGGCATCACCTCCTGAAGCCCGGGCCAGCCCGGTCTTCCCGCGTCGCTCTCGCAGAGATGTGGTCTCTTCTGTTTTACTGGAAACAGATATTTTGAAGGGGCTGCATCTTCCTTGAGCACCACACTCACTTCCGCACAGACAACTCCGCGTATCCACATTCAGGATGGCTTCCTCTGGGACCAGCAGAAGGCCTACCTGTTTGATATCGACGGCACCATCCTGCGCAGCCGTGACCGCATCCACTATGATTCATTTTTTGAAAGCGTCCGCAGCATCATGGGGCGTGAGCTTGTCCTCGACGGCGTCACCCTCAGCGGAAACACTGACCCCGGCATCCTGCGAGATGCCTTCCGCCTTGCTGCGCTCGACCCCGAACATTGGGAGCCGCATCTTGAATCGGTCTTTCGCTCCATGTGCTCCTTCGTCGCCGAACGCCGCGAACAAATGGACCTTATGAAGATGCCCGGCGTAGACGAAATCCTTGCTTACCTGCATGCGAAAGGTGCCACTCTCGGCGTCGGCACCGGAAACCTCGAAGTCATCGGCTGGCTCAAGCTTGAAGCCGTAGGGGTCCGCCATTGGTTCAGCTTTGGAGGATTCAGTGACCGCTTCGTCCAGCGTTCAGACATGATCGCGCACGCTGCTTCGCTCGGGCGCTCCCTCGCCGGTCAGAATGCCACCGTCTGCGTCATTGGCGACACTCCGTCCGACATCGTCGCCGCGCGCGCCAATGGCCTTCCAACCATCGCCGTCGCCACCGGACACTACTCCTTCGACGACCTGTTGGAACATCACCCTGAGGTCTGCGCCACCACTCTGGCGGACCTGCTTGCGAGCGCCCAATGATGCTCCGCCGTTCCAGTCATGGGGCAGTTTTGATCGCGCTGTTGCTGACCGGCCTCTGCAGTTATGGTCAAACACCGACCGTCAAGCCCGACCCTTCTGGAGCAACAAAAGCCTTTCTTGAAGGGGCAAAGGCCCTCGAGAAAGACGACCTCCGCACCGCAGTCAAAGACTTTCAGCGTGCCTTCCAGCTCGCCCCGCAAAATCGCGATTACGCCACCTCTCTCACCATTGCCAGAGAGCACCTGCTTACTAAGCTTGTGCAGGATGCCAGCAAATCGCGTTTGCTCGGAAATAATGCCGCTGCACGCGCAGATCTGGCCGAGGCTTATACCCTCGACCCGCAAAATCCTATCGTGGCCCAGCATCTCGATGAGCTCGCGCGCGACTATGAGCCACACGATGCCTTGCTCGCCCCCGCGGTAGAAACATCCTCTCCTCCCGTCAACCTTTCTCCCTCTAATGGAAAAATGAGCTTTCATCTGCGCAGCGCAGGGACCGATGTCCTGCGCCAGGTGCTCAGTGCCTATGGCATCGTTCCGACTCTCGACTCATCTGTCCCCAGCCAGCTCGTCCGCTTCGATGTAGACAATGTGGACTTCGCCCAGGCCGCGCAAATGCTCAAGCTCGCCACCGGAACATTTTTTGTCCCGCTCGATGAAAAACGCGTGCTCGTTGCCGCCGACACAAAAGACAATCGTGCAAAATTTGAGCGTCAGGTCATGGAAACGATCTATCTTCCCGGTCTGACGCCAGATGAGGCCACCGGTCTCGGCAATGCCGTGCGCCAGGTCTTTGAAATTCAGCAGGCGACCATTCAGCAGGACCAGCACACCCTCACCGTGCGTGGTCCAAAAGAACGCGTTGAGGCGCTGAACCATACGCTAGCAGAATTACTCGCCGGACGCGGCCAGGTCCTTCTGAATCTTCGCCTCTATGAAATAGACCAATCGCGCCTCGTGAATCTCGGTGCGCAGTTGCCCCAGCAGACAACAGTCTTCAACGTCCCCTCTGAAGTCAATCAGATCATTCAGAACAACCAGAGCGCCGTGCAGCAAATCATTTCCTCGGGCCTCGCCAATGCCGGCGACAATCTCGCAATCGTGGCCATTTTGATAGCGTCAGGCGTCGTCTCCGGCACCGTCTTCAACCAGCCCTTTGCCCTCTTCGGCGGCGGAATCACCGAGAGCGGCCTCACGCTTAACCAAAGCGCCACACTCAATCTCAGCCTCAACTCGTCTGACACCCGCGCAATAGACAACGTCCAGCTCCGCGTCCAGGACCAGGACCAAGCCACCTTCCGCAGCGGCACTCGATACCCCATCGTCACCTCGACCTACTCAAACCTGGCGGGAAGCTCTCTCAATATTCCTGGAATCTCGCAGGCTGGCCTTTCCAGCTATCTCCAGAACCTTGGCATCAGCGCAGCGTCGCTGCAAAGCAGCCTGAGCACAACCATTCCGCAGGTGCAATATCAGGACCTGGGACTGACACTCACCGCCACTCCACGCATCCAGCAGGACCACGATGTTTCGCTCAAGCTCGACCTAAAAATCGTGTCTCTCACAGGACAGACCCTCGACGGCAACCCGGTCCTCAGTAACCGGCAGTACACAGGCAATATCACGCTGGCACGGGGCGAAAGCGCGCTCGTAGTCAGCAATATCACCAAACAGCAAAGCGCCGCCATCAGCGGAATTCCCGGACTCAGCGAGCTGCCAGGCTTCCTCCAGTCCACCACCAACAAAGACACGCAGGTCAGCACCACAAAGCTGATCGTGCTGATTACGCCCTACATAGTCCGCCTCGGACACACTCAACCCGCCGGTCAAATGGTCATGCTCCCCGTCCACTAACGCATTCCTATGTCAGCGCACCCGGAATAAGCCCACACAATGCGGATGCCTCAGTCTCCCCGGGTGCCCCATTCTTCGCACAGCGAAGGGTGGAAACCACAACCGCAAGCTCCTACAACGATCTCGTCATCCTTGTAACTGTAAAGAACGGCATAAGAATACCGTGTGCGGACGAAGATAAAACAAATTCAGGCAGGCCATGCCGAACTACGCTGGCCTTTAACGAGCACCTGATGCATTAGCCGCGTTCGGTGCTTCACTTCCCAGCTTTTCGCGTAGCGCGCCAGCCAGCGCTGCAACAGTTTTGAGGCGCGCGGAAAGTGCTGCAGGGATCTCAGGTTCGGTAAGCGCAAGTTGGGAATGCAGCACCAGACCGGTAACCACATCGCGCAACTCATTTTCTACTGCCATGGTTGCCGCGCGCATGGCCACCGTCTTCTCCTGTTCGCGGCGGTCAAGAACAGCGCGGACTTCACGTACCAATCGCGCCGTTCCGGAAATGGCGAAGTTGAACTGCATCGGAACAGCAAACCCTGCGTATTTCCAGAGCGCTTCGGCTGCTTCCGGGTCGGCGTCCACAATCGCACCGTCTATAACAACAATGGAGTATTCTTTACGCCGCAACTTCGCCAGTCCGTCCCTGCGGTTCGTGGCAATTTCCACCTCCATTGCAAGTTGTTTCGTCAGCATGGACGCGCAGTTCTCCGCTCCTAAAATTGGGGTAATCATCAACATCGTTCGCATACTCTGGCTCCTCAAATTGGTTCAGAATTGTGAATGCTGCTTACCAGCCGTTCATGCTTGATTCAGACCGTATTCCTTGATCTTGCGATACAGGGTCGTTTTACCGATTCCCAGCAGCTTTGCAGCAGCCAGCTTGTCTCCCTGAAGGGTGTCCAACGCCTTCTGTATGGCCTGCTTTTCGAGTTCCACCAGCGAAGTGATGGATGGAGCAATCAGGGAAGTATCAGTCTTTGCCTCAGGCGAGAAAGTCCGCCGACGCGTATTCGAGTAATACTCCACCACTGAAGTTGGCGCATCCCCGAGCTGCAAAACATTGCCCGAGCAGTAGGCGCACGCGCGGTCAATCAGGTGCTCCAACTCGCGCACATTTCCTGGCCAGTCATATTCCATCAGGACGCGCAGCATCTCATCGCTCATCCGGAAGTTCTTCCCGTATTCGCGGTTCTTGCGCTCCAGGAAATGGGCGATCAGCAGCGGCACATCTTCCCGCCTTTGCCGCAGGGCGGGCAGACGGAGATTCACCACATTGAGCCGGTAATATAAGTCTTTGCGGAAGCGCCCTTGCTCCACCATCTCGGTCAAATTGCGATTGGTAGCAGCAAGAATACGCACGTTGATCGGCACGCGATTCGTTGCTCCCACTGGACGAACCTCTTTCTCCTGAAGGGCGCGAAGCAATTTGGACTGGAGATCCAGCGGCATCTCTCCAATCTCATCCAGGAAAACGGTCCCGCCTTCGGCGGAAACCAGCAGGCCATCTTTGGAGCGGTTCGCCCCGGTAAATGCTCCTTTTACGTGGCCGAACAGCTCGCTTTCGATCAGCGTAGGCACGATCGAGCTGCAATCCACAGGAACGAAGGGTTTTCCAGCATTGGGACCATGACTGTGTATGGCCCGTGCTATCAACTCTTTTCCGGTACCACTTTCTCCAAGAATCAGTACAGGGTGCGAGGTAAGCGCCACCTTCGACAGAATGCGGTAAATCCTGTCCATCTCGGCGCTGCGCCCGATGATGTTGCTCAGTCCTTGCTCCGTCCGCAGCTTTTCCCGCAGCCGACGGCTTGCTACATCCAGCGCGCGCCGCTCTGCCGCACGGTCAAGGACCGTTGTCAGCTCATCCACCGTGAAAGGCTTGGTCAAATAGTCTGCCGCACCCACGCGCATGGCTTCTACTGCTGAGGCAATGGTTGCATAAGCAGTCATCACAATGACCGCGGTTTCCGGATGCAGTGCCTTGATCTGTTCCAGGAGCTCCAGGTGAAGACTTTGCGGCCCCTTCAGGTCGAGCAAAACGATATCAACACCATTTCCTCTCAACAGGGAAAGGGCCGCGGATATATTCTCCGCGCTATATACGTTGTACCCTTTGGAAGACGCGATTTCGTTGCAGGCGTATCGCACCGCGCCATCTTCATCCACAATCAGAACACTCGCCCGTATCCGGCTTTCTTCAGTCATATTCAAAAAGGGAGTTGTGGTTAGCATTGTATGGAATCCTTCTCTGAATCTTGTGCGCAAAGGGCAGTGCAGCTCTAAGAATGAAAAACATTGGTAACAACCGTCTTAGCCTGCTGAAGTCGTGCGGCTCGTGTTGCCGCTCGTCGCTCTCATTTGCATGCGGATGGCCATTCGTTATGGCATCTGTATGCTGCTGAAATAAATAGATTTAAGGAGAAGTGATGAATCCTGATGGAAAGCAGGCATTTCCCAAAACAGGAAAGAGAATTAGAAAAGGATCGGCAAAAGCCCTATTTGATTGGATTTGGAGGAAAGTTCCAAATTGGAACGCGATATGGGAAGTCCCAATTTGAAACAGATGCTGAACTCAGGGCATTTCCGCTGCCAACAGGTCATCTATCGTCTCACGCTTCCGAATCAAGCGGTGTCGTGTACCTTCCACAAGTACTTCCGCCGGACGCGGACGGGAATTGTAGTTCGAGCTCAGAGAAAGACCGTAAGCGCCAGCATCCAGGATTGCCGCGAGATCACCAGGTTGCAGCTCGGGCATGGAACGATCGCGGGCGAAAAAATCTCCCGTCTCACACACTGGCCCGACGACATCTACCGTGCGCTTGCGCGCCCCTTTCCGAGGGACAACGGGAATGATCTCATGGTGTGCCTGGTATAACGCTGGGCGGATAAGATCGTTCATGGCCGCATCTGTAATAACGAAGGTCTTTTTGCCGTTTTTTTTCACGTAAAGCACCCGTGTCAGCAGTGCTCCTGCCTGCGCCACAATAAATCTTCCGGGCTCCAGAAGTAATTGCAATTCTTTCAGGGGACGGAGCGCCTTTAGCAAAGCGGACGCATATTGCCGAACCTTCTGCTCTGGATCAAAGCTGTGTTCGCGGTGATATTCAATCCCCAATCCTCCGCCCACATCTACAACGCGAATGGACAGTCCATCGGCGCGCAGTTCCTGGACAAGCCGGGCGATGCGTTCCGCAGCAGCGCCGAAGGGGTCTGCGCTCCGAATCTGCGACCCGATATGAACGCTCACTCCATATGGTTCCAGATACTTCTGTCGCGCCGCAGATTTGTACACCTTCCTCGCCTCACGAATGTCTATGCCAAATTTATGTTCGCGAAGTCCGGTTGAAATATAAGGATGCGTTTCAGCAAAGACATCTGGATTGACACGCAGTGACACGCGGGCACGAATGCGAAGTTTGCTGGCGCGCTCTGCCAAAAGCTCCAGTTCGCCCGCGCTTTCTACATTGAAGAGCAGGATACCGGACCGCAGCGCCAGGTCCATTTCCGGCGCAGTTTTTCCGACTCCGGAAAAGACCACGCGTTCCGCCGCCTCTTGGCTCACGCGCAATACCCGCTCCAACTCGCCTCCGGAAACGATATCAAAGCCTGCGCCATGTTTCGCCAGCAGCTTCAGAATGGCCAGCGACGAATTGGCCTTTACGGCATAGCAGACCAGGTGCGGCACAGGTTGGAAGGCCTGCGTAAACAGCCGCAGCCGTTCCAGTATCTGGTTTGCCGAATACACATACAGCGGCGTGCCATATTTCTTTGCCAGCGTGTCCAGGCGGACACCATCACAGGCGAGCGGAGACCCTGCATCAGGATGAAGAAAAGGACGTGACGAATTCAAGCTGCCTCAAAGAAATCAGAGAAGTTAATTTGAGACTACAGCATTTCTGTCACCGCATGGGAGGAGGTGGAGGGATGGGATACGCATATTTCCTGCGCCGGGCCAGAGCGACGACGCCGTACAGGACCAGCACCAGAATGATGACCGGAAGCAGCAGAATCACCAGCGGAAACTGCACCGTATCGCCCCGGATTGTGGCATCCTCACTTCTGTTCAGCGGAAAGCCGAAGACCACACAGTCACCGCCGATGCTCGATTGACCTTCCATGCGGACCGGACCTAAAAAGGAAACGACATCGCCACTGACGTCTGAATTTTCCAGCCGGACACCCCCGAAGAAGGAGACCACATCGCCATGAACTTTACCTTCAGCACGAACAGAGCAGAAAAAACAAACCAGATCATCGGCTTGGTCTGGTTCGCTTACCGCGATGTCATGAAAAAAGGAAACGCGGTCAGCTGAAGCGTGAGCGCGCGGAGCGATGGCTGCAGCCAGCAGCAATACGAAGCAAAGATAAAGCAAACGGCGCGTCATCCATCCTCCAGTCTGCACTACGTAAACTCGTATACTTGGATTTCCTTAGCCCACTACTGAGTCGAAAAAGCGGCGCAGAAGAGGCCCCACTGTCTCCGGCTGCTCCCATGGTGCGTAATGTCCGGCATCGTGCAGAACATGAAATTCCGCCCCATGCCCACCATTGCGGACCGTTTCCGCCAGCAGTTTCATATCTTCCACCGTACTGCCGGGGTCTTCTGCCGCTGCGACTACGCAACAGGGCACGGCAATCGTGTAGGCCGTTCCCACCGAATCCGGCCGCGCTGCAAGCCCCTCTTGCATCGCAATCACGGCTGCGGCAGACATGGCCTGCATCATTTCGCGGGCCTCACTTAACTTCTGCGGAAAGCGCCGTTGCGCCGTAGGCCCGATCAGGGTGTGCAGCATCTGCTCAAAAAAATCGCCCGTGCCACGCAGCCGAATGCTCTCTATCCACTCATGCCGTTTAAGGCGGGCTGCTTCCGTGTCGGCTTGTGGCTTGCTGCAACAGAAAGCCAACCCGCTGATGCGTTCCGGCATTCTGCGCCAGAGCTCAAAAAGGGTATATCCACCGACCGAGCACCCTGCAAACAGCGCCCTCCGAATACCAAGCTCATTGAGCAACCTTTCGACATCAGCGCCTATTTTCCGGACTGTGATGGGACCTTCGCCTGCATCAGATTGTCCATGTCCGCGCAAATCCGGCATGATCACTCGATATTTCTGCGCCAGAATTTCCGCTACAGGAGTCCAGAAAGCATGATGCACCGGAGTCGGGTGGAGCAGGACAACGTCCTGCCCCTCGCCCATTATCTCAGTGAAGAGCCTCGCTCCATCTGAAACATAAAACACGGTCTAGCTGCCCGTAGTTTGTGTGTAGGTGGAGGCGGGAGGAAGCGCCAGCGGTTCCTCCGGCATGACCAGCCAGAACACAATATAAGCGATCAGTCCGGCGCCGCTGGAAAAGATCGTAGCCAGCACCGTAATCACGCGGACCCAAACCACGTCCCAGTGGTAATTATTTGCCAGCCCCTGGCAGACGCCAGCCACCATGCGGCCCGCGCGTGGACGCACCATCCTTGTCTGTACATAGGAAGGTGGCGCGGTATAAAGGGGCTTTCCGCATCCTGAACAGAAACGGGCGTCGTCGCCCAGAGATTTGCCGCAGTCGCTGCAAAACACAGCCATACAATACTCCTCTACCTCAGGTGGGGATACGCAAAACTCCCATGAAAGGTTCCCCCTGCCCCGCACACTATTCATTCTAGTCCTGGAACGATTTTCATGAAACGTACTGCTTTAGCGCGACCGGTTCTTTACCCACTTGGCCAGCCCCAGCAGAAGCAGCAAGGAACCAAAGGGAAGGCACATCATGGCCACGATCAGGGCGATCCAGCCGGAATTTGTGTGCGGGCCCTGCGGACCGATGCCGCCGAAGACGAACTTCGCCAGAGCAACAGCCAGAAGTCCCGCCGCCAGTGTGCATATGCCCGAGTGCAGAAGCTGGCGCGTACCGTCTCCGGCGGAAGGCGCCGTACTTTCTGCCGGATTCGGGGAAACTTCAGCCACGAAAGGCATATCTTCTTTCAGCGCCATACTGTCAGCATGACATAAACAATCACTCCAGTCACAGAAACATACATCCAGACCGGAAACGTATAGGGCGCAATCTTCTTATGTTGAGGGAAGCGTCCGGTCAGCGAAAAGAAAAACGTAATCAGCACCATCGGCAGCGCAACAACAGAAAGCAGAATATGGCTGATCAGTAACGCCAGGTAGGCGCCACGGAACGCACCCTGCCCGGCGAATCGCATTTCTCCATGCAGCGCGTGATGAATGCTATAGGAGACAAGAAAAAGCACGGAGAAAACGAAGGCCGTCAGCATAGCTGCGCGGTGCGCAGCTATATTGCGCTTGCGAATAAATGAAAAACCCAGCGCCAGCGCAATCGCGCTCATTCCATTGAACAGGGCGTTGAGCGCAGGCAGAAACAGCAGGCGTGTTGAATATGCCTGCGATGGCGGATGTACATAAATCAGCCAGAACAGAAAGGCACTTGCTGCCGCGCTGATAAGAATCAAGGTAGCAATTGGTGCCCGGGTTTGCGCTGCTGTTTCTACGCTCTGCATACTTTTGGATCCCCTCTATGCCGCAGGTCTGTTGGTCCTGCGGTTCACAATGGCCCACGATGCTGCAAAGACCAGCAAACAGAACCCAATTGTCACACCCAGATTCACGCTGAGCAAAAAATCCGTCTTTTGAGCTGGAAAGAGCGCATTACGCAAAGCATCAGTCCCATACGTCAGAGGGTTCACCCGCATGAGCGCGCGTAGCCAGCCCGTAGCCCCGCTGGCGGGGAAAATGGCGCCCGAGAGCATCCACAATGGCAACAACAGAAGATTCACAATGGCATGAAATGCCTGTGGAGAATCCATTGGCCACGCAATGACGAAGCCCAGGGCGGTCAGCTCAAAACTGATCAGGGCAATGGCAAGAACGCTGATGCCAATGGCTTCCAGCCCCGGATGCACGCCTATCAGGGGCGTAAATATCAGAAAAATGATTCCCTGAATGGCCGCCAGAGTTGCACCGCCGAGCACCTTCCCCAGAACAATCGCCGAGCGGCTCACAGGCGCCGCCATCACAGAAAGCAAAAAGCCCTCATTGCGGTCCTGAATCAGCGACATCATGCTGAAGATTGCCGTAAACAGAACAATCATGACCACGGCGCCGGGGAAGAAATAGCTCAGGTATTGGTCAGAACCGGTGGCCCCGCTGCGAAAGCTGTGCGCAAAGCCTGAGCCAAGCACGAACCAGAAAAGCAGCGGCGAGGCAATCACACCGATCACGCGTGCCTTCTGCCGGTAAAAGCGGACAATTTCCCGCTCCCAAAGGGTCCAGGCCGCTGTCCACAGGCTGGCATTGCGTGAGGGGAGGATGCGTGTTGCGGATGCGGTTGTGGCAACGCTGGCCATGTCTATTTCTCCTCCTTTTCAGTCCAGAAGCGGTGTCCTGTGCGTTGAATAAATACATCCTCCAGGCTGGGCTTCGCCACTGAAATGCCCTCTACCAGTCCTGGGAAGGCCTCCACTACATCGGTCACAAACTTATGTCCTTGCTCGCGCTCCAGGCGGACGGTGTTACCCAACACGGTTGGCGAGACGATGAAGCGGTTGGCAATTTTTACTGAAAGCTCAGCAGCTGCCTGTTCATTGGCTGTTTCAAACAGCACTACATCGCCGCCAATTTCAGATTTCAGCCCGGCCGGAGCGCCCAGCGCAACCAGTTTCCCGGTGTTCAGAATGGCGAGGCGGTCGCAGTGTTCGGCCTCTTCCATCAGGTGCGTTGTTACGAGTATGGTCACACCCTCTTCATCGCGAAGCATCCGCAAATACTGCCAGACATCGCGGCGCGCTCCGGGGTCGAGCCCCGTCGAAGGTTCATCCAGCAGCAGCACAGACGGGGAGTGAATCAGCCCTTTGGCCAGCTCAACCCGGCGCTGCATTCCGCCAGAGAGCGTCTCAACCGTGTCTTTGATTCGATCGAGCAGTCCTACACGCGAAAGCACCTCTTCCATGCGCCGTTTGAGCGTCCCGCCCTTCAGGCCATAAAGATGCCCCTGATGTTTCAGGTTTTCGCCGACCGTGAGTTTGATGTCCAGACTGCGCGCCTGGAAGACAATGCCGATCTGTTGCCGGACCCGGTTTGGCTCGTGGGCCACATCAAAGCCCTGAATCAGCGCCGAACCGCCGGTTGGAACCATGAGCGTAGAAAGGATCCTGAACAGAGTGGTCTTGCCGCTGCCATTCGGCCCCAATAGGCCAAAAATTTCTGCCGGGCGCACCTCGAAAGAGAGGTGATCCAGCGCCAGCCGGTCTCCGTAATTATGGGTAAGGTTAAGCAGCGAGATTGGCGCGCTGGACTCAAGATGCGCCGCACCCGCTTCAAGATGGACGGAACTCTGGGTCAAGGAAGCCATTGTCTACTACTTTCCTGCCGCATTCAGCATAAGAACGGTGAGCAGGACGGGCAGGTAGATCACGCTCACCTTTAAAAGATCGCGGGCATACATTTTGGATTCAACCACGCCCCGCGCTCGCGTGATGCGCGCAAACCGCAGCGTGTATCCAAGATAAAAAATGCCGAGCAGCAATGCCGTGACCCCATAGATACGGCCTGCCACATGCAGATAAACCGGAAGCAGGCTCACTGGAATCATCAGCACTGCATACGTAATGGCCTCGAGAACGGTGGACCATCCATCGGGTTGCACCACAGGCAACATGCGGATGCCGGCACGTCCGTAGTCTTCCTTATAGAGCCATGCGATGGCCATGAAGTGTGGAAACTGCCATACAAACAGAATGGCAAATAGCGCGACCGCGGGCCACTCGATCGCGCCCCGTACGGCCGTCCATCCCAACAGAGGAGGCATTGCGCCGGGAAACGCGCCGATAAATGTGGCCAGGGTCGTATACCGCTTCAACGGAGTATATACCGCCACATAACTGAAAGCGGTAAGGAGCGTCAGCACTCCGGTGAGCAGATTGGTAGCATACGTCAGCCACAGGGACCCAGCAATAATCGCGGCCATTCCCAGTAACAGTCCGTGAGGAAGACTGATGCGACCTGTGGCCATCGGCCGTTGCGCCGTCCGAATCATCCTGGCATCAAGCCGGCGCTCGAGCGCCTCATTCAGCGCAGCTGAGCCCGCTGAGACCAATCCGATTCCCAGCAATGCGGCAATCAAACCAGGCTGCACGCTACTGATACCGCTTCGCATGGAAGCAAGGAAGAAGCCTGCCCATGCCGTCATTACGACCAGCGCGGTCACGCGAAACTTAAAGAGTTCGGCATAATCAGCGATGCGCGAGGCCGTCTCACCTGCCCGCAGATGTGCGGGCCTCTCAACGATGGTCTGGTCATCGGCAACGGACGCAGGTGCAGCAGGCGTCATGGGCGATCGGCTCGAAATAGTTTTGGTGCTGATGTCGGAACCACTCTCCATGATATCAAGCCAAACCGGGCGAAGGTCCGCTTCGAGCACATGACTGAAATTTTCGCCTACGAATGCAGCTCTTCTACCTCATCCAGCGGTTTCGGCCCGGAGATCACTGGCTCATCATTTACCGCATACTCATCCAGCAAGACCGCAACCAGGACAGCAGTAGGTACGGCGACCAGAGCTCCGCGCACTCCATCCATAGCGGCGCCAAGAAGCAAGGCGACGATGACTGCAAGCCCGGGAAGGTCTACGCTCGACCGCATGATGCGAGGGGTCAGATAAGAGGTTTCCACCTGCGCGTAAATGAGATAAAAAATAGCCACTCCAGCTACCCGTCCCCACGAATCAATGGCGGCCACCATAAGAGACAAAGAGACCGTTACAACCGCACCGGCGATGGGAATGATGTTAAAGAGTCCCATGAGCACGCCGAGCGCATATGCATAACGAACATGCAGCGCGACATACACAATCGTGCTGGAGACGCCCAGAATGAGCATGAGTATTCCCTGGCCGATCAACCATTTGCTCATTCTTGCTTCTGCACGGACCAGGGTCTGGTCCAGACGCTGACGCATGTCCACCGGGAAAAAGCTCAGCAGCCAGTGATATGCTTTTTCGCCCTCGACCATGAAGTAGACCGTCAGTACGATCCCGGTGATCAGGTCGAACAGCTTGCTTGCCCATTGTTTGGCGGAAAGCAATATATAAGTAGCAAAATTTGTTGCGAAATCCTGAATTTTCGCATTGAGAGAGCTGAGGTCAACACGCTGCATCAGTGGCAGCCTGCGAATGCGTGCAAGCAGTTGTGGCCCACGCTCCGGCAACTCGTTCACAAACTGCTTCATGTCGTGAATTACGGGAGGCAGCGCGAATACGATGAACAGTGTCACAAAGCCGCCCGCCAGCAGAAACAGGACCAGGATGGCCACGCCCCGGTTTGGACCCCATTTGCCGATCCGCAGCTTCATGATGGCCTGAACAATCGGCATCAGGACCACGGCAAAGAGCGCGCTGACATAGATCAGCAGCAGTACATTTCGGACATACCACGCCAGTGCAAGCCCCAAAGCGAGCGCAAAGGTAAAAACAATATCACTGCGAAGTGTTCGGCTGCGGGGCGCCGGGTTCGTCATGCAGACTGGCCTTCCTTCAACAACAGACCCAATGAGTCAATAATGCGCTGCGCCGTCTCGTCTGGAGTGCGCGCGGTAGTCTCTACCACAAGATGCGCATTGCGGTAGTGGGGTAGCCTGCTTTCAAATCTGGACCTCAGCTGTTCGCGCTCTTTCAGGACCGGACGCACGGCCGCATTTGGCTGCTGCTCACACCGCGAGATCATGGTTTCGAGCGGCGCCTCAAGAAACACTACACAGGTTTCAGGCGAAGAGAAAATCGCCTCACGAGTAGAAGGTGTTTCCACGGCGCCGCCTCCCAGCGCCAGAACAAGTCTGCGCTCCTGCAGTAGTTCTCGAATGACTTCTGTTTCCATTTGGCGGAAGACTGCCTCACCATGCCGCGCAAAGATTTCAGCAATGGTTGAACCGGTACGCTCTTCAAGCACCGCATCAGCATCGAGAAACTGCCAGCCGAGCAAGGGCGCAAGCAGTGCGCCCACAGTAGACTTCCCGGCCCCCATAAAGCCAATCAGCACGATGCGCGAAACCGCTGCTGGAAGATGTACCTTCGCTGCCATGTACACGCATTATAAGTTGCGCGTTTGTACTCTGATTTTCCTATTCCGAGTGACCGAAGACCGACCGGTAGAATATGAACATTCTCTATGAGACTCTTCCGCAAAAAGTTCAAGCAGGAGCACAAGGTCATGTTGCAGGCGGAGCGCGCAGCCGGAGCGCTGCTCCCCGAGTATCACCGTCCTACGCCGGAATGCCCTCATCCCGAGCGCTGGCACATGTATGATTCCATGACGGCCGAGGCCGAGGTGCTGGAGTTTCTCTATACGCTGGTGACAACCATAAAACCCGCTCTGGTAGTGGAAACAGGCTCCTTTCTTGGTGTCAGTACTATCTGGATTGCTCGGGCCCTGAAGGCGAACGGTTTGGGAAAAATTATCAGCTGTGAATTTGATTCCGTGGTTTTTGCAAAGGCAAGGGAGAAGATAGCAGCCTCGGGTTTGTCAGAGTGGATTGAGCTTCGGAATGAATCAAGCCTGGAAATGCGGGTCGAGGGGACGATCGATCTGTTTTTTTCTGACAGTGACATGCCCATCCGGGCTGCGGAAGTAAAGCGTTTCCTGCCGCAGATTTCTTCCACGGGAGTTGTCCTTATTCACGACGCCAGTTCACACCTGAAAGTTGTTCGTGAAGCGGCCTTTGAGCTTGAGCAGGAAGGGTTGCTCTCCTGTGTGTTTCTGCCTACTCCGCGGGGACTGGTCATTGCACAAAAGCGGGAAGGCCGAAGATAAGAACCTCTCGATTCAAAGTTCGAGTTCCCATGTTTGTCCTATGAGATCCACGCCAAAGCTGTGATGCGGTTCCTCGCGGACAAGTCTGAAGCCGGCCTGTTGATAGATATGATGGGCGGCTGTGAGAATGTTCTGTGTCCAGAGTGTCATTTTCTTATATCCCGCGGTGCGTGCAAATTGTATGCATTCATTCACCAGGGCCTTGCCCAGCCCTATGCCGCGTGCGCTCGGTTCCACTAACAAGAGCCTCAACTTTGCCGTATCACTCTGTTCCGGGTGCTTCACGAGGAAGATGCACCCAAGGCGGTCACCATTTCTTTCGGCAATCCAGCATCGTTCGCGTTTCGGTTCATATTGAAGAATAAAATCAGCCACAATTCGCGCTACCAACGCCTCAAAATGCTCGTCCCAGCCATATTCCTGCGCGTAGAGAATCCCATGACGGCTGACAACCCAACCCATATCACCAGGCCGGTGCTGGCGCAGGACATAAGGAGCGGCGGAGCTGTCTGGACTGAGGGCGCGCTCTATTTCGCTCATCGAGCGCAGCAAGACCTCGCGTTTCGATGGCGTGAGCTGACTCAGAAGGTTGGCCGCCTGCTTATCAGAGCGCCGATCAAGTTCGTTAAATGCCGTTTTTCCTTTGGCAGTCAGGAAAAGCTGTATCTGCCGCGCATCTTTTGCAGATGCAGTCTTTTTCAAAAGTCCTGTGTCTTCAAAACGGCGCAGAATGCGGCTTAGATAACCAGGGTCAAGGCCGAGTTCTTCCGCAATTTCCTTTGCGGTTACGCGCCCATGAGCTAATTCGTAGAGTACTCGTGCCTCGGTCAAAGAGTAGTGGCTGTCAAGCAGCCCTTCTTGAAGGGCCCCGATCATACGGGTATAAAGACGGTTGAATCGGCGGAAAACAACGACTTCCTCATTTCCATTCTGTGCCGGCACGGTAGTCATCTATCGCCCCCTGTCAACCAATATAATTGACTAAGTCAATAAAACCAAGTGTGCTACATCACCTCCAGATGTGCCCTAAACTGGAAGCGGTGTTGTACAGTCCAATGAGCGTGATACATAAAATCTCTATCTGCGTGGTGGCGTTGCTGGTGACCGCAGCCGCATTCGGCCAGAAGAACGCGCCTCCACCGAATGCGGCCAAAGCGACTTGTGTCCATGCAACAAAACTGTATGTTGAGGCGGATGAATCTGCTTCTCAGGTGGCGACGATCCAGCCCGGGCGTGAGATGGTGATTGCTGAGCGCAGCGGCAAATGGCTGCGCGTCTTTGCGAACACCGATGTCTCGATTGTGAATGAGCAGGACGTTCCCGTCTTTGGAAACCAGACGAATACGCCTCCTGTTTCTGGCTGGATGATCGATAAAGGCATCGTGACGGCAAGCACTCCCAACGGAGACGAGATACTTTTTGGCGCTGCCGCCACGATGGAGATCCAGGCGAGTGAGCCGCATCCTCCGCCGGGAGCGGCCCTGAGCGCGCGCGGGCTTTACCGCATGGTTGTAGAACTTTTCCCGCAATCGCAGCGAACCCCTGAAGCAATGTGGCGGGCGGCGGACATCCGCTGGCAGCTGCAGAAGGCGGATGCCTTCTCTCTGCCTTCTGCGCATGAAAAGGAAGCGTACCTTCGCGAGCAGATTGATGAGAGCGAGATGAAGAAGATCCTCAAGCTGTATCCGCACTCGCGCTGGGCCGCTCTGGCCGCGTTCGACATGATTGATAACAAGATCTGTGGCGATTGGCAGGGCTCTGAGAAGTGCCCGGAAAAAGAGGCGGGACTCTACGCCAAATATTCCGATGAGTATCCTGACTCGCCGAAGGCCGCGCAGGCCATCTACCAGGCAGCATGGCGAGAGGCCTCCGCCGGGGACATGTACCAGGCAGACAACGACGACAAGAAGGCAGAAGAAGCCAGAGCGAAGGCCAAAGAGCTTGCCGGGCGCCTGCAAAGCAAATACGCCCAGAGCGATTATGCGGCACGTGCAGCAGGCCTCGTGTTTATGATGGAACAGAAGATTCCAATCTATGGCACTCAGGAGGAGTAGGCCCCCTAGGTGGAAGGATCGGTTTCCTTTATTTTCAATGACTTTGTGGGGGATTATCCCCTGCTGTCCCATAGATTCTACTCGGTTTAACCTGTTTCTAGTATTTTCAACAATTACGCTGGGGTCCCTTGTCTCACGCAAAGAAAAACGCCCGCACGCAGCGGACGTTTGAGTGACAGTTACCTCTTATATTCAGAATAACGAATCAGGTGAAAATTACCGGACACCTGAGCTGAAAAATAAATACTTTGCTTTGTGGAAGTTAGCGGGCAGACTCGTTCCTGAGGGCTTGACAAGGAAATTTCCACAAGACAGGAGCACAGGTGTGGCGCTGGAGCGGTCCTGAACCGTTGCAGTTTTTCGATGCGAGAGTTTGCGCGAAACGCGAAGTCCTGGAGGATTTTTGAACGACTATTTGATTTCTGTTCTGCTCGGCATTGTGGAAGGCCTGACGGAATTTCTTCCGGTCAGTTCGACCGCGCATCTGCGCATCAGTGAAGCGCTGTTGCACATTAACCTGGCCGACCCCTACTGGAAGATGTACACCATCGTGATTCAGTTGGGCGCGATTCTGGCCCTGCTGCTGGTCTTTGCCGGACGCATTATCGAGTTCCTGCGTACCTTTCCTGAAGGCGAAGAGCATGACCGCACGGTATGGAACCATCCGCTGACGCTGACGCTGGTGGCTTTTCTCTGCACTGCAATACCTGCCTTTCTGCTTACCAAGACGATTGGCAAGCACCTGGAGAGCCTGAAGGTGATGGGTTGGGCGCTGCTGATTGGCGGCGTGGTGATGTGGGTCGTAGACGAATGGAGTACGCGCAGCGAACCCGTTACAAAGCATGTTGAGCAGATGTCGCTGTTCCAGGCCATCTGGATTGGATTGTGTCAGGTACTCTCGGCCGTCTTCCCAGGAACGTCGCGCTCCATGTCCACCATTGCGGCAGGACAGATTGTGAGAATGGACCGCCCGTCGGCCCTTGAGTTCAGTTTTCTGGTCTCGATTCCGACGATGATTGCCGCCACTGGCTACGATCTGCTCAAGACGGTGCATCCGAAACACGCCGAAGGCGCAGAGGCCATCGCCCCTCTGATGATCAACGGACATGGATGGATTGTCCTGGCCGTAGGTTTTATCGTCTCCTTTTTTGTGGCTCTCGGGGTGGTTGAGTGGTTCCTGCAGTGGGTCCGCAAGCATGGGTTTGTACCGTTTGCGGTCTATCGCATCATCGTGGGGATTCTGCTGCTGATATTTGCAGCGCGGCTGGCGTGACGGGGTTCAGGGCCCGAGCTTACAGTAACGGACCCACGAGTCAACTGCGGAGAGCGGGGAGTTACCGTAACCGGTAACTCCCTGGGCCCTGTGCCCTGTCAAACTGGGTTCCCCCTGAAAAGTTTTCCGCATAGGTGGTCCTGCTGTTCTGGAATAATAAAACTGCTCTGGGGGTCAAAACCGTCGGGAACCAGTGTCTCCAATGAAGCCCCTCAAAATCGTCCTTACGCCGACGCGCAACCGCCGCCTGAATGAAATGATCGGGCTGCTGGTGCTGGTTGCTGCGGGCCTCCTTTTGCTGGCGCTTTTCTCTTATCAGCCTACGGACCCGTCCTTTAATACCGTCGTTGGCAACCCGGCAGCGAGGCCACAGAACTGGACTGGCCTGGTGGGGGCGTATATCAGCGACTTTCTGCTGCAACTGGAAGGGGCAGCCGCCTTTTGCCTGCCGCTTCTGCTGGCGGCCCTGGGTTGGACGTGGATGCGTTCGCTGCCGGCGGGTTCGGTGTGGGCGAAATTTACGGGCGCGGCGCTCACGATGCTGTTTGTGCCCGCGCTGTTTGGACTTCTGCCCGGACATCCCCGATTTCTTCATGGACTGCCGCTGGAAGGACTGACCGGGCGTCTGCTTGCTGACACGCTGGTCCATTATCTGAATTACCCGGGCGCGTGCGTCTTTGCGATTGCCATGGTGGCTGTGGCGATCTATCTCTCGACGACCTTCAGCTTCAATACCGCCCGGGAGTGGCTCTCGGTCCGGTTTGCGTTTTTGATGGCGTGGCGGGACCGGTTGGCCAACTGGCGCCAGATGCGTGCGCGCCGTCGTGAAGAGAAGAAGGCCCGCAAAGCCATGCGGCGTGAAAAAGAGGCTGCCAAAGACCTGAAGGTCGCAGCGGTCACTGTGCCGAAGAAGCAGCCGCCCACAAATCCGGAGGAGCCTGTTGCCGCAGCCGCCCAGGCGAGTTTTGCCGAGATGCCGGAAGAGCCAGCGCTGCAGAAGAGTGTCTGGCAGCAGATACCGCGTGCGACGGTTCCCGATCCTGAACCGGAACCCGAAGCTGCTCCAGCAATTGCTGTAAAAGAGCGTGCGGACACGGAAGTGCAGAAGGTCACGCTTGCGCCGAAGGCACATAATGGGTACCGCCTGCCTCCCAGCACGCTGTTGCATCGCAGTGATGATACGCAGGTGGTCCGTGAAGACGAGCTGCGCGAAGAAGCGCGGGTGCTGGTGGAAAAATGCGCCGAGTTTGATGTTCACGGGCAGATCACGCAGATCAATCCAGGCCCGGTGGTCACGACCTTCGAGTTCAAGCCTGAAGCGGGCGTGAAGTACAGCCGCGTTACCGGGCTGGCCGAGGACCTGTGCCTGGCGATGCGTGCCGAAAGCATCCTGATTGAGCGCATGGCCGGGAAGAGCACGGTCGGCATCCAGGTCCCGAACCGCGAGCGCGAAACCATCTGGCTGCGCGATGTGATTGAAGCAGAAAACTTCGCCCACTCGAAAAGCAAGCTCACGCTGGCGATGGGCAAGGACATCAATGGACGTATTGTGGTCGCTGACCTGGCGACCATGCCGCACGTTCTGATTGCTGGTTCGACGGGAAGCGGTAAATCGGTTGCGATCAATGCCATGATCATGTCAGTGCTCTACAAGGCGACGCCCGAGCAGGTGCGCATGATCCTGGTGGATCCCAAGCGCGTTGAGCTGGGGATGTACGAGGGCATTCCGCACCTTTTTACGCCCATCATTACCGAGCCGAAGCTCGCGGCAAACGCGCTGCGCAATGCGGTGCGAGAAATGGAGCGCCGCCTGAAGCTGCTGGCCTCACGCAGTGTGCGCAACATTGACCAGTACAACAAGCTGTTTGAAAACGGCACTCCGAGTCTGTTTGACGACAACGAGCAGGAGCAGAAGCCGCTGCCTTACATCGTCATCATCATTGACGAGCTGGCCGACCTGATGATGCTGGACAAAGCGAACGTGGAAGAGTCCATCACGCGTCTGGCGCAGATGGCGCGCGCGGTTGGCATTCATCTGGTGCTGGCGACGCAGCGGCCTTCTGTGGACGTCATTACGGGGCTCATCAAGGCCAATGTGCCTACACGCATGTCCTTCCGTCTGGCCACAAAGGTGGACTCGCGCACGATCCTTGATTCCAATGGCGCGGAATCGCTTCTCGGGCGCGGCGACATGCTCTTTTTGCCGCCGGGAACGTCACGCTTGCAGCGCGTTCATGCTCCGTTTGTCACGGAGAAGGAAATCTCGGCAGTGACGGAGTTCTGGAAGAAGCAGGGTGAGGCCGAATATGTACAGGGCTTCCTCGAATCTCCGAAGGATGAAAAGGGCCGCGACCCCGACATGGAAGAAGATGGCGAGGATGCGAATGATGAACTGTATGAAGATGCAGTCCGGCTGGTGCTGGAGTTTGGCAAGGCCTCAACATCGCTGCTTCAGCGGCGGCTGCGCATTGGCTACGGCCGCGCGGCACACTTGATTGACATGATGGAACGCGATGGCATTGTCGGCCCGGCGGAAGGATCGAAACCGCGCGAAATCCTGAAGCCGCCGGACTGGCTGAGCGAAGTCGAACAGGCCATACGCTGAAGGACAGCTATGCGTTCCAGATGTTTCTGCTCACAAACGTATTTCTGAATTTGCCATTCGGGTCGTAGTGCTGCAGCAGTGTATTGAAGCCCGCACCCTTTCATTATCTCGATTCCAACTGCGCGGCGGACATGGTGAAAAGCTTGCCCCCGGCGCGGGCGCGGAGCGAATGGTTCCAGTGGCTTTTCGATCAGCGGGAGGGCCCTCTTTTACGGCGGGCCAATCTGGTTTCCCCGTAAAGTGAATGACAAGCGAATGGCGCTTGTATCCATGCTCATCCAGAGGCCGTCGGCGGCGACGGTGCGCCAGCTCAGTGATAAACAGGTGTGGGGTGATGTGGTCCCGCAGCTTCTCGATTGCGAGGGGGGTGGATTGCACATTTACTCATTTGCTATCTACCAGCATCTCTGGCGCAAGTGGATAGGATTACGTAAATTTTCTGAAAGGTTTGCAAGCAAATGAAGCGTATTTTTGCCCTGGCTCTCTGTTTTGTCTTTACCCTCAATGTTCTGGCCGCTGACAGCGGATACAAAGTCATTTACGACGGCGGATCTGTTACAGGTATCAAGGCCGGTAATAAAACCGAGATCTATATTGAATCAAACCAGATCCGATTGAATGCGGATGGGAAAGACATTGCAGTCATTCCTGCTTCCTCCGTTACCGAAATTTCTTATGGTCAGGATGTTCACCGCCGCGTTGGTGCGGCCATTGGACTGGCTGTTGTTTCACTCGGGATCGGCGGCCTTATGGCTCTCACGAAATCCAAGAAGCATTACGTGGGAATCACCTGGTCCAACGGAGACCAGAAAGGGGGCTTTGCCATGCAGTGCGATAAGAATGATTACCGCGGCATTTTAGCAGGGCTGGAAGGCGTGACAGGCAAAAAGGCCGTGAATTCCGATGCCATGACTGTCAAGAATTGAGTACCCCCTGGTTTGTTGGTAAAGTCCTGAGCTGATGGGAGTTGCGGTTTATTTGGGGCGGGGTGCGCAGGGGCTGGATTGGCCCAGGCACCCGGTATCTCCTACTGGTTGAGGGTTTGCCTGCTCTCTCCTTTCACTTTGCGAAAGGAGGGGGTACTCGGGACTGTTCTCACTCTGTGTTCTGCGCAGGGCTTCGCATCCTTCCGGCTTCGCTGCGCTGCGCGAAGGACGACATTTTTTTCGAAGACTGGGTACCCCCTGTTGTTGGTAAAGTCTTGAGCCGACGCAGGT
>Ga0209062_1000606_pt1 | contig 98354 bp, 90 predicted proteins | sample Coa_R2_2_FD_187158 | JGI IMG/M metagenome (GOLD analysis project Ga0209062, IMG submission 187158) | Surface soil microbial communities from Centralia Pennsylvania, which are recovering from an underground coalmine fire - Coalmine... | ecosystem: Environmental > Terrestrial > Soil > Unclassified...
CCGCCGCGGGCTGTGGACGGCGTGGACAAGGCTGACGCCTTGCCCACTCCGCCCACAGCAGAACAGAAACAGAAAAGCGGACATTTGATGTGCTACATAAACCGGACAACTTCAGAAGCTCGCTACAATGGCGAGAGCGCCGCTCAAAACGTCCCGGGAAAAGCGCCGCCGTCGATCAAAATATTCTGGCCAGTGATGTACCCCGCCTGGGCGCTGGCGAGGTAGGCGCAGAGATCGCCGAACTCCTCGGGCCGGCCGAAGCGCCTGGCGGGAATCGCAGCCTCCCGCTCGGCGCGCGCCTGCTGCTCGCTGACGCCGCGCATTTCGGCTTGTTTCGCCATGCCGGAGCGCAGCCGATCGGTATCGAAAGCGCCAGGTTGGATCGAGTTGATCGTGACATTGGCGGCCGCGACCTGGCGGGCCAGGGAGGCGAGGAAGGCGGTCAGGCCGGCGCGCGCGCCGGACGAAACGTCGAGACCGGGAATCGGCGCGCGCACCGAGGACGAGGTGATGTTGACAATTCGGCCGAAGCGACGCTGGACCATGCCGTCGACGACCGCCTGAACCAGCGCGATCGGCGTCAGCATGTTGGCCTCGATCCCGGCGAGAATGTCCTCGCGGCTGATCGCCTTGAACGGTTTCGGCGGCGGCCCGCCATTGTTGTTGACGAGAATGTCCGGCGCCGGACAGGCGGCGAGCAGCGCCTTGCGCCCCTCCGCTTGGCCGACGTCGCCGGCGACGGCGGTCGCTTTGGCGCCGGTCGCGGCGCGGATTTCCGCCGCCGTCGCTTCAAGCAGCCCGGCGTCGCGGCCATTGACGACGACCTCGCAGCCGGCGCGGGCGAGCGCCAGGGCGCAGGCCTTGCCGAGGCCCTTGCTCGAGGCGCAGACGATGGCTTTGCGTCCGTTCAGGCCGAGGTCCATGGAAAGCTCCGCTGGCGATGCGCGTGGATTGGCGCTTCTACACCGGCGCCGGCCCCGTTTGAACCCGGCGGATCGCGCCGTGCGCCAATTCGTCTTCGCCGAATTCGCCCGCCGACCCTCTGTCATCGCGCCGACATGAGAATCTGGCCAAAGGGGCCCGCGTCGACAAGCCGGCGCGACGAAGCGAGGCGCGCCTTGGCCAAGCAGGACCGCATCACCCGCCACCGCGCGATTTTCATGTCCGACCTGCATTTGGGCACGCGGAGTTGCCAGGCGGAGCTCGTTCTCGATTTCCTGCGCCATAACGAGGCGGATACGTTCTACCTCGTGGGCGACATTGTCGACGGCTGGCGCCTGCGCGGCGGCTGGTACTGGCCGCAGAGCCACAACGACGTCATGCAGAAGCTCTTGCGCAAGGTTCGGCGCGGCGCGCATATGGTGTTCATCCCCGGCAATCACGACGAATTCGCCCGCCAATTCTTCGGCTTGAGCTTCGGCGGCATCGAGATCCGCCGCAACGCGGTCCATACCGCCGCCGACGGCCGGCGCTACTGGGTGACGCATGGCGACGAGTTCGACGTGGTCGTACGCCACGCGAAATGGCTCGCCTTCTTCGGCGATTGGGCCTACGACGCGGCGATCTTCATCAACACGCATTTCAACCGGGCGCGCCGCCTGCTCGGCTTCGGCTATTGGTCCTTCTCGGCCTGGGCCAAGCTCAAAGTGAAGAACGCCGTCAACTTCATCGGCGCTTTCGAGCGCGAACTCGCCGCCGAAGCCAGGAAGCGCGGCGCCGACGGCGTCATCTGCGGCCATATCCATCACGCGGCGGTCCGCCAGATCGACGGCGTCACTTACGTGAATACCGGCGACTTCGTCGAATCCTGCACGGTCGTGGTCGAGCGCGACGACGGCAAGATGGAGATCGTCCGCTGGGCCAAGCTCGAGCCGCGCGGCTCGACGCTCGAAGAAGATCACGCGGACAAAGCGGAGGCGAAGGCGGCGGCCTGATGCGAATTCTCATCGCCACCGACGCGTGGCGACCGCAGATCAACGGCGTCGTGCATTCCCTGGAGCGCATGGCGGCGGCCGCGCGGGAGCTCGGGGCAATCTGCGAATTCTTGACGCCTCAAGGCTTTCCAACTTTGCCGCTGCCGACCTATCCGGACGTGCGCCTCGCGATCGCCAATCCGCGCGAAATCGCCCGCCGGATCGATCAAGCCGCCCCCGACCATATCCACATCGCCACCGAAGGTCCGATCGGCTTGGCGACGCGCTTTCACTGCCGCCGCGCCGGGCGCATTTTCACCACAAGCTATCACACGCGCTTTCCCGAATATGTCCGCGCCCGCCTGCCGATCCCCGAAGGCTTCACCTACGATCTGCTCCGCTGGTTCCACGCGCCCGCCGCCGCGGTCATGGCGCCGACGCCGACGATACGCGACGAATTGACCAAACGGCGTTTCTCGCGCGTGCGCGTTTGGTCGCGCGGCGTCGATCACAATCTCTTCTATCCGCGGCGGCGCCGCATTCTCGATTTGCCGCGGCCGATCTTTCTCTATGTCGGGCGCCTGGCGGTGGAGAAGAATCTGCCGGCTTTGCTCGACCTCTCCTTGCCTGGCTCGATCGTCGTGGTCGGCGACGGGCCGGCGCGCGCGAGGTTGCAGCGCGCCTATCCGAATGCGCATTTCCTCGGCGCGCGCTCGGGCGAGGCGCTCGCCCAAACCTACGCCAGCGCCGACGTCTTCGTCTTTCCGAGCCGCACCGATACGTTCGGCATCGTGCTGATCGAAGCGTTGGCGAGCGGCCTGCCGGTCGCCGCCTTTCCCGTCGCCGGCCCGCTCGACGTGATCGGCGACAGCGGCGCGGGCGCGCTGCGCGAAGACTTGCGGATCGCCTGCCTCGAGGCGCTGACCATCCCGCGCGAGCGGGCGCTCGACCATTCGCAGCGCTTCACCTGGACTGAAAGCGCCCGGCAGTTTCTCGGCAATATCGACGCCAGCCGGGGCTGGAAGCGGTTCGAAGCGCCGCGCGAATTGGCGACTGCCGGGGAGTAGCTCCCCTTCTCCCCCGCTTGCGGCAGGGCTGTCCGGGGAAAATGAGAGTAATTGAACAGCCAGGAGAGCAGGCCTTACAGGAGATATCGAGAGAGTCCTCATCGGCTTCTGATTGTCGAGACTCAGAAACGAGCGCGCTCAAGCACGCAAATCCCAAACAGAGCGGCGCCATCGAGGCGGGCGCGCCTCAAGGCCAAGCCGGCTTCGCCGGTCGCTCCGCTGCGCTTCGCGAACCTTGACCCGCGCCCGCCTCGATGGCCTTTTTGCAACCAAGACGTTTTGCTGACCGAAACGGCCGAACGGCCGGTTTCGGCAGCAAAACGTCTTAGTCGCCAATAGCCACGCCGGCCGAGCGCCGTCACCCGGAAGGGGCGGAGCGCAAGCGAAGCACCCGCCATGGCGCGCGGGCGGACATCGTGTTGCGCGTACCTTCGAGGCGCCATGGCGGGTTGACGGCGATCGGGCGGCGTGGCGCCGCGGTGTTGAAAGCAAGCCATCTGCTCCGCCGAGGCGCAGGCTTTTCCCCGGACAGCGCTGCGCGGGCGGGAGAAGGTGGCGAGAAGCGCCGGGGCTGCGCCGCGTGGGAGATTAGCGAAATCGCCGCGCCAGGGCCTCTCTCGTCGCAGATTTGTTACTTCAATACCGGCTCCTGCGCAGCCCCTCATCCGGCGCTTCGCGCCGCCTTCTCCCCGTTTCACGGGGAGAAGGGTACGTCAGCGCCAAGCACCCGCTCGACCGCCTCCTCCGCCGTCACCGCGCCGCTCGCCACCGCGGCTTCAACCTCTCGCAGACGCGTCCTGGCCTCGGCGCTGTCAAAGAGCCGCTGCTTCAGGCGTTCCTCGATCATTGTCCACATCCATCTGACGTTCTGCGCGGCGCGCTTCCTGGCGAGTTCGCCGCTCGCTTCGAGCAGCGCGCGATGGCGCTCGACCTCGGCCCAAAGCGTGTCCAGCCCCTGATTGGCGAGACCTGAGACGATCAGGACCGGCGGCGCCCAATGCGCCGATGTCGGCGCAAGAATGCGCAAGGCCGCGCCATATTCGGCCGCGGCGGCGCGCGCTTTGGCCGGATCGGCGTCAGCTTTATTGACCGCCACGAGATCGGCGAGTTCGATCACGCCCTTCTTGAGGCCCTGCAATTCGTCGCCGGCGCCTGGCAGAACCAGGACGAGAAAGAAATCCGTCATATCGGCGACCGCGGTCTCGGACTGGCCGACGCCGACCGTTTCGACGAGCAGCGCGTCGAAGCCGGCCGCTTCGCATAAAACCATGGTCTCGCGGGTGCGGGCGGCGACGCCGCCAAGCGCGCCGGCGGCGGGCGACGGACGGATGAAGGCGCTGGGATCGGCGGCGAGCCGCGCCATGCGCGTTTTGTCGCCGAGGATCGAGCCGCCGCTGCGGCTCGACGACGGATCGACCGCCAGGACCGCGACCTTGCGGCCGGACGCAATCAGGTTAGCGCCGAGCGCGTCGATGAAGGTCGACTTGCCGACGCCGGGCGCGCCCGTAATTCCGACCCGCATCGCCTTGCCGACAGAGGGCGCGAGATGGGCGAGAAGCGCGCGAGCGCGGCGCTGGTGGTCGGGCCGCCGGCTTTCGACAAGCGTGATCGCCCGCGCCAAAGCGCCGCGATCGCCCGCGCGCAGGGCGCCGGCCAAGTCGAGAACCTTAGAATCGCCCTTCCCCATGCCGCCGGTTTACCACCGGCGGCTTCGCTCTCACCAGAAGGTGAAAAGCGGCGCGCTCTGCCCGGGCGGGTCGAAGCGGGACGGCAGGACCGCCGTACCGAAATGCCCGAACGGATAAACGAGACCCGGATCCGGATCGAGCGCCGTGTCGACGAAATAGCGCGGCCCGGCGAGGAATTCGTTATACGGGTCGACCGGATAGAAGACGGGACGTCCGGTACGAACGACGATGTCGCCGGCCGGCGCTGGCGCGACCCGCGCATAGTGATGGTGATGGCGATGTTGCAGAATCCGCGTCTGCGCCTCGGCCGGCGCGCTGAACGCGAATGCGAGACCTAAAGCCGCGAGCGCCACGGCGCTCGTCATTGGAGAATCGAATGCGCGCCGAATCATAAACGCCTCCTTGGCGGGGTCCGCCTTTGAATATGGGACGGAATGACCTTAAAGAACAGCTGTAACGCCTCCTCCGTCACTGTAAATTGAATGCCGAAGCCGGATTAAGGTTCCGTCACGGCGCAGCTTTGGCCAGCGCAAAGGCTCGACTCAGTCCTATTCTCGCCACATGGCTGACCCATGAGCCCGGCAGATTGCGTCCCTCGCGGACCCGCGCAGCCAGGGGAATCAGGTCGAATGCCGGAGGCCGCAAGGCTGAGCCTAAATTCGTTGCGGCCGTCGCTTGTGGCGGTCGCGGCGGTCGCTTTGGCCGCGCTGCTCGGCGGCTGCGTCGAGGATGGCTTCGAGGGCGCGGCCGATTATGTCGGCTCGGTCGGCGGATTGGTGGAGCGCCTGCCCCAGCCTAAGCCGCGCGTCGTGCAAATTTTCATTGCTTCGACCCGGAAAGGCGAAAGCGGTCCCGCGGCTCAGCAACTCGCCCATGGCGGCACGCGTTACGCGCTGACCACCCTGACCTTCCCGCCCGGACACAGGCCCGGCGCGATCGAGCGGCCGATGTGGGGCTCGGGCGATCCGCAAAACGACATCATGGTCGCCGGGCGGCGCGAACTCGATTCAGACGAATTCAAGGCCGAGCTCGCTTCGCACATATCCGGGCGGATCGGCGTCAATCGCGACGTCCTGATCTTCGTCCACGGCTTCAACACCTCGTTCGACGACGCGCGCTGGCGCGCCGCGCAAATTGTCGCCGACAGCCGATTCGGCGGCGTGCCGATCCTGTTCACATGGCCTTCGCGCGGCGGGCTTCTGAGCTACGTGTCCGACAAGGACAGCGCCGCCGCCTCGCGCGACGAATTGCAGGGCCTGCTCGAAGACGTCGCCAAGACGCCGGGACTCGGCAAAATCCATATCCTTGCCCATTCGATGGGCGGCTGGCTCGCGATGGAGGCCCTGCGCCAGGCCTCGATCGCCGGCGACCGCGACCTCGGCGGCCATCTCGGCGACGTGATGCTCGCTTCGCCTGACATCGATCTCGACGTGTTCGGGCAGCAGATGGCGCGCATCCGGCCGGCCAAGGTGACGGTCTTCGCCACGTCCAACGATCGCGCCTTGGGCCTTTCGAGCTGGATCGCGGCCGATCGGCCGCGCGTCGGCGCGATCGACGCCGCCACGCCGCAGGACAAGGCGGCGCTGGAGAAGCTGGGCGCCAAGGTTTACGACCTCTCGGGTTTTTCCGACGGCTTCATCGGTCACGGCATCTACGCCGACACGCCCGACGTCCTGCATGCGATCGGCGCCCAGTTGACAGCGCCGCGCGCCGGCGACGCCGACAAGGTCTCGATCATCGACGCGCGCGGCGATTCCGGACCCGCGCCGCCCGCCCCGAGTCCCGCGGCGCCGGCGACGGCCGCCCCGGCCGCTGCGCCCGCGGCCCCCGAGGCCGTCCAGGTGACGCCGCTTGCGCCCGCCGCCGCAGCCGTTCGGTAGCGCGCGCCGCAACCCGCTTAGCCAAAGGGCGAGGATGGCCTGCCTTCCAGACAGTTTCTTCTAGTTCCGACCTATTGTAGCGGGCGCAATGCTGCCCTCGGTGTAATTGTCGCCGTAGCTATTGATCACGGCGCCGTCCATGGCGTCCCACGCCCAAACGTTAGTGTTACCTTCAAGATTGCTTTGTGACACAAAAATCTGCGAATTTCCGTCAGCATCCGCCGCAACGGCGTTATAGTTGGCGGCCGATCGGAACACCCTCAACACGCTGCTTCCTAGGGCATAGTACCCTGCATCGTTATATGCGGCTACGCAATCGATCGCGATCGCGTTAACGGAAGAGGCTCCACTTATGGCGTTGCCGAATATGCCGATCCCCTTTTGCACGTTTTTGTCGACCTCGACATGGTTGAATGTGGCCCTCACCGCACCGATGTTGGCGCCGCTTGGTTGGATGTAAATCCCATGGCCGCCATTGTTGGCGACCAGAGTATTCGACACCGAAATATCTGCCGCAGCCGTCGGCGCAATGGCGATCCCGCTGGAGGTCAGATTGCGGACGACCATATTCTCGATGGTGAGCGAGCCTCCGCTGTTGAACGCAATCCCGGTTGCGCCGACGCCTGCGCCTTCGACGATCAGGCCGCGCAAATTGACGGCGTCGTTGGGCCCCGCATTGATGGTGACGCCCGTACCATTCGCCGGCACGAGGACGCCGGCCTCGCCGAGACCGCTCACGATGCTCATAGCCTTCGCGATGGTCACGGGACCATAGCCGCCTGGATCGAGCGTATTGATCTCGCCGCCGGCATTGGTTTTCGTCAGCGCCGCCGCGAAGGTTCGGCAAGGCGAAGTTCTCGTACACGGATTGCTGTCGGCGCCGGTCGCGGCCGAGACAAAGCTGCGAACGTTCTGGGCCGCGGCCGGCGAAGTCAAGAAGCACAAAGCGGCGAGCGACGCCGTGAGAAGCGAAGCGGTCTTGGCCATGTGAGAGGTTCCCCTTTTGGCCGGGAGCGAGCCCCCTTGCGGCTAGGGAGCTTAAACGGGCAATTGGCGCTCTGGATAGCGCTTCCTCCGGCCATTCTCCGCCTGTCGCCTTGCCGCCCGCCACGATTACGCAAACGCCGCTCTGCGATCCGCTAAATCGGACGCTCCGCTAAGCGCTTCCAAAGAAGAAGCTGGTCGGCGCGTCCTTCGTTCCGCTTCGCTCGATCGGCGTGAGCGAAGGGCCCTTCACAGGAGGTGCGCGGTAAGCGAGACTTTTCCGCGCCGGAAGTCCTGCGAGGAGGCAAGCCATGGCGAGCCCCGAGTTCATCTTGATGCTCACTCGGGCGGACCGCACGGTCCCGGATGCGATGGACCTGCTTCGCGAGGCGTTGGCGAGCGGCGTTCGCCATATCGGCTTCAAGAATGTCGGCCAGCCGCTTGCCGAGCAGCGCCGTCTCGCCGAAGCGATCCGCGCCGCCGGCGGCACGCTCTATCTCGAAGTCGTCAGTCTGGACGAGGCGAGCGAGCGCGCTTCCGCTGAAGCGGCCCTCGAACTCGGCGTCGATTATCTCCTCGGCGGCACGAGGCCCGAGGTGGCGCTCTCCGTCATCCAGGGCGGCGGCGTCCGCTATTTTCCGTTCGCCGGCCGCATCGCCGGCCATCCGAGCGTGTTGGAGGGGAGCATAGCCGAGATCGTCGACAGCGCATGCCGGTTGTGCGCCAGGGACGGCGTGGACGGGGTCGACCTCCTCGCCTATCGCCATGCGGGCGACGCAGCCGCCGTCATCCGTGAGGTCTGCGGCGGCGTCGCCAAACCGGTTATCGTCGCCGGCTCGATCGATCGGCCGGAGCGGATCGCGGCGGCGCGCGATGGCGGCGCGGCGGCGTTCACCGTCGGAACCGCGGCGTTGGATCGGGCTTTCGCCGCGCGATCGCCTGGGCTCGCCGGTCAGATCGAGGCGATTCGAGACGCCCTCGCCGTCTTGGCGACGCCCGGCGGCTGAACGACGGGCAGCGGAGCGGCCGAGGCTGCCCTAACGGTAGCGATGACGATGATGGCCCAGCCCTCGCATTCCAGCGACGCAACGGTCGGCCGCTCTCACCTCCTGCGGCGAATAATGCTCGAGCGCGTATCGCCTGGCGGCCGCATATCCATATTGGGCGATGCCCTGCCGGACTTGTTCGCAATAAGACTGAGCGAAAGCCGGATAGGTCGCCAACATCGCAAGGACGACAATTGCAATTCTCATCATTGCGGCCGCCTCGTTAATTCGCCTCTAGGCGTTCCGGTTGATCGCCGCGGCGAACGCCACGACCCCATTAACGCACGACAGGGCCGTAAGTTCGCAAGGATGCGGCGAGTCTAGGTGGAATCGACCGGCTGCGGCGCGGGGCGGCCGACAGCCGTCAACCCGCTATGAGCCCTCGAAGGTACGCTTTCCTAGCCCGCCAATGCGCTCGCCTCGTCCAAAGCCTTGACGTCGGTCGGCGACAGGCTGAGGGTCGCCGCCTTGATCAGGCTTTCGAGCTGATCGAGATTGGTCGCGCTGGCGATCGGCGCGGTGACGCCCGGCCGCTGCATCAGCCAGGCCAGGGCGATTTCGGCCGGCTTGGCCGAAAGCCGGCGCGAGACGTCGTCGAGCGCGTGAAGAATGCGCCGGCCGCGATCGTTGAGATAGGCTTTGACGCCGCCGCCGCGCGGGCTTTGGCCGAGATCGGCCTCGCTGCGATATTTGCCGGTCAAAAAACCCTTGGCCAGGCTGAAATAGGTGACGACGCCGATCTCCTCGGCCAGGCACAATTCGCGCAGCGGACCGTCGAAAGAGCCGCGATCGTAGAGATTGTATTCCGGCTGCATGACCTCGTACCTTGGCAGGTTGTCGCGCCGGGCGACGGCGAGCGCCGCGCCGAGCTGCTCGGCGTTGAGGTTCGAGGCGCCGATGAAGCGGACTTTGCCCTTTTCGAGCAGCTTGGCGTAGCCCGACAGAGTCTGCTCATAGGGCGTCTCCGGATCGGGCCAATGCGAAAGGTAGAGGTCGATCGCCTCGACGCCGAGCCGCTTCAGCGACGCCTCGCACGCCTCTTCGAGATATTTCGGCGCGAGCCCCTTCTTGCCCGGCCCCATCGGCGAACCGACCTTGGTGATGACGATGACGCGGTCGCGGGCGCCCCGCGATTTCATCCATTCGCCGATGATCGTCTCGGATTCGCCGCCCTTGTTGCCGGGGGCCCAGGCGGAATAGACGTCGGCCGTGTCGATCCCGTTGAAGCCAGCCTCGACGAAGCGATCGAGCAATTCGAACGAGCGCTGCTTGTCGGCCGTCCAGCCGAAGACATTGCCGCCGAAAACAAGAGGAGCGATGTGAAGATCGGTGCGGCCGAGGCGACGCTTTTGCATGACGCGCTCCTGTGACTGACGGCTCCGGCGGGCGGAGCGAAGCGAGGCCATGCTAGCAGCCGCTTGCGACCGCCGGAAAGCGCCGCTCCGTTGACAATTGCGTCAATGGCGTGGGACCTGCGCGCCGCCCGCCAAGCGTCTCGTTGACTGGGCGGCGCGTCGCGGCGATCGTCCGCTGGGTGGACGCTGATCCGCGCCCGGATCAGTTCGTTGCGGAGAAAGACATGTCGATCGACGGGCTGAAAATCGGCTTGCGCCACGAAAACTCGATCATGGTCGATGAAGCGCTGACCGTGCCGGCGGTGTCGCGGGCGTTCAAAGGCTTCGCCGACATGCCGCCCGTCCTCGCCACGGCTTTCCTGATCGGCTTCGTCGAATGGACCTGCGTCGAAGCGCTGCGGCCTTTTCTCTTCGCCGAACAGCGCACGGTCGGCGTCCATGTGGATCTCAGCCACAGCGCCGCGACGCCGATCGGCATGCGGGTGACGGCGTCGGTCGAATTGGCGGCGATCGACGGGCGCAAGCTCCGATTCAAGGTCGTCTGCCGCGACGAGGCGGAGGTCGTCTGCGAAGGAACCCATGATCGCTTCATCATCGATGAAGCGCGCTTCATGGCGCGGCTCGAGAAGAAGCGCAAAGACAGGGCGGAATGAACTCGGGCCGAAGCCTTCTCCGGAGAAACAGACGGGAAAGGCTCTGAACGCCCGCGCCCGTCGACGGTTAGAAGGGCGTCGACAAAGCCTCAATCGCAGGAGCAAGCCATGGAGATCAAACGAGGCGGCTCGCAACCGTCAGGCAAAGGACCGGCGGAGTGGTTCACCGGCTCCGTGCGGATCGATCCGCTCCATTCGCCGCCCGAACCGGCGCGGGTCGCCTGCGCTCTGGTCACGTTCGAGCCGGGCGCGCGCACGGCCTGGCACACCCATCCGCTCGGCCAGACGTTGATCATCCTGTCCGGCTGCGGCTGGGTTCAGCGCGCGGGCGGAAAGGTCGAGGAGGTTCGGCCGGGAGACGTGGTCTGGTTCTCGCCCGGCGAGAAGCACTGGCACGGCGCCGCCGCGACCACGGCGATGAGCCATATCGCCATTCAGGAGCGGCTCAACGGCGCGCAGGTCGAATGGCTGGAGAAAGTCAGCGACGAGGAGTACCGCGCCTGAGGCCCGCGCTTCGTACCTCGAAGGGGTCGAACGGCGGGAAGCGCGCTCGCGACGCCGGGATCAAAATCGCTGCGCGACGGACGCCTGGTCCGATCCTCAGGCAAAGGCCGCGGCGGCGGCGCGATGCTCCGCCGTGAGCTGAGCCAGATCGACTCCGACCGGAGCGCCGTCGACGACGCGCCAGCGTCCGGCGACCATCACTCGATCGGCGCGGTGCGCGCCGCAAAGGATGAGCGCCGCGAGCGGATCATGCGCCCCGGAAAAGCGCGGCTCGTCGAGCGTGAACAGCGCGAGATCGGCTTCGAGCCCGACGGCGATCCGGCCGATATCGGCGCGTCCCAGGCAGCGCGCCGAGCCCTCGCTCGCCCAGCGCAGGACGTCGAGATGGGTGACGCCCGAGGCGCCGTAGCGCAGGCGCCCGATCATCAGCGCGTGGCGCAGCGCCTCCATCATATTGGAGGAATCGTTCGAAGCCGAGCCGTCGACGCCGAGGCCCAGCGGCGAGCCCGCCGCCTCCAGGTCCTTGGTCGGGCAGATTCCGGAAGCGAGAACCATGTTGGAGGCCGCGCAATGGCAGACGCCGACGCCGGCTTTGCCGAGCGCCTCGATCTCCTCGGCGTTGAAATGGATCCCATGCGCGAGCCAGGCTCGCCTGCTCATCCAGCCGGTCTCTTCGAGCAGCTCGACCGGACGCACGCCGTACATGTCGAGACAGAATTTCTCTTCGTCCCTGGTCTCGCAGAGATGCGTGTGCAGCTGGCAATCGTATTTTTCCGCCAACGACGCGGTGTCGCGCATCAGCCTTCTGTCGATCGAGAAGGGCGAGCACGGCGCGAGGGCGACGCGGATCATCGCGCCGGGCTTAGGGTCGTGGAAGAGCTTCAAGACGCGCTCGCTATCGGCGAGGATTTCGTCCTCGCTCTGCACGACCGCGTCCGGCGGCAACCCTCCCTGCTTCTGCGAACGGTTCATGGAGCCGCGCGTCACCGTCATGCGCAAGCCGAGGGCGCGCGCCTCCTCGACCTCGATGTCAATCGCGTTCTCCAGCCCGGCGGGGAAGAGATAGTGATGGTCGGCCGCCGTCGTGCAGCCCGACAGAATCAGCTCGGTCAAGGCGAGCCGCGTCGCGATGCGCAAATGCTCCGGCTTCAGCCGCGCCCAGACCGGATAGAGCGAGGTCAGCCAGGGAAATAGCTCCTTGTTGATCGCCTTGGGATGCGCGCGGGTCAGAGTCTGGAAAAAATGATGATGCGTGTTGATCAGGCCCGGCAGCAGGACATGACGGGACGCGTCGAACGTCTCGTCCACGGCCGTGGCGGGAGCTGCGCCCTTGCCGATCAATTCGACAATCCGCGTTCCCTCGACGACAAGCCCGCGCTCCGCGCCGGCGGCGAAGATGGCGAGCGGGTCTTTGATCCAGAGGCGCATGGCGGGGCTTTCAAAAGTTTAGCAGGCTCGATGCTAGTCGGGGCCGCGTAATCCGCCAGACAAAATATTTGTGAAATCTTTCGCGACGCCCCCACCCTGTTCGATAATGTTCACGCCTTCGCGTGCATTTCCCAAGCGGCGTTGGTTACGCCGTGCTGTTTCTCGAGATGCGCGGCGATCGCGTCGAGCTCCTCCGGCACGACCGAGGCGGCCACCAGCGTCGCGACGACATCGACCGTTTCCTCCATCTCCGCCTTCGTTTCGACGGCGGCCACCGGATAATGGGCGCGCTCGAGATGCTCGACCAGCAGCTCCCGCGCATCGGACGCCGCCTGCCGATTGACCGTGATCCGCACCTCGTAAGTCGCCTCCGCATGACGTTCGTCGATCGGGATGCGGTTGATCGCCTCGACCATGGGCCTCAGCAGCGTGTTTCCGGCAAGAACGAAAATGGTGAGGAGGCCAGCTTCGGCGAGCAATCCCGCGCCAGCGCAGGCGCCGACCGCGGCCGAGCACCACAGCGTCGCCGCCGTGTTGAGACCGCGCACATTGAGGCCCTCTTTCATGATCGCGCCGGCGCCGAGAAAGCCGATGCCGGAGACGACATAGGCGATGACACGCACCGCGCCGTCGGCGCCGGTCAGACGGAGAGCGAGATCGACGAAAGCGGCGGCGCCGAGCGCCACCAGAACATTGGTGCGCAAGCCGGCCGAGCGCTGACGGTATTGTCGCTCGGCGCCGATGGCCGTGCCCAGCGCGAAGGCGACGGCGAGGCAAAGGGCCGAATTGAGAAAGGCTGCGAGATTGAGAGTTTCGATGAAACGCACTGGCGGCCCCCTAACGCTTCGAAATCGGTACGGCGGCGGAAACCGCCTTGCTGCGCAGAAAAAAGCCCCGGCGATCGGCCTCGCCGGGGCGTCCAAGCAGACTCGGATCGTTTATCGATCGCTCGCGATCAGCTCGTCCCCCCCAAAGCGAGCATCGCGACGCGGAACAGGACCAGCGCGACCGCGCCGACGAGATAGAGGCGCAGAACCCCCATCCAGGTCTTGGCGGCGAGCGACAGTTTCATCGGCGCAAGCCGATCGAGCGGCGGCATGCGCCACGTGTCGCGCGCCGCAGCCGACGCATCGTGAAGCGCGGCTTTGTTGACGGCCGGCTCGCCATTGCCGCTCAGCGCCGTCAAGACCAAAGCGAGGATCGCCGCGGAAACGCCGCCGACGACGAGGATGCCGAGGATCGCCTGATCGTTGGTCGCGTCCGGGAACAGGACGGATGCGGTGAGGATCACCGACAGGACGACCAACGCGGCAATAACGGCGCCGGTGAAATAGTTCAGCCAGCGCGAATTGACCCATGGCCCGAGGACCGCCCTGTCGTTGCAGAGCAGCAGCAAGAACACGGTCGCGCTCGGCAGCAGGACGCCGGCGAGGACCTGCACGGCCAGGGTCAGCAGCCCGAGCGGCGAGCCCGGGAGCAGGACGATCGCCGCGGCGACGCCGATCAGCAGGAAATAGACGCCATAGAAGCCCTTGGCGTCGGTCACTTTCCGATGCAGCGAGTGGCGCGCCGAGAAGACGTCGCCAATCGCGTAAGCCGTGGACAGCGACACTGCCGAGGCGCCGATAAGAGCGGCGTCGATCAGCGCGATCGCGAACATCACGCCGGCGGTCCGGCCGACATATTTATCGATCCCCGCAGCGATTGCGCCGGCGTCGACAAAATTGCCGAATTCGGGCCGGCCAGAGAAGGTCGCCGCGGTGAAGCCCATGATTGCGGCGGCGCCGACGACGACCAGCGCGATGCCGATCCACAAATCGAGCCGCTCGTAGCGGATGAAGCGCGGCGTGATGCGCTTGTCGATGACATAGCTCTGCTGGAAAAAGAGCTGCCAGGGCGCGACCGTCGTCCCGACAATGCCGATGATCACCAGCATGACGTCGCTCAGCTTGCCGCCTTGGGGCATTTGCGGGACGATAAAATCATGCGCGACCTGCGCCAGCGGCGGGTGAACCATGACATAAATCGGCGCGAGCAGAAGGCTGGCGAAGACGAGGCCCATCGCGAAGCGCTCGAAGCGGCGGAAATCGCCTGTCGAGACGGCCGCCACGATCAATCCCGCGGCGACGACCACGCCGGTCGCTCGGTCGAGCCCGAGATAATCGAGCGCAAGCGCGATCCCGATGAACTCGGTAACAATCGTCAGGGCGTTAAGCAGAAAGAGGTCGATGACGCTGAACGCGCCCCAAAATCGACCGAAGCGCTCGAAGATCAGCCGCGCGTGGCCGACGCCGGTCACCGCGCCAAGACGCAGCACCATCTCCTGGTTGACGTAGAGGACCGGGATCAGCAGCGCCAATGTCCAGAGCAGCGTCGTGCCGTAATTCTGGCCGGCCTGGCCATAGGTCGCGAAACCGCCGGCGTCGTTATCGCCGACCATCACGATCAGGCCCGGCCCGATGATGGCGAGCAGAGTGGCCAGCCGGCGCCGCCAGTTCGAGCGCGGGCCGATATCGCCGTAAAAAATGGTTCCGAAAGCGCCGCGGATATGTCCGACATGAGCCTCGTCGAGCACGGCGGCGTTCGCGAGCTCGGAGGCGGTTACGTTCCTCGTCATGGTTCGTCTCCTTCGCCGCTTCCTGCGCGGCGAGGACGAACCGACGATCAGCCGGCGCGGCCCTTAGCCTTCAGCGAGAGGAGCGGCTTTGATTGCAAGGTGGATCGGGGGAACACCCGCGAGACCGGACGGGGCCAGCCAGCGGGCCAACTAGGGCCGTCGTTCAATTTGGTCTCCTCTCTTATCGTCCGACCGGGCGGCGCGACTTTCTCAGGACGCGCGGGCCGGTCGCCGACGATGCCGCTCGTAGGCGCGGCTCTCGCTCATCCCTTCCCTGCCTTCAGGCAGCCGAAGCGATCAGCGCGAACCGGATTTAAAATTTCAAAACTGATTGCCGACGAGCGGAACTCGCCGACGGTATTTAGGTGCGCCTCTTCGGTCGAACTGTCAACCCGAAAATGCTGAAACCGGCGGATTAACAAAAGGTTGCGACTGGCGGCGTCACATCGCCGCGATCATAACCTGTTTGAGTTGCTTCGAATGCGGGCCGATGAAGGGCGATGCTTCCGGCGCGCCTAGAACGTGCTGCGGGAATGGCTGGTCTCGAAGCGCGTGAACAGGGCGCTGAAGCTGATGCTGGTGGTGGATGGATGGAGGAGATTTGAATAGAGCACGGCCGCCTCATCGTCGAGCGCTCATTCGGGAAGCGCAAAGTTGGACAAGCGGTCGCAATGGCGGTTTCTGTTCTTACCGCCCGAAACTCCTTGCAGAATCGTAATAAATCACGCACTCTTCAGAAGAACGAAGCAAGAACCTATGGGTTGGGGTCAAGTGGCGAGGACGCACGCTCTTGCAGGAATTGCGACGCCTGGTGCGTTTCGCGATCATAGCTCTATTCGAGCCGCCCTAGGGCGTGCTCGGGCCTTGTGCCGAGCCTGGTCTGAAACAATAGCCGAAAGCGGGCGACGGGATAAAGCCGCCGCTTTTGTCCATCGCGCGCTTGACGCCTTCGCGCGCGATACCGCGCCTGCTCACCAGCTCGGCGCAGGGATCGCCAGCCCCTACGTCCAACTTGATCATGCGGCAAAACAGCTCGCGCAGTCCATTGGAAGTGATGCGGCCAATCTTCCCATTTTGGAGGGCTTGCATTTCGTTACGAGCCTTTACCCGGCATTGCTCCCCGCGCGCGAACGAAGTTCGCTCGGGGCATTTTATACGCCCCTTGCTTTGTGCGCGAGGCTTTTGGATCAAGCAACAGAAGCAGGCGTCGATTGGCGGACGGCGAGAGTTCTCGACCCTGCCGCAGGTGGCGGCGTGTTTCTGATGGATGCGGCGCTCCGTATGCGAGAGACGATGCGAAATTCTGCGCCCGCCTTCGCATTGGCTCAGATCGGCTCACGTCTTCTTGGATTCGAGCTGGACCCTTATGCGGCGGCCCTGACCCAAACCGCGTTGGAAATCTTGCTCAGTGATTTGGCCGAAGCCGCGGGGCGGTCAATACCAAAGATGGTTCGAGCTTGTGACACTCTCGAAGAGCCGCCAGAAGAAATTTTCGATTTGGTCATCGGCAATCCGCCGTACGGGCGGGTAGCGCTGACCGCGGAGCAGCGGAACCGCTATGGTCGCAGCCTTTATGGTCACGCTAATCTTTATGGCGTCTTCACTGATGTGGCTTTGCGATGGACAAAGCCAAAAGGACTGGTGGCGTATTTGACACCCGCATCTTTCTTGGCGGGTCAATATTACGCGGCGCTCCGCGGACTGCTCGCACGCGAAGCGCCTCCCGTCGCAATCGATTTCGTTCACGCCAGACGGGGCGTCTTTGAGGATGTTCTCCAAGAAACCATGCTGGCCGTCTACCGAAAAGGCGAAAGCGCAAGCCGTGCGCAAATTCACTACCTCCACGTTTCTAACGAACGTGAGGCCGATATCATCCGAAACGGGACCGTCGGACTCCCAGCGGAACCCAAAGCTCCTTGGCTCGCGCCGCGCGATCCTCAGCACAGCGCTCTAATCAGCCGTGTCGAGGGAATGAATTCCCGACTCGCGGATTGGGGCTATTCGGTTTCGACGGGGCCCCTTGTATGGAACCGTTTCAAGTCTCAGCTGCGCGATAAAGCTGGGGGAAAGAACGTCCATCCCCTGATTTGGGCAGAGTCCGTTGCCGCCGATGGCCGCTTTGTATTTCGAGCGCAGAAGCGGAACCATACCCCTTACTTCAAATTGGAACGCGGCGACGCTTGGTTGCTGGTCGAGGAGCCGTGTGTCCTGGTTCAGCGCACGACTGCCAAAGAACAAGCGCGCCGCCTGATAGCCGCCGAGTTGCCTCACGAGTTCGTTCAGGAACATGGCGGCGTCATCGTTGAAAATCACCTCAACATGGTGCGCGCCACTGTCGAGGCGAAGGTTCCCCCGTCGGTGATTGCCGCTTTGTTCAACAGTCGTGTCGTCGATGAAGTATTTCGATGTATGAACGGCAGTGTTGCCGTATCGGCTTTTGAGCTCGAGGCTCTGCCGCTCCCTGACATCGCGCAATTGAAAACCCTCAAGCGTCTTGTTGCTCAGAGCGCAGACCGTGCACTGATCGATGAGGAGTGTTCCCGCCTCTATGGTGAGGCTGTGTAATGGTGAGTTTGCCTTCGTACGTATCGCGCGATCTGGTTGCAGAACGACTATCACTCATATTCCCGGAGGGAACGCCAAACCGTATCTACTGCGTTAGGGAAATCGCAGCGAGCACCGTATTCACTGCGCTTTATATCGGCGCGGTAGAAGGCGCAAATCGCTTTCTCGGACCTGTTCATGTCTACAGAATGACAACTGAACAAGCCGTTAAATCGACGAATGCGGACCGAGAGGACTATCCGCGGCTGGTCCGCACGAACCGAGTGCCAGGAACACGATGGTATGCGGACAATTCGCGTGAGCCCATCCGCGATGAAACACTGCGGGATGGATTGGTTGCAATCGGAGCCGTTATCCGTAGGGAAGATTTGCCCACGACGTCTGGCGCGCCGCGTTATGCTCTGAAAAGCGATTTCGCCAAGCTCTTCGACCCAGCGCTTGACGGTTCGGCTCTCGAGGCTGCGATTGCTACGTTCCAAAGCACGCATTTAAGTAAAGGCGCGTTGGCGCGCATTACCATTATGAGGTCCGGCGCCGCGGCGGGAAGCGCCGGTTTGCGCGTAACTTTTCCCAACGGGGAGACGAGGCAACTCGCGCCCGGCCCGAGCTCCTTCATCGCGCAAGATGTGATCGAGGTCTTCGCGAAACGGTTTCTTGCTGCGCCAGCGGTCCTCTGGCTCAGCGAAAGCGGCAACAAAGTTGTGGTCCGTGATGATAGTCTTGCTAATGCAATCGGCCTCAAAATTAAGCACGACAAGAATCTGCCGGACTTGATATTGGCCGATCTCGGCCCCTTAGAACCGCTGATTGTCTTCGTAGAGGTCGTGGCGACGGATGGCGCAATTACGCCACGTCGGCGGGAAGCGATTTATGAACTGACCGACGCCGCTGGTTTCGATCGCAAGCAGGTTGCTTTTTTGACCGCTTATCAGGACCGAGAATCCGCCGGTTTCAAGAAAACTGTTGCTCAGCTAGCGTGGGACACGTTCGCATGGTTCGTCTCAGAGCCAGATCAGATAGTCATACTGCGCAGCAACAAGACGAGCGGAGCGTATCTCTCATCATTGATTTAGGAACCTGCGCGGGTCCTGTCTTCGCTGTGTGCTGAAGGAAGTATTGCAGGTTCATTGTTCGAGGCTTTTGGTAGGCTGAAAAGGGAAGCCGAAAGGAAGGAAAGGGAAATCAAAGGGAAGGAAAAGGAAGGAGAAAATTTCCTCTCAGGCGCGAACGACGCGGGAAGAGGCGTCGCGGCGGCGTCGAACGCAGAATCGTCGCCGACATTGCGAGGAGCGAAGCGACGGAGCAGCTCTTCCCTTCCGCCGCGGATTGCACGCGGGTCAGGGTCGATCCGCCGCCGCTCACAACGCCGCGATCGCCTTCGCCGCGGCGAAAATCAGCAGCCCGACAAGACCGCCGACCAGCGTTCCGTTGATGCGAATGTACTGCAGGTCCTTGCCGACCTGCAGCTCGAGCCGGTGAACCAAGGTCGCGCTGTCCCAATTGTCGACGACCTGGGCGATATAGGCGCCGATCTCGGCGCGCCGCGGCAACAGGACGCGGAGCACGGTCAGCCGGAGCTGCCGATTGAGCCTCGCCTTGCGGCCTGCATCTTCTTCGAGCCATTTGCCGAAACTGCGCAGCGTCGCCGCGGCGAGTTCGGCGGCCATGTCGGAATAGCGCGACAAATCGGCGTGCAGGCCTTTCTCGATCTCCGACCACAGGCTCTCGGCCTGGCCGAGAAAGACCGGATTGGCGAGCAGATCGGCCTTGATCGCCTCGCCTTGGGCATGGAGGGCTGGGTCTGTGGCGAGGTCGACGATCAGCTTGTCGACCGCCTTGCGCAGTTCGGCCCGCCAGGGATGATCGGCCTCGCGCATCTCGCGCATTGTCGACAGGAGCCCGTTCATCACGCGCGCAGCGATGATGTTGTCGACCCATTTCGGAATCCAGCGCGACGACTGCTCCGTGACTTTCCGGCTGATGAAGTCCTTGTGCCGATCGAGCGCCGCCTCGCCGAAATCGAGCGCCTGATCGAGCAGGGCCTGCGCCGCGCCATTGGCCCAGAGCACGGAAAGGACCTTGCCGGCGAGCGGCGCGGCGGGAATGGCTTCGACGCCGCTGCGCGCCATGCGCCCAAGAAAGGCGCCCAGTTCCTTGGACGGGATCCGCTCGAGCGCGTGCGGGGCCAAGCGCGCGGCCCATTCGCCGAGCTTGGCCGAATTGTCCGGATGCTCGATCCAACGGGCTGCGAAGCCGATCATATCGATCTGCCGGAGCCGCGCGCCGGCGACGCGCGGCGACAGGAAATTGTTGGTGATGAAGCGGCCGAGCGCGCCGCCGATGCGCTGCTTGTTGCGCGGCACCACGGCGGTATGCGGAATCGGCAGGCCGAGCGGATGACGAAACAAGGCCACGACGGCAAACCAGTCCGCGCAAGCGCCGACCATGCCGGCCTCGGCGAAGGCGCGGAGGTAAGGAATCCATGGCCAATCGAGCTTGGTCGCGCTGCAGGCGAAGAAAATGAGCGCCATCGCCGCGAGGAGCAGCGTCGCGATCATGCGCATGCGGCGCAAGTCGGAAAGGCGTTGATCCGGGCTCTTCGGCGCGGCGCCGAGCGGAGCGGGCGAAGGGGACGCTTCGATAGGGCGGCGCATATCCATGGGCGGCGGAGGCCTTTCGGAAGGGCGCGCGGCGCGCGCCACGTCGCTCATATAGGCAACAGGCGACACGCGGTTAGCGGGCGCCTTTCCTGCCGCCGCATTCGCGGTCCTGTAGGGCGCCGTTTCGCCTCAAACGCTCGTCGATAGCCCCCCGTCGACATAGAGCACATGCCCGTTCACGTACGAGGCTGCGTCGGACGCAAGGAAAATCGCCGCGCCGATCAACTCCTCCGGCTCGGCCCAGCGGCCAGCGGGGGTCCGGTCCTCGACCCAGGCGGAGAATTTCGCATCGTCGAGCAAGGCCTGGTTCAGCGGCGTGCGGATATAGCCGGGCGCGATCGCGTTGATCTGGATATTGTGCTTGGCCCATTCGGCGGAAAGGCCGCGCGTCATCTGGCGCAGCGCCCCCTTGGTCGCAGCGTAGGGCACGATCGTCTTGCGGCCGAGCTCGCTCGTCACCGAGCAGATATTGATGATGCGGCCGCGCTTTCGCTCGATCATGCGCCCGCCGACAGCCTGGGTGACATGGAAGACGCCGTCGACATTGATCGCCATGATCTCCCGCCACGTTTCTTCCGGGAATGTCTCGAACGGATTGCGGCGCTGCACGCCGGCATTGTTGACGAGAACGTCGATCGGCCCGACTTCGCGCTCGATCCGCTCGACGGCTCGGAACACGGCGTCGCGGTCGGCGACGTCGAAGGGCGCGGTTTCGACCGCGATCCCCTGCCCGGCCAGCCGCTCGGCCGCGGCGGCGAGCTTCTCGGCGTTGCGGCCATTGAGCGCGATCCGCGCGCCGGCTTTGCCGAGACCGGCGGCGAGCGCGAAGCCGATGCCGTCGGACGAGCCGGTGACGAGGGCGAGGCGGCCGGAAAGATCGAACAGGCTCAGATCGGGCATGGAAAACCTTGGCGGGCGATGGGACGAAACGGTGTTTAGCATGTTGCGCCGCTTGTCGAGCCGACGCGCTTCGGCTTTTGATGCCGCCGGCCTTTTGTCGCGGGACTTGTGTCGATGACCGCCTTCGTCGCCCTGCTGCGCGCCGTCAATGTTGGCGGAACCGGCAAGCTGCCGATGACCGAACTCAAAGCGATGTGCGAGGCGGCGGGCTTCGCCAAGGTTCGCACCTATATCGCCAGCGGCAACGTCGCCTTCGTCAGCAAGGCCTCCGAGCGCGAGGTGAAAGCGGCGCTGGAGAGGCGTCTGAAAGCCTATGCCGGCAAGCCGGTCGGCGTCCTGGTGCGCACCGCGGCCGAGATGAAGGACGTCGTCAAGAACAATCCTTTTCCCAACGCGGCGCCCAACCGGACCGTGGCGATCTTTCTCGACGAGCCGCCGCCCGCCGACGCGCTCGCCCACGCGACGGGCGTCGCAAACGAAGAGATGCGGCTGGGAAAGCGTGAAATCTACGTCCATTACGGCGACGGCATGGGCGAATCGCGGCTCAAGATTCCAGCCGCCGCCTCCGGCACGGCGCGCAACATGAACACGATCGCCAAGCTCGCCGACATAGCGGCGGCGCTCTGACGCGAAGCGCGCCGGCCCTGTGATCGGAGAGCGCAGCAGTTTTTTCGCTTTGCGGAAACTTCAAATGGCCGTCGCGATCTGGAGCGTGTTCGTGCTGGCTTTCGCCCTGCGCTCCGGGCTGCCGCCGACGGAACCCGCAAAGTTGACGGCGTTGATGAAAGGATGGCCTAACGCTCTCTATTGATGAGAGGAAATTCCCAACGCGGAGCGCCGCGTTTGCGCAAGCCGTCGCCCTTCCCAATATGTTAGGCTGGCGCGGGAGCCTGGCCGGGATCAATGACGAAGATTGCGACGAAACCTCCGGACCTTTCCCTCGAGGCCATTCTCGAAGGCATCGGCGAGGGCTTTTTCGCGCTAGGGCCGGATTGGCGTTTCACCGCTTTCAACCGGGCGGCGGAGGAAATATTCGGCCTGTCGCGCCGCGAGGTAATCGGCCGGCTGCTCTGGGAGGTCTCGCCTAGCGTCGTCAGCGCCGAATTCGAGCGCCGCTGTCGGATCGTGATGAGCGAGCGCGTCCGGCAAGAATTCGAGGCCTATGCAATTCTGCGTCCGGATCGATTTTACGAAATCCGCGCCTTTCCCTTGGACGAGGGAATCGGCGTTTCCTTCCGCGACGCGACCAATCGCCGCCGCGCGATGGACGCGTTGCGCGAGCGCGAGGCCGAACTCGCCCGCGTCCAGAGGATCGCCGGCGTCGGCGGCCTGCATGCCGATCTCACCGGCGAGCTGCGCACCCGCCGCTCGCCGGAATACTTGCAGGTTCATGGCCTCGACGCGAGCGCGGCCGAGGAAAGCCTCGAGGACTGGGTCAAACGCATTCATCCCGACGATCGCCGCCGGGCGGAGAAATATTTTCTCGACGCCATCGCCGGCTCGGAAACCAGCTATCGCCAGGAATATCGCATCATTCGGCCGAATGACGGCCAGACGAGATGGGTCCGCGCGATCGCCGAAATCGAGCGCGACGCGACGGGCAAAGCGCAAAAGCTTGTCGGAGTCCATCTCGACATCACCGAGATCAAAGAAGCCGAGCGCCAGGCGCGCGACAGCGAGCAGCGCTTGCGCGCCATCGCCGACGCGCTGCCGCTGCTGATCTCCTATGTCGACAAGGACGAAGTGTTCCGATTCGCCAACAAGCCGTACGAGGCTTGGTTCGGCCGACCGTTGAGCGAGATCGTCGGCAAGAAGGTCGCCGACGTCATGGGCGCCGAAATGCACGAAGCGCGTCGCCCGTTCATCGAGCGCGCTTTGGCCGGGGAGAGCCTGACCTATGAAATGAATTTCCCCGCCATGGACGGCGAGCGGATCACCCAGATCGCCCACGTGCCGCATCGCGACGAAACGGGAAACGTGCTCGGCATGTATTCGCTGGTACAGGACATTACCGAGCGCAAGCGCGCCGAATTGGCGCTGGCCGAGAGTGAAGAGCGGTTCCGCTCCATCGCGAACAGCGCGCCCGTCCCGATCTGGGTCACCGCCGGCACGAAACGGATTTTCGTCAACGCCGCCTATCAGGACTTTCTTGGATTGCCGCTGGCCGAGGCGATGACGTACGACTGGCGAAACGCAGTCCATCCTGACGATCGCGACAATCTGCTGCAGGACCTGCGCGAAAGAGAGAGGGCGCTCAGGCCTTTCGAGCTTGAAGCGCGTTTCAAGCGCGCCGACGGCGCCTGGCGCTGGCTCCGCGTCGAGGCGCAGCCGCGCTGGGGCCCGGCCGGAGAGCCGATCGGCTTTATCGGCGCCGCTTACGACATCACGATCTGGAAGGAGGCGGAGCAGAAGCTCGCCGAGATCAACGAAACCTTGGAGAGGAGCGTCAAAGAGCGAACCGCCGAGTTGCGGGCGGCGGAGGAGCGCTTGCGCCATGCGCAGAAAATGGAGGCCGTCGGACAGCTCACCGGCGGCATCGCGCATGACTTCAACAATCTCTTGACCAGCATTATCGGCGCGCTCGATCTGGTGAAGCGCCGCATCCAGAGCGGCCGCCTCGACGATCTCGACCGCTTCATGCAAGCGGCCACGACTTCCGCTTATCGCGCCGCCTCATTGACTCATCGCCTGCTCGCCTTCGCGCGGCGCCAGCCGCTCAATCCAAAACCTGTCGACGTCAATCAGCTCCTCGCTTCGATCGAAGATTTGCTGCGCCGCTCGCTCGGCGAGCAGACCCGGATGACGATCAAGCCCGCCGAGAGGCTGTGGCCGACCTTCGTTGACGCCAACCAGCTTGAAAACGCGATCCTGAACCTCGCCATCAATGCGCGCGACGCCATGCCGCAAGGCGGCGAACTGACGCTCGCGACTGCGAATGTCACGCAGATCGAAGCGGGCGACGCGCCCGAAAATGTCGAAGTGACCGGCGAGTACGTGATGATCAGCGTTTCCGATACCGGCGTCGGCATGCCGCCCGAGATTCTGGCCCGCGCCTTCGATCCGTTCTTTACGACCAAACCGATGGGCCAGGGCACCGGGCTCGGCCTGTCGATGACCTATGGCTTCGTCATTCAATCCGGCGGCCACATTCGGATCAAAAGCGAGGTCGGGCGCGGAACCACGGTGCGGATTTTTTTTCCGCGCACGCATGCCCAGGCCTCGCGAGACGAAGCCGCGGCAGCCGCGGCTTCGTCGCCCAGTGGACGCGGCGAAACCGTGCTCGTTGTCGAAGACGAGCCTGCCGTTCGCATGTTGATTGCGGAAGCGCTGTCCGAGGCGGGCTATCGCACGCTTGAAGCCGAGAATTCCGAGGCCGCGCTGGAGATCCTTAAATCTTCTACGTCAATCGATCTGCTCGCCACCGACGTCGTCCTGCCGGGCAGGAACGGTCGGGAATTGGCCGAATCGGGACGCCGCTTGCGGCCCAATCTCAAAGTCTTGCTGATGACCGGATATGCCGAAAAGGCCGCTCTGGATTCGGAACGCTTGAAGGACGGGATGCGCCTGATCGCCAAGCCCTTCTCGCCAAGCGAATTGAGCAAAGTCGTCCAGGAGATTTTACGGACGTGAGGTTCGCTCGGCGGGGATAGCGGGATTAATGTGGAAAACTGATGCAAAAATAGCACGCCGACGGCGTTTGGCGACGACGTCGGCGCTTTTTACCTTGAAGTCTTTGCGGCGCACCATATGTTGGACGTGCGGCGAGTCTTCGCCGTATGCCCTCCTTGGGCGTTTCCTCCCTAGACTTGGGCCGCTTTCGAGTGGCCCTTCTTTTTATCGAGGACGCGATTTAGCCAGAGCGCGCGAAAGATGACAAGCGTCCTCATCGCATTTTTTTGATCCAGGGCCGGAAATTTAGGCTGCCGCCAAGTTCCTCGCGGATTTCATTTGCGCTCTAATGAATCTCGCTCGAGCGCCGCAGCGCTTCGCGCATTTTCTGCGCGGTGAAGCCCGGCGCGCGCGCCAAGTCGAGGATCGCCTTTTCGCGGCGGCCAATCAACGCGATCGCGTCGGGAAGTTTGGTCACCGCCTCGGCCGGCACGACGACGGCGCCGTGATGGTCGGCATGGATGACGTCGTCATGGGTCGCGGCCATGCCGCAGACATTCACGTCGCAGCGCATCTGGATCAAATGGACATGGGCATGGCTCGGCGCAACGCCGCCGCCGATGATCTGGAAGCCCGGCGCCAGCATATCGACATCGCGGAACGCGCCATTGGTGACGCAACCTAAGCAGCCCAATGCGAGATGCGCCGTCGATTGCACCTCGCCCCAGAAAGCGCCGAAGCCAGGGCGATCGTCGACGTCCTGAATGACGGCGATCGTCGGCAGACCATCGGCGGCGACGTATTCGTACCATTCCTCGCGCGGCGGGATCGGCCCGCGTGGCCTCTCCTTCGCCCGGATCATGCCGGTCCGCGCCAGCCCGACGATCGGCTTGAGCTTGCGGTCGGCCGCGACGATGGGCGCAATGGTGAAGCCGATCGCCCGGCGCTCCGGCGCGACGAGTTCGAGGCCGTTGCAGATCGTCGGCGTGTCCCAGGTTTTGAGGATTTCGAGATCGGCGGCGGAGAACGGGCGCAACGGCATGATGCAGAGGGAATCAGTGAAGCAATGCGGTTCCCGAGACGATACAGGAATTACGCGACCGCGAGAATGGTGCAAAAAACGCGCCGTCATTGCGAGGAGCGAAGCGACGAAGCAATCCACTGATAGGGCGCCGAGGTCTATGCGTGGATTGCTTCGCTTCGCTCGCAATGACGGGGAAGCCTCGCTTTATCACGCAGCCGGCGCCTATCGGCTGGGACCTCGCGACGCCAAGAGCCGGCGAACATAGTTCAGCACCAATTGGTGATCATAGGGCTTGGACAGATTCGGCCCTTCCTCGCAAAGGTCGCCCGCCTTCTCGGCGGCCACGGCGACATTGCCGGCCAGGACCACTTTGATCTTCGGGTGCTCGCGCCTCAGCCAGGTGGCGAGCGCGAAGCCGCCGGCGTTCGGCGCGTCGGCGTCGGCGAGGACGACGTCAATGTCGTTCTCACCCTCGACGATCGAGCGCGCCTCGTCGGCGTCCGTCGCCTCGAAGACCTGGTAGCCGCATTCGCGGAGATACTCGGCGAGCGGATGGCGGATCAGAATATCGCTTTCGACAATCACCAGGCGCGGCTGAGTCATGGCTCGTCCTTTGGTTTATTGGGCCCCAGAGCTTTGAAAATGGCTGCTTTGACGCGTTCGATTGCGTAGGGCTTCGTAATGAAAGGCCATTCCCCTTCTGGCGGCGCGCGATCCTTCTCGGCTGTGAGAAGAACCGGGAGAGCGATGAAACGCTCCGCAATTCGCCGAGCCAGAGTCGCGCCGTCAAGGGCGCCGCGCGGCGCGCTCTCGCACAGAACCAGGTCCACCGCGCCTTCCGCCTCGAGATAGATCCACGCGTCGTCCGCGCTGGACGCCTCGATGACGACGAAGCCGGCCTCGCGCAGAGAATTCGAAAGCTCCAGCCGGAGCAAGACATCCCCTTCGACAAGGAGGATTCTTTCGTTCGCCATCTGATCCGCTAGCCCAGCCGGGGCGCCGCGCTCGTCACGCGCGTCAACGCTCGGGGAGAGGCTCTGTTCCAGAGAAGAAGAAGGCGGGAATGATCGGCCGTCCGAGCCATGCTCGCCGTCAGGCGGGGGCGAAGTGCGTTCAGGCCAAGCCGGTGAAACCATCATTGCGAGGAGCAAAGCGACGAAGCAATCCATTCGCAGAACCGAGCTTTGCGAATGGACTGCTTCGCTTCGCTCGCAATGACGATTGTCCGGCAAAAGCGCTTCGCGCCAAGTGCGCGCGCCGCAGTGAATTAAACAAGCGTTCGTGGAGCTTCCTTAGCAGTCGCAGTCACGCTCCATAGATCCCCTGCCTCTTCTCCCTCAACACCTTCTTCTGCACCTTTCCCATCGTATTCCGCGGCAGCTCCTCGACAAAGAACACCCGCTTCGGCAGCTTGTACTTCGCCAGCCGCCCTTCCAGCGCCGCCAGCACCCCCTCCTCCGTCAGCGTCGCGCCCTTCTTCGGCACGACGACCGCCGTCACTCCTTCGCCGAAATCCGGATGCGGCAGGCCGATCACCGCGCTCTCGTCGACGCCAGGCAGCGCGTCGATCTCCACCTCGATCTCTTTCGGGTACACATTGAATCCGCCGGAAATGATCAGGTCCTTCGCCCGCCCGACGATGTGGACATAGCCCCGCCCGTCGATCTTGCCGAGATCGCCGGTGATGAAGAAGCCGTCGGAGCGGAATTCTTCCGCCGTTTTCTCGGGCATCCGCCAATAGCCCTTGAAGACGTTCGGCCCTTTGACCTCGATCACGCCGATCTCGCCTTGCGGGAGAATGCGCCCAGTCTCCGGCTCGGCGATGCGCAGCGAGACGCCGGGCAGCGGGAAGCCGACCGTGCCGGCGACCCGGTCGCCATCGTACGGATTGGACGTGATCATGTTGGTCTCGGTCATGCCGTAGCGCTCCAAGATGGCGTGGCCGGTCTTGGCGCGCCAAGCCTGATGCGTGTCGGCGAGCAGCGGCGCCGAACCCGAGACGAACAGCCGCATATGCTTGGTCGATTCGCGGGTCACGCCGCCATGAGCGAGCAGGCGCGTATAGAAGGTCGGCACGCCCATCAGGCTGGTCGCGCGCGGCAGCGCCTTAACGATCGCGTCCGCGTCGAAGCGCGGCTGATAGATCATGGTGGCGCCGGCGAGAAGCGCGACATTGGTCGCGACGAAAAGTCCGTGCGTGTGGAAGACCGGCAGGGCGTGGATCAGCACGTCCGCTTCGGTGAAGCGCCAGTAGTCGACGAGGACGAGCGCGTTCGAGGCGAGGTTCTCGTGCGTCAGCATCGCGCCTTTCGATCGGCCGGTCGTGCCGGACGTGTAGAGGATCGCGGCGAGGTCGCCGCCGGCGCGGGGAATTGTGGCGAAGTCCGCCGGCGCGTCCGCGATCTTCTCGGCCAGCGTCCCGTCGCGGCCGACGCCGAGGCTCTCGACCGCGGCGATGCCGAGTCTGTCCGCGAGCGCGCGGACCTGATCCAACGCCGGAGGCCGGCAAACGACGAGCGCGGGTCTGGCGTTGCTCAGGAAATATTCCAGTTCGGCGAGCGTGTAGGCGGTGTTCAACGGCAGCAGCGCCGCGCCGACGCGGAAGCAAGCGAGCGCCAGCGCGATCATGTCCGGCGATTTGTCGATCTGGACGGCGACGCGGTCGCCCGGCTCGACGCCGAGCTTAACCAGAGCGTTGGCCGCGCGCCCGGCGCGGGCGAACAAGTCGCCATAGCTCAGCGGCGGCCCGTCCGCGCAATCGAGCGCGATTTTCTCGAGGCGCGGCGCGCGGCCGCGGATGAGGTCATAGATATTGTCGGACATGAACCGCTCGGTACTTCTCGTCAATTCTCGGTACAATGACGCCGTCAACTCTCGACGCTCCGCGCCGGCTCCTGCGCGGCGGCCGACCGCGGCCGCGCCAACCGCCGGATCGGCGTCGAAGCGACCACTTCGCCCTTGTTGGCGTAGGCTTCGTGGTTCTCTTCGATATGGTCGAGATCGTAGAGATAGTTCACCATCAACCCGTAGGATTGCCTCAAGCCCGTCTCGGAGAGGTCGCCCAGCATGCTGATCCGCTCCAGCCGCGCGCCATTGCCGAGATGGAAGCGCGCGACCGGATCGATGACGCGGCCATTGGCGCTGCGCGCATGGATGAAATAGCTCGCCGCAAGCGGCGGCAGGACGCGGGCCAAAGCCTCGACCGCGGCGGCCTTGCTCGGCCAATTCGGATGATCGAGCAACGCCAGCGCGCGGCGCGCCTCGGCGTTGAGAAAGCGCGACTCCTCGTTGGCGCGTTCGGCGTTCAGCCAGCGGGCGAAGCCGGGCGCAGGCGAGAGCGTCACGAAGGTCTGCAGGCGCGGCAATTCGCGCTTCAATTCCTCGACCACCTGCTTGATCAGGAAATTGCCGAAGCTGACCCGCGCAAGACCTTTCTGCGCGTTGGAGATCGAATAGAAGACCGCGGTCGTGGCGAGCTGCGGCAGCAATTGCACGCGATCCGGCGCGAGCAGCGGCGCGATCGCGCCGGGAATGGAATCGGTCAGCGCCACCTCGACGAAGATCAGCGGCTCGTCGCCAAGCGCGGGGTGAAAGAACGCATAGAGGCGCCGGTCGGGCGGCTCGAGCCGGCGGCGCAGCTCGTCGAACCCGTCGATCGCGTGCACAGCCTCGTTGCGGATGATCTTCTCGAGTATGTTGGCCGGCGTCGTCCAATCGATCCGTCGCAGCACCAGAAACCCCCGATTGAACCACGAGCCGAAGAGGTGGAGGAAATCGTCGTCCAGAGCGGCGAGCGCGGGGTCGCTGGCCATGGCGGCGAGAATGTCCTCGCGCATCCGCACCAGCGCCAAGGTTCCGCCGGGCGGGTGATTGAGACGGCGAATCCATTCCTGCCGCTTGGGCTCGGCCGCCTTCAGCAGCCGCGTCGCCCGCGCTTCGTTGGGATCGTCGAGAAAGGACTTGGCCTGTCTGGCGAGCGCGTCGAGATCCGGGCCGAAGCGCTTGGCGGCCCTGACGAGGAACTCGGCCCGTTGCGGCGCGGCGAGCGCTGCGTAGCCGGCGAGCACGGTGCGGGCCAGCGCCACGCCCGAGGCCTCGCCGCGGCCGGTCAGCAATTTCTCCGATAGGCCGAGCAGCGCGTCGAGGCCGAGCGGATCGGCGCGGCGCAACCCGACCCAGGCGCGGCCGCGCTCCGCTACGGTCTGCAACAGGCCGGAAATGTAAGTGCGATTGGTCGCAGCTTCGCTCACTGAGGGGCTCTTCCGGTTCGGCGTCGGACTCTGACGCGACGCAGCATAATCGGCGGCGCGACGCGGGGCAAAGACGCGCGGCGCGCTGGCGTCAGGCGCCGAAACTGTTGCGCCGAGCCGATATCCTGACGAGCGATGGCGCGCGTGTTGATCGGCAACGAGGCGCCGGAGGCGGTCGCGGAGGAGGTCAGCGCGTTTCGGCGGCGGTTTCGGACGCTGAAATACGTCCGCTGAGCGAACGAGGATCGCCCCTCGCCATCAGCAATTGCGCCGCGACCGCAGCCGCGATCACCGCCGGCTCCTTGCCTTCGATCCCGGGCAGGCCGATCGGGCAGGTCAGGCGATCGAGCATGGTTTGCGTCAAACCGGCGGCGCGCATCTGACTCAAGAACCGCGCCCGCTTTGTCTCGGAGCCGATCAGGCCGACAAAGGCGAAGCGCTCCGCGGCGAGCGCGCGCGATACGATCGCGAGATCGAGCGGATGGGAATGGGTCATCACGACGATCTGCGCGCCCGCCGGCGCGGCGTCGAGCTCCGCAGGCGGATCAGCCGATTGAACCATGGTCACATTGGTCGGCGCGCGAAGCGGAAACGCCCCCTGGCGCGAGTCGATCCAGCGCACGCGGAAGGGCAGCGGCGCCAGCGCGAGGACGAGCGCGCGGCCGACATGGCCCGCGCCGAAAAGGTAGAGATCGGTCCAGCCGCCGCCGAAGCGCTCGATCAAGGCGCCGTCGGACCTCGTCTCGACCGCCGGGCCGGCGAGCCCAGACGCCGCGGCTGGTTTGCGCGACAAGCGCCCGTCCGCCGTCTTGACAGTTTGGGTGACCAGCGGTCCCTGCCGTTCGGCCGCAGCGAGCGCTTTGATCTCCGCCGCGTCGCGGCGATCGAACGTTTCGATCAGCCACTCGACTCGGCCGCCGCAGCATTGAGCGAGATCAGGCCCGAGCAGGACCGTGCGCCGGAGCGGCGCGCCCCGGCCCTGGGTCAGCGCCTTCTGCGCCGCGGCGAGCGCCCGCCATTCGAGCTCGCCGCCGCCAATCGTGCCGTTGAAGGCGCCGGAAGGCCGCACGACCATGCGCGCGCCGCTTTCGCGCGGGCTCGATCCCTCGACCTTGATCAGGCTGACCAAAGCGCCGGCGCCTTCGGCCTCGAGCGCTTCGACCAGGCGGTTAAAGGTTTGCATGACTCTGGGTCAGCCGTCTCCGTGTCATTCCCGCGCAAAGCGGGAACCCAGAGAACCGCCGCGCTTTGCGGGCCGACAAGCCTGGATTCCGCTTGCGCGGGAATGACGCGCCCTCATGTAAAACTACAACTTCAGCTCTCATGCCTCAAGCGACTGAATAGCATCGAGAATCGCCTCGGGCGTCGCCGGCGCGCGGAGCCGCGGCTGAGATCCCGGTTTCAGCGAATGAACCGCATCGTTGATCGCGCACCAGACCGAGATCGGCAGCATCAGCGGCGGCTCGCCGACCGCCTTCGAGCGATAGATGGTGGCCATTTTGTTCGGGCTCAAGTGAAGCTTTAAGTTGAAGCGCTCCGGCACGTCGGAGGCGACCGGAATTTTGTAGGTCGCCGGCGCATGGGTGGCGAGCCGGCCCTTTGGGTCGAAGACCAGCTCCTCCGTCGTCAGCCAGCCCATGCCTTGGACGAAACCGCCTTCGACCTGGCCGAGATCGATCGCCGGATTGATCGAGGCGCCGACATCGTGCAGCGCGTCGACGCGCAACACCTTCATCTCGCCGGTCAGCGTATCGATCGCGACTTCCGAACAGGCCGCGCCATAGGCGAAATAAAGAAAGGGCCGCCCCGTGGCGGTCGCGCGGTCCCAATGGATTTCCGGCGTCTTGTAATAGCCGGCCGAGGAGAGCTGGACGCGGTTGAGTCGGCAGGTCTTGGCGAGTTCGGCGAAGGATACCGACTTGTTGCCGATGAAGACCAGCCCGTCGCGAAACTCGATCTGCTCCGCTTCGACCCGCCATTGCGAGGCGGCGAACTCGATCATCCTTTGCTTGATCTCGCGTGCGGCGATCCGCGCCGCCATGCCGTTGAGGTCCGTGCCCGAAGAGGCGGCGGTCGGCGAGGCGTTGGGCACTTTCGCCGTGTTGGTCGCGGTGATCCGCACGTAGTCGAGCGGCACGCCGAATTCTTCGGCGACGACCTGCGCGACCTTGGTGAACAGGCCCTGCCCCATCTCGGTGCCGCCATGGTTCAGATGAACCGAGCCGTCCGAATAGACATGGATCAGGGCGCCGGCCTGATTGAGATGGATCAGCGTGAACGAGATGCCGAACTTGACGGGCGTCAGCGCGATGCCGCGCTTGACGATCCGGTTCTCGGCGTTGAATGCGGCGATCTCCTTGCGCCGGCGGCGGTAATCCGAGGAAAGCTCCAGCTCCTCGACGATCGCCTTGAGCGTCTCGGGGTCCTCGACCGTCTGGCCATACGGCGTCTTGTCGAAGCCGGGGCGGTAGAAATTCGCCTTGCGCACGTCGAGCGGGTCGAGCCCGCGCTCGTGCGCGATTGCGTCCATGACCCGCTCGATCGCAATCATGCCTTGCGGGCCGCCGAAGCCGCGAAAGGCGGTGTTCGAGACCGTATTCGTCTTCAGCCGTTTCGAGGCGATGCGGACGTCCGGCAGCCAATAGGAATTGGCCGCGTGGAACATGGCGCGGTCGACGACCCCGAGCGACAGATCCGCCGAGCAGCCGCAGCGCGCGTTGAGCATGACCTCGTAGGCCGAGATCACGCCCTTGTCGTCGTAGCCGACGCGCCAGTCGGCGCGGAAGTCGTGGCGCTTGCCGGTCACGGCGAAATCGTCGTCGCGGTCAAGCCGGATCTTGCAGGGCCTGCCGGTGCGATAGGCGGCGAGCGCGGCGAGCGCCGCCCATTGGCAGGCTTGCGTCTCCTTGCCGCCAAAGCCGCCGCCCATCCGCCGCGTCTCGACCGTGATGAAGGCGTCCGGAATGCCGAGGATGCGGCCGACAATGTGCTGGACCTCGGTCGGATCCTGGGTCGAGGAATGGACGAGAAATTCGCGCCCCTCGCCGGGAACGGCGAGCGCGGCCTGGCCTTCGAGATAGAAATGCTCCTGGCCGCCGATATAGAAGCGGCCCGAGAGTTGACGCGGCGCCGCGCGCAGCGCCGAGGCGACATCGCCGCGGCCGAATTCGTAATCGGGCAGCACCGTCGTTCCGTCGGCGATCGCTTCGTCTACGGAGACGACCGGCTTCTCCTCGGCGATGTCGATCTTGCCGAGCTTGGCGGCTCTGCGCGCCTCGTCGCGCGTCCGCGCGGCGACGAGGAAAACCGGCTGGCCATGATAGATGATCTCTCTATCGGCCAGCAGCGGCTCGTCGGCGAAAGCGGGCGCGATATCGTTCTTGCCGGGAATGTCGGCGGCGGTGAGCACCGCGACCACGCCCGGCGCGGCGCGCACGGCGGCGAGGTCCAGGCCGCGCAAGGTCCCGCGCGCCTTGTCGGCCATGCCGAGCGCGAGATGCAGCGTGCCGACCGGCTCGCGGATGTCGTCGATATAGGGCGCGGCGCCCTGCACATGCAGCCGCGCCGAATCGTGGACATGCGGCTTGTGGACGACCGCAGTCGTCCCGTCGCCGATCTTGTCGAAAACCTGCCTATTCGGCCGCATGGAGCTCACTGATCCGGGTTGTGCCGGCGCCGCCGGCGATCTCGGTCAGCGCCTTCAACAGCAAATTGGTCGCGACCTTGGTCCGGTACGAGGCGGTGGCGCGCATATCGGTGAGCGGCGTGAAGTCGGCGCCGATCGCCTCCAGCGCCGCTTTCCAGGAGGGGCGGTCGTCGAGGCTCGCGCCGATCAAAGCCGCCTCGGCGAAGCTCGCCCGTTTCGGCGTCGCCGCCATGCCGCCATAGGCGAGCCGCGCCTCGGCGATGCGGCGGCCCTCCAGCGTGAAACGATACGCCGCCATGACCGCGGAAATGTCCTCGTCGAAGCGCTTGGAGACTTTGTAGGCGCGGTAATGCTGGTTCGGCTTGAGCTTCGGAACATGGACGCGGCGGACATATTCGCCCGGCCGCCGATCCTGCTTGCCATAAGCGATGAAGAAATTCTCGAGCGGCAGCGTGCGGGTCGCCTCGCCTCGGCGCAGCTCGAGCGTCGCGCCGAGCGCGATCAAGGCGGGCGGCGAATCGCCGATCGGCGAGCCATTGGCGACATTGCCGCCGATCGTGCCCGCCGCCCGCACCTGTTTCGAGCCGAAGCGGCGCATGATCTCGCGCAAGTCCGGATGGAGCGCGGCGAGCGGCTCGAGCGCGGCGTCGAGCCCGGCCATGGCGTAGAAATCGAGCGCCTCGGCGCTCTCTTCGATCCGGTCGAGCCCCGCGACCCGGCCGAGCCAGATGATCTTCTTAAGGTCGCGCAGCCCCTTGGTGACCCAGAGGCCGACATCGGTCGCGCCGCCGACCAGCGTCGCGTCGGGATGGCGCTGATAGAGCGCCGCGAGCGAAGCTTCGCTCGAAGGCGCGGCGAAGAAGCGCTCCTCGTCGCCGACGAAAAGGTCCCTGCCGTCCTTGAGCGCGGCCAGCGCCGCTTGGCGCGCCTTCTCCTCGCGCGCGAACCCGTCTTGCGCCGCGCCCGTGCACGCCTCCAAAGCCGCATCGACGATCGGCCGATAGCCGGTGCAGCGGCAGAGATTGCCGGCGAGCTGGTCGTTGACGGTCGTGCGGGTCGCCGGCTCGCCGGAATGATAGAGCGCGAATAGGCTCATCACGATGCCCGGCGTGCAGAAGCCGCATTGCGAGCCGTGCAGGTCGACCATCGCCTGCTGCACTGGGTGCAGCGTTTGGCCCTCGGCGAGGTCCTCGACCGTGATGACCTCCGCCCCGTCGACCTGCCCGAGCAGCATGACGCAAGCGTTGACCGGCTTGTAATCGACCCCGCCGCCCGGCTTGGGCCGGGACAGGACCACGGTGCAGGCGCCGCAATCCCCCTCCGCGCACCCCTCCTTGACGCCCTTCGCGCCGGCCTCCTCGCGGAGCCAGTCAAGCAGAGTGAGGCGGGGCGAGAACCGATCGAGCGCCACCTCCGCGCCGCGGAAGCGGAAGCGCAGGGCGGCGCGAGGGGCTGGGCCGGGTCTGCCTGTTTCGGCGGCGGATTGGCCGGCTGCGAAAGCGGATTCGGTCAATTCTGTCAAAGCTCCTCTCCGACCGCCGATCATGCGGCGAAATCGGGCGGAGAGGAAGCGGGGCGGTTTTCGAAGGGGATCGAAGCTGTTTCGGGCAGAAACGAGGAAAGAATTCGAAATGCTCTTCTCGTCGGCCTGGGAGAACGCCCTAGATGAGCTTTACGGCCTTCGCCGACGCCGGGTTTTCTGCCGCTCGATCAAGAGGAGGTCAATTGAACGCGCCGCCGCGCCGTCCATGATTCGGACCGCAGCCACGGAAAGCGAAAGCACAGCTCCCGCCCGCGCCGAAGTCATCTTCCTCCGGCGCTAGTCATGTATGGACGACGCATGTCCTCTCAGCCTGCGCCCGCTTAAGCGAAGACTCGCGTCAGTCGACGTCCTCTGCGGCGATGTGGTTCACCTCGACGATACGTTGCAGGGGAATCTGTGCGATCTCGTTGGCCTCTTTAACTTGTTCAGGCGAGGCCGCCTCGAACAAGCAAAAGGCTTTCTCCTCTGAAGGCAGGAAAGTCGACCGTAGATAGCGTACCGGCTTGCCTTGTTTGGTCATCTCAGACGAGACCGATTTTGCGCGCGCCGCCGCTGCGCTGAGCTGTTGCGGCGTAATGCCGGGCAAATGTCTTTCAACCATATACTGGGGCATGGCTGACCTCCTGCTGCATTCGGCAACGCGGCGAGTCTATTGTAGAATTATCGCCTTTGGAAGATTACAATTGATCTTCGCATGGCCAGCTATTTCGCCGCCGTTTTCACCGATCTTGTCCGACACTCGCTCGCGTGGGACCGAGTGGCGCGCACGGCCATGGTGAGCATTATTGCGGAGTACCGCTATATTGCACAGTCAATTGCTAGCCAATACGGGCGCCGGCACGGGAATTTCACTGGAGACGGTCATCTATTTCTCTTCGAGTCCGCGGAAGTCGCGGTTCAATTTGGATTGAAGCTCATTGCGTACTGGAAGCAGAGACGACGGTACTTTGTCAGCGTTCACAACGCGCCAGATTTGCCTATTCGACTGGGGTGCCATTTTGGCGAGTGCTCTCAATTTGAAGATGCGGATGCATGGGTTGGCCGCGCGATAAATATTGCTAAACGAGTTGAAGCAGCGGCGGAGCCGGATACATTTTTCATTACTCAAACCGTGCTCGAGCTGATCGATTTGCCATTCTACCACTTTCGAGAGGCGGGACTTCACAATTTGAAGGGAGATTTTCTTGCGCAACGCCAGCTCTATCGGATGCTGGCGGTCGATCACAAGGCTCTCGCCGAACGGCCGCCAGGAGAACTGAGCGCCGAGGATTGGTTCTTAAGAGCTGTCGGCCTAGCCGAGAGCGAACTGTCCGACCTGGCCGACGAGGCCGACTGTTATCAGAACGCACTTCGACTCCGTCCGAACTATCCCGAGGCGCATAACAATCTCGCGATCCTCTTGAAAGAAAGAGGCGATGAGCAAGCTGCGCGCCTGCACTACGAAGAGGCGCTCCGCCTCTGGCCCCAGTACCCCGAGGCGCACTACAATTACGCGATCCTTCTCGAGAGCGGAAACGATTTGGTCGGCGCGGTACAACATCTACAGCGAGCTATACGATACCGCTCAGACTATGTTGATGCGAGATTACGCTATGCTAATTTATTGGCCGCCTCCGGCAATGAGGCGGACGCTGAACGCAATTATCAGGAGCTTCTCAGCCTCAGGCCCGATTACGCCGAAGCGCACAACAATTACGCCGTTCTTCTTGAGAAGCTCGGTCAACCCGCGCTCGCGGAACGGCATTATCTGAAAGCGCTAGAGACCCGATCCGACTACGCGCAAGCTCACTATAACTACGCCATGTTTCTTGAAACCATTGATCGAACGAAAGCCGCAGCGCATTATCGCGCCGCAATACAAATTCTTCCGGACTATGCGGAAGCGCATAATAACTTAGCGGTTCTGTTGCACGAACAGGGCGATCTCGCGGAAGCTTCGGCGCATTACGCAGCAGCTCTACGTCTGAGACCGAACGATCCGGAGACAAATTATAACTTCGCTCTCTTGGCGCAAGCGCAGGGCGACGCCAATACGGCCCAGCGACACTTTCGACTGTCCGAGGCGCTCACGCGTGGAGCATCGCACTCGGAGCTATAAAAGGGCGCAGAATTGGTCCGTCCGCGCGGCGGTGGCGTTTTGGCTATCCAGACGTTTGCTGACCGAAACGGCCCGACGGCCGGTTTCGTCAGCAAAATGTCTTGATAGCCAACAAGCCGCGCCGGCCGAGCGCTGGCGCCCAAAGGGCCGAAGCGCCAGCGAAGGACCCGCCGTAGCGCGTCCCTGACAGTCGTACTTTTTCATGTGCGTTCGTGGCGCTATGGCGGGTTGACGGCGAGCGGCCGGCGTGGCGCCGCGGCGCTAGGCGGCTTCGGCTTCGCGTAAAGCGGTGATTTGTAGGTAGACCGAGGCAGGATCGACGCCAGGATGATTGTCCGGCAACAGATCGAGCGTCATTGCTGAAATCTTCGCCAAAAGCTCGTCGAGCGTCGGCGCGTCGGCGGCCGCCGGGATGTCGTCGCTATGACCGGTCCAGACCCCGGCTTCGTCGTCCCACGACGCGGAGATGGTGAAGATGAGGGGTTTCGTCATGTCCGGCGCTCTCAACTGAAAAGATTACCACAACTTCCGTATTCCGGATCGCCACGCGCCGTCACCACGCGGAGCATAACACGGCGGCCGGGCAATCGCTTGAGAAAAGCGCTCGCCGATCGTTTCTGCTCCGCCGTTCGAGTCGATTGCACCCGCTTTTTTCGGTCGAAGAGCGATTGTCAATCCCGACGGCTGACGGAATCTTCGTCTTTCAGTAAATCAGAAATCGATCCCTTGTCCGAATCGCCCGCCTTGGGCGACGCCATGCGCGGCAAATTGCCGACGTACCGGAACCAAGCCGTCGCGCGCGCTTTTATCTGATACCGGCTCGGCGGAGGACGCGTCGCATGGCTCAGTCCAAATCGCGCAAGCTGAAGCGCATTCTCGACCTCGACGATTTTGAGCGCGCGGTCCGCCGGCGGCTGCCGCACGCGATCTACGCCTATGTCGCGCATGGCTCGGAAAGCGAGGCGTCGCTGCGGGCCAATCGCGAAGCGCCGGACGATTGGCGCTTGCTGCCGCGCGTGCTGGTCGGCGTGAAGCAGCGCTCCGAAAGAATCGAACTCTTCGGCCGCTCCTATGCTCAGCCTTTCGGAATCGCGCCGATGGGCGGCAGCGCCCTTGTCGCCTATAACGGCCACGAAGTGATGGCCAAGGCCGCCGCCGAAGCTCACATCCCCTTCATCCTCAGCGCCAATTCGATCATCCCGATGGAGGAGATCGGCGCCGTCTATCCCGGCGCCTGGTTCGCGGCGTACCAATCGCCCAACGCGCAAGCGATCCACGGCATGGTCGAGCGCGTCGGCAAGGCCGGCTTCTCGGTCTTCGTGCTGACGTCGGACGTGCCGGTCGGCTCGAATCGCGAGGCTGACGCGCGCAGCGGCTTCAGCTTCCCGATCCGGCCGGGCCCCAAACTGACTTTCGACGTCGCCACCCATCCGCGCTGGCTCGTCGGCGTGCTCGGCCGGACGTTCCTGAGACGCGGCGTCCCCCACATCGTCAATCTCGAGCCCGATGGCGGGCCGAATCTCTTTTCGCGGACGGTCGCCCATATCGCCTCGCACGAGAGCCTCAACTGGGATCACGTCCGGCTCATTCGCAAATTGTGGCCGGGGCCGTTCGTGCTCAAAGGGTTGCTGTCGCCCGCCGACCTCGTCATCGCGCGCGATTGCGGCGTCGACGGCGTGATCGTCTCCAATCACGGCGGCCGGCAACTGGATCAAGCCGTCGCGCCGCTCCGCGTCCTGCCGGAAATGGCCGAGCAGGCCAAGGGCCTGACGCTGATGATCGATAGCGGCTTTCGGCGGGGGACCGACGTGCTGAAGGCTCTGGCGCTTGGCGCGCAATGCGTCTTCGTCGGCCGGCCGTTCCTCTACGCCGCCGCTTACGCGGGCGAGGCCGGCGTCGCCCACGCGATCGAGTTGCTCGCCAAGGAAATCGATAAGGACATGGCGCTGCTCGGCCGGCGCGAGATCGCGGAGATCGGCCGGGACATGGTGAAGGAGGCGAGACGCTAGCCGGGCCAATGGCGCCTCGGACGCAGCGATCTCCGCCTTCCCCTCGCTTCGCGAGCAGACGTCACTCGCAGGCCGCCCCGCCCTTTCCGACTTGGAAATCGTGCAGACGGACGCGCCAATTGTTGGCGCCGATGCGCGACGAGCTTGGCGCGTCCAGCCGGCCGCAAAGGACGCGCTCGTCGATCTTGACATCGCCGACCAAAGCGGTCGCGACGAAGTCGATCGGGGCGGAGGTCTTCTCGGTGACCGTCACCTGCTCGTAGCCGTCCTTGTCCCGCTTGGTCAGGCCGATCGTCATCTCGCCCGCGGCTGGTCCCGCCGCGCCGAGCCGCGACAGACGCGGCCGACCCACCGCGACCTTGCCGCCTTCGACCGTCGCCGGGAAGGTCAGTTCTTGCCCGGGATGGAGATCGAAAGCCTGCCCGCCGCTTTCGGCGGCGAAAGCCTTAGGCGCTGAAACGTTCAGGGCGAGCGCCGCCGCCGCGAGCCATAGGGGGATCGGCAATCGGCCGCCGGCGGAGCTCATATGGAACATGCGCAGGTGAGTTTATCGCGCAGATTATCCGACCGCAGATCGTTTTCGTCCAGAGCCGCAAAATCCTCGACTCCTCCGCTCTCCGTCACGGCGCGCCGTCCGGCAACGGCCGCGCCGCCTTGCCGTCCGCATGCTCCATCTCGGCGTCGATTTCAGCGCCGAGCAAAATGACCAGCGCGCCGAGCCACAGCCACAGGAGCAGCACGACGGGCGCGGCGAGCGACCCATAGGTCTTGTCGTAAGAGCCGAAGCGCGAGACGTAGAACGAGAACAAGCCGGAGCCGAGCAGCCATAGAACTGTGGCGACTGCCGAGCCGAGGGTAATCCAGCGCCATTTGGCGCGCTCGCGGTACGGGCCGAAACGGTAGAGCACGGCCAAGGCGAAGCAGACCAGAACGGCGAGCAGCGGCCACCGGCCGAGGCCGAGCGCGGATTTGAATGCAGGCGCGAGCGGCAGGACGTTGATGATCACGGGCAGAAGCGCGATCGCCGCCAAGGCGATTCCGGCGAAGACGATGCCGCCAAACGTCAAGGCGAGACCCGTCGCCTGCTGAACGAGGAAGCTGCGCTTCTCGATCGTCTCATTGGCGATGTTCAACCCGCTCATCAGCGCGGCGACCCCCGCCTTCGCGCTCCACAGCGCGACGCCGATCGAGATCAGGAGCGCGACGCTCAAAGTCGAGTTGCTTTTATTCGCGAAGCTTTGCAAGGCGTCGGTCAAGAGGTCCATCGACGTGGTCGGCAGCAAGCCGGCATAGCCCGCGAGCTGCGCCTTGACGGAATAGGGATCGGCAAAAAGCCCGTAGATGGAGACGAAGGCGGCGATCGCCGGAAAGATGGCGGTCATCGCGTAGAAAGCGACGCCGGCTGCGACCAGCATGAGACTATCGCGGCTGATCCTCAGCACGACATTGGTCGCGATCTGAAGCAGCGTTTCGGACCGCACTTCCTCGCTGTGCGCCGCGGGCGGCGTTCGCCGCTTCGGTCGACTCGGACGCTCTCCTAAAATCGACATGGCTGACCAGCGCCCGGCGGCGTTTACGCCCAAGCGCTGAGCAGCGGCCCGTCGGCGCCATGGACCGGGTCGCTCGCTGGGCGCGGGGTCTCCCGGATCCTTGGGAGCGCCTGTTCGTAGTCCTCCGGACGGGCGCATTCATCGTACTTGCCGCCTGCCGGATAGGCGCCGACGACAAGAAAGTCCTCGCTGGCTTCAATGCGCTTATGGCCCGTCCCTGCCGGCAGAACCGCGACGTCGCCCGCTTTCACTTCGAGAACAGGTCCCTTCTCGCCGCCGAATTGCACCCGCGCCGAGCCGCGGGCGACGCCGAGCGCTTCGTGGGTTTGCGAGTGATAATGCGTGTAGCCGTAGATTCCGTTCCGCCACGTCCCGCCCCAGCCGTTCCTCTCGAAGAGCTTCTCCACCACAGAAGCGGGATCGGCTTCGTTCGGCAGCCGAACCGCCTGACGGTAGAGCAGCAACGGCCAGGATGGATGGTTGGGCACAAAACCGTCGTCCTCCAGACGGAGCGCTTCGGGACGTCCGGACCGCGCGAGGCTCTGCGCCTCTTCTCCAAAGTGGCGCGCCGAGCCGGCGATTCCTTCGACCGCGCGCTTGGCCTTTTGCAAGCCAGACATCAACTCGTCCCTGAACGCATATGCTCCCGAAACCCTTCGGCGGCGCTATCCGCGACGCCGCCGAGCTTGGCCGCGGCTTTCTCCGCGTCTGCTTTCAGCGCTTCGGACGTCAGATTCTGATTCCGCGCTTCCTCGGCGGCTCGGTCCGCAGCCGCCGACGCCGCGTCTGCGAGGCGATCCATCCGCCGCCTGGCCTCTGCGCGCAGCGCCTCGCTCGTTTCGCCCAGCGTTTGATTCTCGATCTCGGTTTCCGGCAGAGCGGCGGCGAGCGCCGCGCCGATCGCCAAGCCGAAAGCGCCGAGCGCCAGCGGCCGCTTTTCCAGGAGCGCGCTCAATTGGGCCCGGGCCGAGGCGACATTTTCGACGCCGCCGCTGAAGCGGTCGGCGACTCGCGAACGCCGCTCGGCCCCTTGCGGCGGCGCCATTGCGTCCGCCGCGCCCGCCTCATCGCCGGCCGCCCAGAATTCATCCGCGGCGCCGTTATCGCTTGTCGCCCGGCGCGAGGCGCCGACCGCCTCGGCCAAACCGTCCCGTCCCGCTGCGGCTGCGTCTCGAACATCGTGGCTGGTCCGCCGGTATCGCTCGGCCACGCCGTCGGCAAGGTCGCCGAGATTGTCCCTCGCCGAGCGCCAAGTCGAACGCGCCGCGTCAGCGGTTGCGCGCTTTGCGTTCGACGCGGCGTCGGCCAATCGGTTCGCGCCCGCGGCGGCCCACCCCGTCCCGACCTGGGCGCGATTAAGGTAAAGCCAAAACGCGCCGGCGCCGATCAAGGCCGCGGCGATCGGGTTTTCCGCGATTGCCTCGCGAAGATTGGCGGCGAAGGCGCCGCCTGTCCGTTGCAGTTTCTCGCTCGCGCTCATTGGGTCAACGCCTTCGCCGTGAGACGATCCTGGCGCAGCTCCTCCACCGTCGCAGAGGGCGTCAGCGATCGACGAGAGAAGCGATTCAAGCCGACAAGGATCAAGGCCAACGCGAGCAACGCCGCGCCGCCGCCGACGCAGAGATCGGCGGCCCAGTCCGGCAATCCGGCGCGCGTCAGCGCGGCGGCGATCGCCATCAGGATCAAGACGAGGGCGGGCAGCGCGATCGCCGCGCCCGCGCCGATCAGCTTGGCGGCGCCGATCATGCCGGCGGCCTTCTCTGACATTTCGATCCGGGCGATGGCGAACTCGGCCTGGATGAGCTTGGAAAGCTCGGTAAGCGCGTCGCCGAGCAGATCCGAGAGAGATCGGTCAGTAGAGAAAGGGTACATGCGGCTTCGTCCTCGACCCTAGTGATAGTCGTAACGGGGCTGAGCGGGCTCGGATTTCGCCTCCGTCGCCTGTCCGGAGCTCTTCAGGAACCGGACCAAGCCGAAGCCGGCGAGCGCCGTCAGCGCCAGAAAAGCCGTCGGCCGCGAGCGGGCGAAGGACTGGGCCCCTTCGACGAGGTCCTTGAAATCGCCATTGCGCATCGAAGTCGACGCGCTTTCAACCTGAGCCGCCGCGCTGCGCATGCACGAAGCGGCGATCGGCAGATCGGTCTCGAATTCGCGAGCGGCGCGGCGCATTGCGTCGGCCACGCGGCTGGCGTAATCCGCGGCCTGGCTCTTGCGACTTTCGGCCTCGTCCTGGAGACGCTCGCCCGCCTCCGAGGCGATGTTCTGGGCGGCCTCGGTTGCATCGGCCGCTTTTTGCTTCGCCGTCTCCGCCGCGGCTTGAGCGATGTCGGCTGCGGCGTCCTTCGCCTGTCTGCCGGCGTCGCGCGCTTGGTCGGCCAAATTAGCGGAAGGATTCGCCTCGCCGCTTCGAAAGGCGCCTGCGTCGCTCATAGGGATGCTCCTGTTCTCGTCCGATCAATGCGTTTTCTCGCCCTGCTTTTCCGCGGCGCCCTCCGCCGCGCTCTCCGCGACCTTGCGAACGCGGTGGGCGTAGTCCTCGGCTTTCGCTTTGAGCTGCTCGCCGGTCAGCCCTTCCTGCTCGGCCCGCTCCGCCGCGGACCTGGCCGCCGCCTGCGCGGCGTCGAAAGCCTGCGAAACGGATTCCCGCGCGCGGCCTTTCGCGCGATCGCTCGCGCCGCCGACCCATCGGTCCTCGGTCGACGTCGATGGAATCGCGCTCGCCAACAAGGCGCCGATCGCCAGGCCGACGCCGCCGAGGAGAAGGACGTTCGTCTCGGCTACGGCGGCGCGGGTCGTTTCGACGGCGCGCGTCACCTGCTCCTTGCTCGGCAAGAGCCGATCTGCCGCGCGCGTAGCCTGATCGACCGAGGCGTCGGCGATCGCGTTCGCCTTCTGCTTCACAGCCTCCTGGCCGGCCGACGCCGTTTCACTGACGGCGGCGGCCGTCTGACGCGCTGCAGCAAGACCGGCATTGGCGCTGTCCGCCACGGCCTTGCTCATGTTGGCGGCGGCTTGACTGACCTTATCGGCCATATCCGCGCCCAAATCGGTCGCGCGGCGGCTGGCCGACTTGCCGGCGCTCGTGCTCGATAGAAACAGCCCCGCCCCGATCAGCCAAAGCGGCGCGGGCGCCGCCCGATAGGCTTTCAAAAGCGGATAGGCGACGCTCGCGCCGACAGCGATCGCCTGAAGCGGATTGTCCCGCGCCGATTGGACCAGCCGATCGGCCAGCCCCGCCGGGGTGGCCCGCGCTCTGATCTCATCGACGGCTTGGGCGAGACCGGCTCTGGCCCTGTCGGCCTCTTGCCGGAGCTCCGTTAGCGAACGGTCCTGCGCCATGTCACACCCGCTGTTGATCGCGAATGATCAACAACGGGCGCTGTCGAGCTTGGTTCCTTCTTTGCGCTCCTGGCGACGCTACCAGACGCCGACATTAGGCATGGATTTCCACGGTTCGGCCGGCGGCAAGGCTTCGCCTTTTTGCAGCAATTCGATCGAAATATTGTCCGGCGTGCGGATGAAGGCCATGTGGCCGTCGCGCGGCGGCCGGTTGATCGTGACGCCGGCCTTCATCAGCTTGTCGCAGAGCGCGTAAATGTCGTCGACGCGATAGGCGAGATGGCCGAAATTGCGCCCGCCGGTATAGACTTCGGGGTCCCAATTATAGGTGAGCTCGACCAGCGGCGCCTGGTTCTGCTTGGCGCGCTCGATATCGTCGCCGGCGGCGAGGAAGACGAGCGTGTAGCGGCCCTTTTCATTGTCGAGACGGCGCATTTCGGTGAGGCCGAGTTTATTGACGAAGAAATCGAGCGACTGGTCGAGATCCGTGACTCTGATCATCGTGTGCAGATATTCCATGGCTTCCTCTCCGTCGATTGCGTCCTTGGGCGGCGCGGAAGATAACGGAGAGGCGCGCCTCGGCGGAAGAGGCGCGCGGCGCATCCCTTCTCCCCGCGCGGGGAGAGACAGGCGCGCTCGCTTATGCGCCAGGACCCTGTGATGGACTTCGCCGCACGCAAACGGCGCGCCGCCCTAGCGTCGATCCTCGCCAGCGCGGCGCTCGCTTTGGCCAAGCTCGCGGCCGGCTTTCTCTCCGGGTCGCTGGCGCTGATCTCGGAGGGCGGCCATAGCGCGCTCGACACGGGCGCGACCATTTTAACGTATTTTGCGGTGCGCGAGGGCGACAAGCCTGCCGACGAGGAGCACCCGTTCGGCCACGCCAAATTCGAGGCCGTGGCGGCGCTCGCCGAGACCGGGCTGCTCGCGGTCCTCGCCTTTTTCGTCGCCTTTGAAGCCGTGCGTCGGATTCTCGGCGAGGCGCAAGCGGCGGTTGACGCCCGGCCCGTCGCCTTCGCCGTCGTGATCATCGCCATCTGCGTCGACGCCTTGCGCTGGCGCGGCCTCGCCCGGATCGCCAGCGACAGCCACAGCGACGCGCTCGCCGCCGACGCGCTCCATTTCTCCAGCGATCTCGTCTCGTCGCTGCTCGTCCTGATCGGCCTCGCGGCCACCCGCGCAGGCATTCCCAAAGCCGACGCAGCGGCGGCGATCGGCGTCGCCCTCTTCATCGCCGTCGCCGGCTACCGTTTGGGACGCCGAACGATCGACACGCTGGTCGATACGGCGCCGCAGGGCTTGGCTAGGCGGCTCAGCGCGCTGATCGAGAGGACGCCGGGCGTTGCGGGCATCGATTATGTTCGACTGCGCCGCAGCGGCGCGCAGACGATCGGCGAAGTCGGCGTCTTCGTCTCGCGCACCCTGCCGCTGGAGCGGGTCGCCGCCATCAAAACCGACATCCAGCAGAGAATCGCGCTGGCCGAGCCGAAAGCCGCCTTGACCGTCACCGCCAATCCTCGCGCCCTCGATGACGAGACCGTGCTTGAACGCGTGCTGCTGATCGCGGGACGCCGCCGTCTTCCGGTTCACCATGTGACCATCCAGGAGATCGAGGGGCGCCGTTCGGTCAATCTCGACATGGAGATCGATGGCCGGATGAGCCTCGGCCAGGCGCATGACGTCGCCACCCGGCTGGAGGCCGCAATCAAGCGCGAGATCGGCCCCGACCTCGAAGTCGAGACCCATATCGAGCCGATGACGACGGAAGAAATCCCCGGCCGCGACGCGGAGCCCGAGATCGTGCAGGCGATCGCCGATGGTTTGGCTCGCCGCGCCGCCGAAACCGGACGCTTGCGCGAAATTCACAATGTCCGGGCCCGCCACACGCCGGGCGGCCTGCTGGTCAATTTCCATTGCCGGATCGATCCTGAAGTCTCGGTCAGCGAGACCCATGACGATGTCGACGCGCTGGAGCGCGTCGTGCGCGATGATTTTCCCGATATCGCGCGAGTCATCGGTCATGCGGAGCCGGCGCGCCAATCGACCTGATCCAGGCCCCGGCGCGGCAAAAAGGCAACGGCTCGGCGCTGGCGCGCGCCGAAGGCGAGAAAAGCCTTGCGCATCAATGGCTTTACGCGACAAAACTGACTATGTCTCAAAATGAGGCGACGGGACGATTCGGCTGGTTTTATGCATTTCGACGACGACCAGCCGGAATTGCGCAGCGCGCATGTGATTGTCGTCGGCAATGAGAAAGGCGGCGCGGGCAAATCGACGCTGTCGATTCATCTCAGCGTGGCGCTGCTCAAGGCGGGGCGGCGCGTCGCGACGATTGATCTCGATACGCGCCAGCGCACGTTGACGCGCTTTTTCGAGAACCGGCGCTCCTGGGCCAAGAGCGCCTCATGGCCGATCGAATTGCCCTTTCACTGCGCCCTCGAGCGAGGCGAGAGCGGCGACGTCCGGCAAAACGAGGCCACCGAATTCGCCCTGTTCGCGGACGCGATCGGCGCGGTCGAGCACGATTACGAATTCGTCGTCATCGATACGCCGGCTTCCGACAGCTATCTGATGCGGCTCGCCCATTCGCTCGCCGACACGCTGGTTTCGCCGCTCAACGATAGTTTCATCGATGTCGACGTCTTTTCGCGCGTCACCCACGATCGTTCGCGGCGCGGCGCGGTCGCTCATTACGCCGATCTCGTCCTTGAGGCGCGGCGCAAGCGCCGCCTGGTCGATAATGGCGTGATCGACTGGGTGATGACGCGAAACCGCATCGCCTCGCTCGCCTCCAACAACGCCAAGCAGATCGCGATCAGCATCGCCAGACTGGGCGCCGAGCTTAAATTCCGGGTCGTCGACGGTCTCCACGACCGGGTGATCTTCCGCGAACTCTTTCCGATCGGCCTCACCGCGCTCGACCCGATCGAGGAAGCCGCCGATAATCGCGGCCTGACCGCATCGCAGCAGGCGGCCCGGCGCGAGATCGAAAGTCTGGTCGAAAACCTGCGGCTGCCGATCGCTGCGCCCGGGCTGCCGCATCTCGAATCGCGGCGGCTCTGGCACGCGCAGATCAGCCAGCTTTATCGCCAGATGGCGGAGAGCCGGAGCGACGCCTGACCTGGCGTTTTAGAAGCCGAGCTTGATCCCGCCTTGCACCGCGTCGCCGGGGCCCTCGGGACCGGACGTGTGGCGGACGGCGTCGTAAGGATCGACCTTTTCGTTGGTCGCGCGCCATTTGAAATCGAGCGAAACGCCGCCCTGGGCTTCGCTCGACGCGCCGCCCGTCCTGGACAGAGGCGCCGGATGGGCGGGCTTCTGGGCGCCGATCGGCGAAGCGTTCGGCTGCGAGAACTGGATGTGATCCATGCCGAGGCCTGTCGAATTCGCTGGCGCCTCTTTCGGCGCTCCGCCTTGTCGATGGGCCTTCGCCGGAACCGCGGCGCGGGTCGAACTCGCTCCGCTCATGTCCTCGCCGGAAGCCGCGGCTGCGGCGAGGATGGCTGCGGCGATCGCAATCGGCGTGGAACGAAGCAGCATGACCGAAGCTCCGCGCCGCCCTGGCGCGGCGGCCTCAATCTAGTCATACCGTCCGGATCGGAACGCTTTCAAGGCTCGAATGTCGCCTTTGCGGGTCGTCCAAGCAAAGTTCGCACGATCTACGACTGATCGGCCTCGACCGTACGTTCACTCGTTGGCGGCGGAGGCGGTCGCCTTCGCATTCGGGTCGAGCGCGACCCAGACATTCGGATCCTGCTGCGACTGGCGCTTGATGTATCGGTAGCCGGTCGCGTCCCATGGCCGGATCTCGTCGCTCAGATTGTCCAGCACGAATTCGCCGCGATTGGTCTTGATGGTCAGGATCGTATGGCCCTCGCCTTCGAGGTCCCGGACGATCGTCATCAGCAAGGCTTGGCGCGGGAAGCCGAGGTCGATAAGCAACTTGCGCTTATAGAGCGCATAGACCTTGCAATCGCCCTTGCCGTCGTAAGGATAGTCCCAATGGTCGAGCATCGTGCCCCAATGCTCGAGATTGGTGACCGGCTCGATCGCCTGATTGACGGAGCGATTGACCCGATCAATCTTCGCCCAGCTCGCCTCGGTTAGATTGATGTCGAGCGCCGGAAGGACCGGGCCGAGGCACTCGGCGCGTTCGCGACGGCAAAAGTCCACCCAGCCGTACGGTACGGAGGTCGCCCCGCCCACCGATGCGTAGCTTGCGCGCGGCAGGGCGCCGGCTTCGGCCGCGACCGATCGCGCAATGAAGATCGCCGCCATCAAGCACAGCGAGAAAAGAACGCGAAACAACCCCATTGTCATCGTCAACGCCCCTGTCTTCGGCGCTTTGACTCGCGCCTGTTTGACGCCGGGACGATGCCAGGAGTGTTTCAGCGGCTTTCGAAGAAAAAACCTCGGATTCGAGCCAATCGGGTTTACGGAAATGACCGGCCCGTTAGCCTTGACGAGTCGTAGCGACGGCCGCCGGCGCGCCGCCGCGGCCGCGCAACGGATTGAAAAGCGGGGATTTTAGGCAAATTGCGCGAAACCGGACGGCGCCCCCGCCCCAAGCCGCAGCCCGAGCTTCGGCCGGCCAGAGCGCGCGACAAGGTTAATCGGCGCGGACGATGCGCGTTAACGCGGCTGTTCGGCTCCCGCATTTTATTGGAATGGTTGACGAATCTTGATCGCGCCGAGGCCGGCGGGCGCGGCCCGGCGGGCGCAATTCATCAAGGAGATTAGGGGTTGGTGTCAGTTGGCGCGCGGAGGGGGACGACGCCGATCTTGCCTACGAGTTCGACGCCGGCGAGAACGAAGCGGGCGCTCCGCCGCTAATCGCGCAAAGCGACATCACGGCGACGCCTGGCCATTGAACCTGAGCGATCAGAGCGGACAAATCCTTCTTCCGCGTTTGACCTATCATGGGCCGATCGCAGGACCGGCGAAATATACGGCCGTGTCGACGACGGTCCCGCTTTCCGAGGACGCCTCGCCGTTCGGGCGAATCCCCGGCGTCGACGTTGGGCACGCAGCGATTCCAGGCCTTCGCGCAACCAGCCTATCTTTTGACAGGCTGGGCCGCGGTTTGAAAGGCAACGCTTGACGCGACCTTGGCTCGGGCTCGTAATCCTTCGGGCAGGCCGGAGGGGGCTTCTGATGCTCGGCGCGTTGATGGGGTCGCGGCGCTTTGCGCCGCTGTTCTGGTGCCAGTTTCTCTCCGCCTTCAACGACAATTTCGTCCGGCAAATGCTGGTGATGATGCTCCTGTTCCGCTTCGGCGGCGGGGACGCCGGGCCGAAAATCTCGTTCGCCGTCGCCATCTTCGTGCTGCCGTCGATCGTCCTCTCCGCGCTTGGCGGCGAACTCGCCGACGCGCATGACAAGGCGGAGGTCGCACGCTGGCTCAAATTCGCAGAGATCTTCGTCCAAATGATCGCCGCGGCCGGTTTCGTTTTTCACTCGGCCCAGCTTTTTTACATCGCCCTGCTCGGCCTCGGGGCGATCGCCGCTCTGTTCGGGCCGATCAAATATGGAATTCTGCCCGATCACCTGAAGCCAGAAGAACTCGTCGCCGGCAACGCTCTGGTCGAGGGCGCGACTTTCGCAGCGATTCTTCTTGGCCTGGTCTTCGGGGCCTATGCGGCGGCGGAGGGGCGCACGGGCTTGAGCGTCGTCCTTCAGCTCGCGATCATCGCGCTCGGCTGCTTCGGCGCTTCGCTGCTGATCCCTTCGACCAAGGTCGGCGCGCCGGGACTGAAAATCAACCCGAACGTCTTTGCATCGACCCGCGACATCCTGCGCGAGGTCAGGCGCGACGATCGGCAATGGACCGGCGCAGCGGCGGTGAGCTGGTTCTGGTTGACCGGCGCGGTGTCGCTCTCGCTGATTCCGGTGATGATCAAGGCGCGCATCGGCGCCGGGCTCCAAGTCGAGACCGCGATCAACGCCTTCTTCGCCGTTGGCGTCGCGGCCGGCTCGCTTCTCGCGGCCTTCATCGGCCATGGCCGCATCCTTCTGAAGCCGGCGCCGTACCTCCTCGTCGCGATGGCGGCGCTCCTCATCGACATGGGCCTTGTCGCGCGCGCCTTGCCCGAAACTGCGCGCGAGGTCGGCGTGATCGAATTCTTCTCGGGCGGCCCCGGCTTGCACGTCGCCGTCGCGATCCTCCTCTTTTCCGCGATCGCCGGCCTGTTCGTCGTGCCGATCTTCGCCGCCGTCCAGGCCTGGGCCGGCGCCGACCGGCGGGCGCGGGTGGTCGGCGCGGTGAACGTCCTGAGCTCGATCTACATGGTCCTTGGCTCGGTCGCGACGACCTTGCTGCTAAAGCTGGCCGGCGCGAGCGAGCCGGACGCGCTCGTTGCGCTCGGCGCCGGCAATGCGCTCTTTGCCGCTTATTGCTATTTCAGGCTGCCGAAGAGCTTCGCCGGCGAAGCGGCTCACGCGCCGACCGCCAACGCCAGCTTATGATGCTCGCGCGGCGAGCGCGGCAGCGCGACGAGGACGACGGCGCCGTCGCCGGGACGCGAATTGATGCGCAGCGAACCGCCATGCAACTCGACCAACGAGGTGGCGATGGCGAGGCCGAGGCCCGAGCCCTTCATGCCGTTGGCCATAGTCACTTCGGCCTGCTCGAACGGCCGGCCGAGACGCGAGAGGTCGGCGGCGGGAATGCCGGGGCCGGTGTCCTCGACATAGATATAGATCTGCTCGTCGAAAGCCTGTGCGCCGATCGAAATCTCGCCGCCGTCCGGCGTGAACTTCACGGCGTTGCGCAACAGCGTCACCAGCACGCGCTCGATCGCTTTGGGATCGGCATAGACAATCTCGGTCGGGCTGACGTCGACCTCGATGGCGAGCTTCTTGTCGCGCGCGGTCTCGGCAATTTGATGGACGGCGTTGCGGATCGCGGTCTCGACCGCGAGATTGGAGCGATTGAGCCTGACCCTGCCCGCCTCGAGGCGCGACATGTCGAGCACGTCCGAAATCACATTGTGCAGATAGCGGCCGCTGTCGCGGATATGCGAGCAGTAATCGTGGTATTTCGGCGAGCCGAGCGGGCCGAACGCCTCCTGGGACATCATCTCGGAAAAGCCGATGATCGCGTTGAGCGGCGTTCGGAGCTCATGGCTCATATTGGCGAGGAACTCGGCCTTGGCGCGGTTGGCGCTCTCGGCTTGCGCCTTCTGCTCGAGATAGCGCTCGGCGAGATCGGCGAGTTGCTGCGTTTGCGCCTCCAGCGCCTGGCGCGAGCGGCGCAATTCGGCGACGCTGGCGAGCAGACGGCGTTCCGAATCCATCAACTGCTCTTCGTGGCGTTTCAGCGCGGTGATGTCGGTGCCGACCGAGACGTAGCCGCCGTCCCTGGTGCGCCGTTCGTTGATCTGCAGCCATCGCCCGTCGGTGAGCCGCGCCTCGTACGCGCCCGGCTTGCCGGCGTCGCCTTCGCCCGCGCGCAGCGCGACCTCGTTTCGGATCATCGGCGGCGCGCCCTTGGCGGCGAGCTCCGCATAAGGAACGCCGGGCTTCACCGCTTCGGCCGGCAAATTGTAGAGGCGCTGGAATTTCGAATTGCAGAGGACGAGCCGGTTCGAAGAATCCCAAAGGACGAATGCCTCTGAAATAGCGTCGATCGCCTCGCGCAGGCGCTGATCGGCCGTGGCGCTGATTTCGGCCAGCGTCTTTTGCTCGGTCACGTCGAGCGCGACGCCGACAAGATGGCGCCGGCCGCTCGATGCGTCGTCGACGAGTTCGGCGCGAGCGCGCAGCCAGACCCACTCGCCGGCGGCGTTGCGCAGGCGGAATTCGTGATCGACCGTCTGCTGCGCGCCCTCGACGACGCTTTGCGCAATTCCCGCCAGATCGCCGTCGTCGGGATGGACCATGGCCTGGAGGTCGCCGATCGATAAGAGGTCCGTCGACGGCTTTATGCCCAGCAATTCGTACATCGAGCGCGACCATTGAATCTTGCCGCGCGACAAGTCCCAATCCCAAAGGCCGCAACGGCCGCGATTGAGCGCCGAATCGACCCGGTTTCTGGCGCTGCGCGCCAGCGCCGCGAGGCGCCGCTCGCGCAGCGCCTGTCGGTAAGGAATGAGGAAGCTTGCGATCAGAAGGAGGGCGACCGCCGTGAGCAGGAGACCGGCGCGGATGGCCGCGGCGCGCCAAGACCCGAGCAGCCGGTCGGCGCGAGCCAGGTACGCGAGCTGGACGAGCGGCGGCCGGAGGTTGCGGACAGTGGCGAAACTGTCCTCCCCGCCCGGAGCGACGAAGCGCAGCACGCCAGCCTTCTCGCCGAGGATCGTCAAAGGCTGGCTTGGCCCGAGGATCGCGCTCAGATTGGCCCCCGCCGCGGCCGGCTCGCTCGCTGAAAGCGCGCCGTCGGCGTCGGCGAGCATCGCCTCGCCGTCGCGCAGGGCGTCGTCATCGTCGAGCGCCGCGCGCAGCAGATCGGCTGGGGCGCCGCCGGGATGGGCCGCCAAGGCTTCGTTCAAGCGCAGCGCGAGCAACGAGGCGCGCAAGGCGACCTCCTGCTCGGCGGCGCGGACGGCGCGCTCGCGCTCCGAACGAATTTGTACGATGACGGTCAGCGCCGCCGCGGCGAAGATCAACGCCGCCAGAACCGGCGCGACGTAGAACAATAAGCGCCGCGCCGAGGGCGGGCGCGGGATGAAACGAAGATCGAAAGAATGATTGACCGCCGCGGCGAGATTTCGCCATAGCGGCGCGCGCACATCCCCATTGGCGGCGTTTGCACGCGCCATTGTGGCCCCCTCGCCGTTTGCCGACTTGTTCGATCCGGTGAAATGTGCCGCATCACGCCGAATCATGTTCATAAGAATCCCGACGCGACTCTTTGTCCAGAGATTAATGGAAGGTTGACGAAATTTTTAAAAACGAGGCTAACGCGCTGCACGCGGCGATTGCGCGGGCGCCGCAAAAACGCGCGGAGCGAGTCCTCTTCGCCTCCTTGCTCCAATTTGGCGCAAGGTACGGGGCGCTCAGACGAAGCGCGCGTTAACCATTTGGGCGGCCCGCTCCGCGCCGCGTACTTTGAAGTTGTCGTCCGCCAGACAGTCAAATGGAAGCGCGGCCGGCCCGCCGCCCCGGAGCGCCAAACGGCGTCAAGCTCAGCTCAAGCTTCGCGTGACAATGTCGCTCAAATCCGCCGACAAATTCGTCTGCGACGCGATGCGTCGCAGCGTCGCCTCAGCTCGCTCCTGGCGCCTCGGCTCGAACGAACGCCACGAACGCAAGGCGGATAAGAGCCGCGCGGCGATCTGCGGATTGGTCGGGTCGAGTCGCAGCACGACGTCCGCCAGGAACTCATAGCCCAATCCGTCGGCGCGGTTGAACTGCGTCTGATTGGCGGCGAAGCCGCCGACCAGCGACCGCACGCGATTGGGATTGCTCAACGAGAAGGAGCGATGCGCCATCAGGCCGCGGACGCGATCGAGCGTCTCCCGCTCCGGGATTTGGGCTTGCAGCGCAAACCATTTGTCGAGGATCAGCGCGTCGTCGGCATGCGCGCGCCAGAAGGATTCGAGCGCGCGCTCGCGCTCGTCGCCCGGAACCGTCGCCAAAGCGGCCAGGGCGGCGAAGCGCTCGGTCATGTTGTTGGCGTCGGCGAATTGGCGCTGCGCCCGCTCGACCCCGGCGCGCTCCCGCCCGGCGGTCAGCATGGCGAGGGCGAGATTGCGCAAGGCGCGCCGGCCGGCGCTGCGCGCGTCCGGACTGAACGGACCGGGATCGAAGAGCCGATCGTAGATCTGCGCCAGCGCCGCCGCGTGCGCGCGGCCGAGATGGCCGCGCCAAAATTCGCGCGCCGCGTAGATCGCGTCAGGATCGACGTTCTTGGCCATTTCGCGGGCGAGATCCGCCTCGCTCGGCAAAGTCGCGGTCAGAGCGGCGAAGGCGAAGTCGAGCTTGCCGTCCAGCGCGTCGGCGAGCGCGCCGCCATAGGCGCTGGAAAAGCCTGGATCGGCCTCTGGCGAGCCGCCGGCGCGGATCGCCTCCACCGCCCGCAACAAGACGCGGGTGGCTAGGCTCTGCACCGCCTGCCAGCGGTTGAAACTATCGCGATCGTGCCGGGACAGCGTCAGCAAGTCCGCCTCGCTCAGGTCGTCGTCGACGCGGACCGGGGCGGAAAAGCCGCGCAGCAGGGAGAGCGCCGGTCGGCTCGGCACGTTCTTGAACACGATGCGCCGAGACGGGGTGGCGAGTTCGAAGACGCCGCGTTCGGTTTCGGAGGGGCTCGCGTCGTCGCTGACCAACGCGATCTCCTCGCCGCTCGAAGCGACCAGGCCAAGCGCGATCGGCATGACCACGGGCGCCTTGACCGGCTGATCGCGGGTCGGCGGCGTCGCCTGGCTGAGTTCGAGCGCATAGGTCCGCCTCGCCTCGTCGAAGGCGCCGCGCGCGGTCAAGAGCGGCGTGCCGGCTTGGCTGTACCAGCGCTTGAACTCTCCCAAATCGCGACCCGACGCGTCGGCGAAACATTGCAGGAAATCTTCGACCGTCGCCGCAGTCCCGTCGCAGCGCGCAAAATAAAGGTCCATGCCGCGGCGAAACGCCTCGGCGCCGATCAGCAGCTTCAACATGCGGATGACTTCAGCGCCTTTCTGATACACGGTCGCCGTGTAAAAATTGTTGATCTCGTGATAGACCTCTGGCCGCACGTTATGCGCGAGCGGACCCGCGTCCTCGGGAAATTGCGCCGCGCGCAGCCCGCGTACGTCGGCGATGCGCTTGACCGGCGCCGAGCGTTGATCGGCGGAGAAATCCTGGTCGCGGAAGACCGTGAGCCCCTCCTTCAGGCAGAGCTGGAACCAGTCGCGGCAGGTGATGCGGTTGCCGGTCCAATTGTGAAAATATTCGTGCGCGATGACCGCCTCGACGCCGGCGTAATCGTCGTCGGTCGCAGTTTCCGGCAGCGCCAAGACGTACTTATCGTTGAAAACGTTGAGACCCTTGTTCTCCATCGCGCCCATATTGAAGTCGGAGACGGCCACGATATTGAACACATCGAGGTCGTATTCGCGACCATAGACGCGCTCGTCCCAGGCCATGGCGCGCTTCAACGAATCCATGGCGTAGTGCGCCCGATTCTCCTTGCCGTGCTCGACATAGATGGCGAGCTTGACTTCGCGGCCGGAGCGGGTGACGAACCGATCGTCGATATGGCCGAGATCGCCGGCGACCAATGCGAAAAGGTAGCAAGGCTTCTTGAATGGATCGCGCCAGATCGCGTAATGGCGCCCCCCAGGCGCATCGCCCGTTTCTTCGAGATTGCCGTTGGCGAGCAGGATCGGCGCTTCCTGCTTGTCGGCTTCGAGCCGCGTCACATAGGTCGAGAGGACGTCGGGCCGATCGAGGAAATAGCTGATCCGCCTAAAGCCCTCGGCCTCGCATTGCGTGCAATAGGCCGAGCCCGATCGATATAGGCCCATGAGCTTGGTGTTGGCGGAAGGATCGAGTTCGGTCTCGATCCGCAAAGTGAAGGGCCGGCGCGGCGGGTTCGGCAAGGTGAGCCGGTCCGGCGTCGCCTCGAAGGCCGAAGTTTCGAGCCGCGCGCCGTCGAGCGAGACCGAGACCAGGCGCAGCTCGTCGCCGTCGAGGTCAAGGGCGACATTCGCTCGGCCGGCCGGATTCGGCCGCAAATTCAACGTGGAGACGACCTTTGTCGCGCGCCGGTCGAGGGCGATTTCGAGCCGGACGTCGTCGATCAGATAGTCCGGCGGTCGATAATCGGAAAGACGGATGGGCTGACCGGTCGTGGTGCGCAAGAGAAACGTCCTCGAAATTCAACCCCAGGGCGCGGCCGGCCGTTCCCCGAAAGTTGAATCAATTGCGCGTTCCGACGATAGGCGTCAAGTTGGGCGCCATGGCTTCGGCGTCAGCGCGGCGATCCCGCCGCGGTGAGAACCGGCGTCGCCGTCATTTCGGCGATCGTTCGTACTTCGAGGGAGAACCGGCGCAGCGCCTCGGCGAGCGCGGCGCTCGGCGCGCCGCTGGTAAAAAGCGCGGGGCCGGAGCGAGGCTCCGACGGCGCAGCTTTTGGCGGCCCGAGCAATTGATCGACGCGGCGCGCGATCGCCGGCGCCGGATCGATATAGTCGACAGGCCATGGCGCAAGCCGAGCCAAACGCTCGGCGAGCAAGGGATAATGCGTGCAGGCGAGGACGACGACGTCGGTCCGCCGCTCGCCGCGCTCGACGAAGCAGGGCGCGATCTCTTGTGCGATCTCGACGTCGGCGACGGCGGCGCCCTTCATATGCTCTTCGGCGAGCCGCGCCAGTTTGGGCGCGCCGACCAGCGTCACGTCGCAATCGCCGGCATATTGCCGGACCAGCGCCTGCGTATAGTCGCGGGCGACCGTACCAGGGGTTCCGAGCACGCTGATCAGCCGGGAGCGCGACGCCGCCGCGGCCGGCTTGATTGCGGGCACTGTGCCGACAAAGGGCAGCCCGGGATGGCGCGCGCGCAGCGGACCCAGCACGAGCGTCGAAGCCGTGTTGCAGGCGATGACGACGAGGTCGGGCGCGAGCGCGGCAATCAGTTCGCCCGCCACGCCGACCACCCGTTCGACCAAAGCCGCCTCGGCGAGCGCGCCGTAAGGAAAGGCGGCGTCGTCAGCCGCATAGATAAGCTCGTCGCCGGCGCGGGCCGCGGCGATCTTCTCGTATACGGTCAGTCCGCCGAGGCCGGAGTCGAAAACCAGGATCCGCAAAGAGCCGTCAGCCTTATCAGTTGCACATGATCGGCACGACGAGGCCGCGCTTTTCGACGGCGATCTTGCCCGCCGCGCTCGGGCCGCCCGACGTTCCCTTGGCGAGCGGCACGTCGGCGCTCGCCAAGAATCGCTCGATATCAGGCGCGGCGACGACCGCATGCGGGGCGACCGGCGACACGCCGGCGACGGTCTTGGGCGACGCGGCCGAGCGCGCGACGATGGCGACGAGGGCGCCGTCGCGGTCGAAGACCGGACTGCCGGCCGCGCTCTGCGGCAGCGAGGCGACGAGGAGCGGCTTGGCCGCATCGGCGAGCGGCGTAACCGCCGCGACTTGCAGCGTTGGCTTCGCGCCGGAATCGTCAGCCGCGTAGGTCAGCGCGACGAGGTCGTCGCTCAAGGACGCGAGGACGAGGTCGTCGCTCAAGGACGCGAGAACGAGCGGGCTCGCCGGCGCGTTCTCGGCGAAGCTCGCGCCGATCAGGCTCAAGCCCGCGTCTTTGTCTTCGCGCAGATATTTCGCCGCCTTGCCGTCGATTGTCGGACGCGGACAGGCGTTCGAATCGAGCGCGGTCAAAGCTTCGCCCGCCGCGACGACGACGCCGCTCGCGGCAAGGGCTGGTTTCGGCGGCTCCGGCTTGGCTGGCGCCCCAACCGGCCCCGGCTGAGGCTTCGCGATCACGGCCTCGGGCGCGATCGATCCGTCGGGCCGCACCGAAACGGTCTTCACCCGCTTGGGCTCCGGCGGCGGCGCGGACGGGAACGGTTCGAAGGAATTGGCGACGGCGACGAGGATGCGGTCGAAACTCGCCGATTGCGCCGGATAAACCAGCGTGACGCTGCGCACCAAGGACGGGTCGGGCCAGTTAGCCGGCGCCTTCGCGTAACGCGCGTAGAATTTGCGGCCGCCCTCTTCGCCCGAGACAACGAAGAAGTCGGGCCTCGAAAGCTTGTACGTGAGCTTGCGACCCGGCGCGTCGGCCGTGAGCCGGGCGTAGAGCGTTGCGAGATCGTCGCTGACGCCCGCCAGGTCGAGCGTCGCCGTCCCCTCCGCGTTCGACAGCCGCAAGCCGTTCGGCAAGACGGCGCGCTTGTCGAGGAGCTTCAGCGGGGCGCCGACGTGAACGCCCGATTTGCCGTCGTCGGCGACGATCTGGAATTTGACCGCGGCCTTGGCCTTATCGGCGGTCGCGACCAGGGCCGAGACGGCGGCGGCATCGAGCACGCCGGTGGTCGGCGCCTTGATATTCGCCTGGTAAACGAGGATCGAATCGCGCGTACGTTTGCCGAACGAGCCGTCGACGACCCCGTTGTAATCGCTCGCCCAGATCAGCGCGTCCTGGACGGCGCGACGGTCGGCTTCCGGCAAAGCCTCGTAGGCGGCCCTTTGCGCTTGAAAGACCTGGTCGGCCGCGGCCGCCGCCGGCGTCGGCGCTTGGCTCTGCGCCGCGAGGGCAGGCTGCGCGGCGAGCATGAGCGCGGCCGCGCTCATGAGCAGCGCGAGCCGCTTTCCCCGCTCCCTCAGAATTGGCATGACCCCTCCTTGCGGCGGCCGAAGCCTCCGGGCTTGGTTAACGCGAGGCGCGCCGTCATACCAGCGACGCCGGCGACTGATAATCATCAAAGGCGCCTTGCGGAGCACGATTACGGTCTGCCCGAGCAGACCGTAATTGTTTATGCTGTCCTCGCGGCCCATTTTCGAGACCGATTCATGCGCCTCTGGCTCTCCTCCCTTCTTATCATTGTTTTCGGAAGTTTCTGCGTCGCGGCTCAGGCCGCCGAGATCAAACCCTTCGCCAGCGATTACCTCGCGAGCGACGCCGTGCGTCTCGTCGAGACCTTGCGTAAAGAGGCGGCAGGCGCCGGGCAAGGCAAGCCGGCCGAGCAATTGCGCCGCGAGACGAGCGCGGCGGTCGCCAAGGAGGATTACAAGCTGGCGGCGCGGCTCGCCGCGGCGGCGGTGACCGCCAACCCGAAGGACGCCGCCAATTGGCTGGCTCTGGCGAAAATGGCGGTCGCCGCCGACGACGGGCAGGCGAACAATCGCTGGTCTCTGCGCGAAGAAGGCGCGATTGCGGCCTACGCCGCTTATCAGCGCCTCGCCGACCCGAAACTGCAGGCGGAAGCCCTCGCGCTGCTCGGCAACCTGATGGCGCGTCGCGAAATGTGGCGCCCGGCGCTCGAGGCCTATCGCGCCAGCCTCGACCGGCGCGACGACGCCGACACGCAGGCGATCTATGAAGACATGCGCGAAAAGCATGGCTTCCGCATCACCGACTACAAAGTCGACAACGACTCGGCCGCGCCCCGCGTCTGCTTCCAATTCTCTGATCCGCTGGCGCGCAAGACCGATTTTACGCCATACGTCGCCGTATCCGGCGCAACGACCGGGGCGATCAGCACGGAAGAGCAACAGCTCTGCGTCGAGGGCCTCAAGCATGGCGAACGCTATGCGATCGTCATCCGTCAGGGACTTCCCTCTTCGGTCGGCGAATCTCTGCTGAAAAACGCGGATTACGAAATCTACGTTCGCGACCGCTCGCCGCAGGTCCATTTCTCCGGCAAGAGCTACGTTCTGCCGCGCGCTGGCCAACAGGGCGCGCCGCTGGTCACGGTCAACACCGCCAAGGTCGCGATCGACGTCTATCGGATCGGCGACCGCAACCTCCTCGCCGCGGTCCAGCGCGACGATTTCTTGAAGGAGATTCCGCCCTATCGCGGCCAGGAAATCGCCGACAGCGACGGCAAGAAAGTTTGGAGCGGCTCGATGGACGTCGCCTCCGAACTCAACAAGGAGATCGTCACCGAGTTTCCTGTCTTTCAGGCCGTCGGCAAGCTCGAGCCCGGCGTCTACGTCATCACCGCGCGGCCGTGGAAGGGGTCGAAAGAGTCGACCGACACGAACGACGATTCCGGCGGCAATCTCGCCACGCAATGGCTGGTCGTCTCCGATCTCGGCCTGACGACCCTTTCCGGAGAGAATGGCCTCCATGCGATTGTGCGCTCGCTGGCGACCGCCGCTCCAATCGCCGGGGTCGAGGTCAAGCTCGTCGCGCGCAACAACGAAGTGCTCGCGACCAAGACGACCGGCGCCGACGGCCGGGTCGATTTCGATCCCGGCCTCACCCGCGGAACCGGCGGTTCGGCGCCAAGCCTGATTGTCGCCTCGACCGCCGACGGCGATTACAACTTCTTGAACCTTTTGCAGAACGCCTTCGATCTCACCGATCGCGGCGTCTCCGGCCGCGACGCGCCCAAAGCGCTCGACGCCTTCGTCTTTACCGAGCGAGGCGTTTATCGTTCCGGCGAGACGGTGTTCGTCACGAGCTTGTTGCGCGACGCGAAGGGCGTCGCCGTTTCCGGCCTGCCGCTGACCCTGGTCGCGCAACGTCCGGACGGGGTCGAGTACAAGCGCGTGGTTCTGGCCGATCAAGGCCAAGGCGGCCGCGCCTATGCGCTGCCGCTCCTGCCCGGCGCGCCGCCCGGCACATGGCGCATCCAACTCTACGCCGACCCGAAGACGCCGAGCATCGGCGAAACGAGCTTCCTGCTCGAGGACTACGTGCCCGAGCGGCTCGACGTTCAGTTGAAGCCCGCCCAACCGATCCTCTCCCAAGGCGAGCCGGCCGAGATCGGCGTCGACGCGAAGTTCCTCTACGGCGCCCCGGCCGCCGGCCTCGACGTGACCGGCTCGATCACGGTGCAGGCCGTCGACGGCGCCGCGCTCGCAGGCTTTCCCGGCTACGCCGCCGGCCTCGCCGACGATGAATTCGAGGCGGTGACCAATCAGCTCGACGCCAAGGTGCAGACCGACGAGAAAGGCCATGCCGACGTTTCGATCGATCTGCCGGATGCGAGCGCCGCCAAGCCGCTCGAAGCCAAGATCGTGCTGCGCGTCGCCGAGCCGGGCGGCCGCGCCGTCGAGCGCGTCGTCACGCTGACGATCCGGGCCAAATCGACGCTGATCGGCGTCAAGAAGGATTTTGGCGAAGACCTCGGCGAAGGCCAGCCGGCTCTGTTCGAGGCGATCGCGGTCGCGCCGGACGGCAGCCGCGTCGCGCGCAAGGGCGTGGAATGGTCGCTCTACAAGCTCGACAACGACTACCAATGGTACAATAGCGACGGCCATTGGAGCTACGAGCCGGTGAAATCCTCGCGCCGCATCGCGCAAGGCGCAGTCGACATTGCCGCGGACGCGCCGGCCAAGATCAGCGCCAATGTGAGCTGGGGACGCCATCGCCTCGACATCAAATCGCCCGACGGCGACCAGACCAGCATCAGCTTCGATGTCGGCTGGGGCGGAACCGCCAGCGCGGATACGCCCGACAATGTCGTCGTGACGCTCGACAAGGCGAGTTACGCGGCAGGCGAGGAAGCCAAGCTGCGCATCGCGTCGCATTACGCCGGCAAGGCGACCGTGCTGGTCGTCGGCGATAAGGTCGATCGATCCATCGATATCGATCTTAACGAGGGCGACAATGTCGTGCCGTTCAAGGTGGAGTCCGATTGGGGCCCCGGCGCTTACGCCGTAGCGATGACCCACCGTCCCTTGGACGTCGCCGCCAAGCGCATGCCGGGCCGCGCTCTTGGGCTCGCCTGGTTCTCGATCGATCGAGCGGCGCGCAAGCTCGACGTGTCGATCGACGCGCCGGAAAAAACCCGGCCGCGCGAAAAGCTCGACCTGCCGATCAAGATCGGCGGCCTCGCTCCGGGCGAAGAGGCCGAGGTGACAGTGGCCGCAGTCGATCTCGGCATTCTCAACCTCACCCATTACAAGACGCCTGACGCCGCCGATTTCTTCTTCGGCCAGCGCAAGCTCCCGGTCGACATCCGCGATCTCTATGGTCTCCTGATCGACGGAATGGAGGGCGCGGCCGGCGCGATCCGCTCGGGCGGCGACGGCGGCGCGGCGCTCGAAGGCAATCTGCCGACGCAGGAGCCGGTGGCGTTGTTCTCCGGCGTCGTCCGCGTCGGCGCCGACGGCGTCGCGAACGTCTCGTTCGACATGCCGTCTTTCAACGGCTCGGTCCGGGTGATGGTCGCGGCCTGGTCGAAAACCAAGGTCGGCGGCGCGGAGGCGACGGTGATCGTACGCGATCCGGTCGTCGCGACCGGGACCCTGCCGCGGTTCCTGGCGCTCGGCGACCGTTCGCAGCTCCATATCGACCTCGACAATGTCGAAGGCGAAGCCGGCGATTATCGGCTCGACCTCGATATTCACGGGCCGCTGACCGCCTCGGCCGACGCGCTGAGCAAGACGATCAAGCTCAATGCGCACCAACGCGCCGCGCTGAACGTGCCGCTGACCGCGGTCGGCGTCGGAACGGCGAGCGTCGATCTCGATCTCGTCGGGCCGAAGCTCGAAGCCAAGCAGCATTTCGTGATCGGCGTCGAAACCGGCGCGCCGGAACTGTACCGCCGCACGATCCGCATGATCGCCGGCGGCGCCAGTCAGACGATTTCGAGCGATCTTCTCGCCGATTTCGTGCCGGGCACCGGCTCGGTCTCCGTCGCGATCTCGCCGTTCGGCGCGCTCGACGCGCCGGCCGTGCTGCAAGCGCTCGACCGCTATCCATATGGCTGCTCCGAGCAAATCGTCAGCCGGGCGATGCCCCTGCTCTACTACAATCGCCTCGCGAGCATCGAGAATCTCGGCCTCGACCCGAATGTCGATAAGCGCATCAAAGAGACGATCGACCGGGAGATGGCGCGCCAGGATTCGAACGGCGCTTTCGGCCTATGGCAGGCGGGCGGCGACGACGACCTATGGCTCGACGCCTTCGTCACCGATTTCCTGACGCGGGCGCGCGAGCGCGGCTTCGACGTGCCGAAGCAAGGCTTCGATCAAGCGCTGGAGCATTTGCGCAACGAGGTCGCCAACGCCGCCGATCCCGGCGCGGACGCCGGGCAGCCGCTCGCCTACGCGCTCTATGTCCTGGCGCGCAACGGGCGGCCGGTGATCGGCGATCTGCGTTATCTCGCCGACACCAAGCTCGACGTGTTCAAGACGCCGCTGGCTAGCGCGCAGATCGCCGCCGCGCTCGCGATGCTCGGCGATCGCACCCGCGCCGGCAAGGTGTTCGCCGCAGCGCTGCAGTCGTTGCGCAACGCGCGTGACGATGGGTATTCGCGGCCCGATTACGGCTCGAAGCTGCGCGACGGCGCCGGCGCGCTCGCGCTGCTCGCCGAAGCCGACATGAAGAGCGGCGAGGTCGCCGACGACGCGATCGTCAAGGTCTCGCAAGTCGTCGAGCAGGCGCGCGCCGAGCGCACCTATATAAGCACGCAGGAGAATACATGGCTTGTGCTCGCCGCCGAGGCGCTCGCCGATCGCGCGCCCTCCCATGAGTTCGCCGTCGACGGCCAGACGACGACCGGCGCCGTCTACCGCAAGTGGAAAGGCTTCGCGCTCGACGCCAAGCCCTCGACCATCGTCAATTCGAGCCAAAGCCCGGCTCAGATGGTCATCACCACGTCGGGCGTGCCGGTCGTCCCCGAACCGGCCGCCTCGTCAGGCTACGACGTCGAGCGGACGTTCTATAAGCTCGACGGGACGAAGTTCGACGCGAGCAGAGTCACGCAGAACGATCGCTTCGTGATCGTGCTGAAAGTGACCGAGGCGGAAGCGAAATACGCCAAGCTGCTCGTCGTCGACCGATTGCCGGCCGGATTGGAGATCGACAATCCCAATCTCGTCGACGGCGGCGACGTCGAAGCTTTCTCGTGGCTGAAAAAGGACGCCGATCCGGTCCATACCGAATATCGCGACGACCGCTTCGTCGCAGCGCTCGACCGGAATTCCGATCAGTCGGCCTTCTTCAATCTCGCCTATGTCGTGCGCGCCGTCTCGCCGGGCAAATATGTCTATCCGCCGGCCACGGCAGAAGACATGTACCGGCCGGAGCGATTCGGGCGGACCGCGTTCTCGACGATCGAGGTTGTGGCCAAATGAGGCGCGAGCAGCGCTGGTTCGCGGCGCTGGGCCTGACGATCTTTCTCGTCGGGCTGGCCGCGCCGGCCGCGTGGATCAACTATGTTCAGGGCCTCGGCCCGATCGATCTTTCGTCGCAACGCGACGGCTCGACCGTCGTGGTCGACCGCGACGGCAGATTGCTGCGCGCTTTCACCATGTCGGACGGCCGTTGGCGGCTGCCGGTACGGACGGGCGAGGTCGACCCGCGCTATCTTGCGATGCTGCTCGCCTATGAAGACCGTCGCTTCTACGAACATGACGGCGTCGATTGGCGAGCGATGGCGCGCGCCTTCCTCCAGGTGGCGACGCGCGGGCGGATCGTTTCGGGCGGCTCGACCCTGACCATGCAGGTCGCGCGGCTGATCGAGCCGCGCGAGCAGCGCTCGCTCTCGGCCAAGCTCCGGCAGGTCGCGCGAGCTCTGCAGATCGAGCGCCTGATCGCCAAGCAGGGAATCCTCGACCGCTATCTCGCCCTCGCCCCGTTCGGCGGCAATATCGAGGGCGTGCGCGCCGCCTCGCTTGCTTATTTCGGCAAAGAGCCGCGGCGCCTCTCGATCGCCGAGGCGGCGCTGCTCGTCGCCTTGCCGCAATCGCCGGAGGCGCGCCGGCCCGATCGTTCGCCGGAGGCGGCGCGCGAAGCGCGCAATCGCGTCATCGACCGCGCCGTCGAGCGCGGCGTCGTCGCCAAAGCGGAGGCCAAGGCGGCTAAGCGCGAGCCGATCCCGCGCGAGAAGAAGCCCTTCCCCATGCTCGCGGCGCACGCCGCCGAAGAGGCGGTCGCAGACGATCCCAAGGCGCATGTGTTGCGGCTGTCCATCGACGCGCGTCTGCAGCAGAAGCTCGAAATATTGGCGCGGGAAAGCGCCGAGCGGCTGGGGCCGAAAATCTCGGTCGCGATCGTCGCGATCGACAACAAAACCGGCGAGATCCGCGCCCGCGTCGGCGCCGCCGATTATTTCTCGGTCGAGCGCGGAGGCGCGGTCGACATGACCAGGGCCCCGCGTTCGCCGGGCTCGGCCCTGAAGCCTTTCATCTACGCGCTCGCCTTCGAAGAAGGCCTGGCGCATCCCGAAACCATTCTGTTCGACCGGCCGGCGCGCTACGGCGCTTACGCCCCGGAAAATTTCGATTTCGGCTATCAAGGCACGGTCACCGCGCGTTACGCCTTGCAGCAATCGCTCAATTTGCCCGCAATCGAATTGCTCGCCGATATCGGGCCGGCGGCGTTCCTCGCGCGCTTGAGAAGCGCCGGCGCCGATATCGCGCTGCCGAAGGACGCGCCGATCGGGCTCGCCATCGGCCTTGGCGGGCTCGGCGTGACCCTGACCGACATCGCCCGGCTCTATGCCGGCTTGGCGCGCGGCGGCGAGGCGCCGCCGCTGATCGAGCGGCTGGACGCGCCGCAGACCGGCGCGCCGCGGCGCGTCGCCGATCCGGTCGCGGCCTATTACGTGGAGGATATTTTGCGCGGCGCGCCGCCGCCGGCGAACGCTCTATCGGGCCGCATTGCGTACAAGACGGGCACGTCCTACGGCTTTCGCGACGCGCTGGCGATCGGCTTCGATAAAGGTACGACCATCGCGGTCTGGGCCGGGCGGCCGGACAATGGGCCGACGCCCGGCCTGATCGGCCGCCAGGCCGCGGCGCCGATCCTGTTCGACGCGTTCGCGCGGCTCGGCCGCGATATCGAATTGATCTTCCCGCCAAAAGGCGTCTTGCGCGCGGCGACCACGGCCGATTTGCCGCCGCCGCTGCGCCATTTGCGGAAGGACGCGCCCAAAACCCTGGCCGCAACAGCCGCGCCGGCGCTCAAGATCGCTTTTCCGCCGGATGGCGCGAGCGTCGATCTCGGCTTGACCCAAGGCGCAAGCGGCGGGCGTTTGGCGCTGAAAGCGCTGGGCGGGGCGCCGCCGCTGACCTGGTTCGTCAATGGCGCGCCGATCGGCGCGCCCGATGCGCGCCGGCAAACCGCATGGCGGCCGGACGGCGCCGGCTTCGCCCGGGTCTCCGTGATCGACGCCAATGGCGCGACCGATTCGGTCCTGGTGCGGTTGGAGTAAATCCGCGCCTTTCGCTTGGCGCGGGACCATGTCTAAAAAAAGAGCGGCAAAAGAAACGCCGCGCGCCTGTCATTTTCTTGCACGGCGCCTAAATAGGCTCGGCGGATGATATTCTGACCCACGGAACAAAGGCGGCATCTCCATGGCGCTAAGACTATTCAAGCGGATGAAGGCTTGCGGTCAAATTCTGGCCCCGGCGGCGATTCTCGCCGCGAGCGCGCCGGCGGCTTTCGCAGAGGGCGGCCTCTTCGCCCCGTTCGCCGGACCTTGGGTCGGCAACGGCGTGATCACCGTTTCGAACGGGTCAAGCGAACGCATCCGCTGCCGCGTCCATTACTATGTCATGCAGGAAGGCCGCGATCTCAATCAACAGCTCCGCTGCGCCAGCGACAGTTATCATTTCGACGTCAACAGCGCGCTGCTCGACGACGGCGCCGGCAGGGTCGTCGGCAATTGGACGGAGACGAATCGCAACGCGATCGGCAAAGTCAACGGCGAGGTCGACGGCGGCGGCGTAAGGGCCGAAGTGGTCGGAACAGGATTTACCGCGGCGCTAACCGTCGCGCTGCACGGCGACCGGCAGTCGGTGCGGATCGTCCCGACCGGCAGCGATATCACTTCGGTGACGATCGAGCTCCATCGGGAATAGAGTCCCATCTCCCGAAGTGAAGTGAAGGGCCGTGGGGGTACGGCGGCCGGCGCCTTGCGCTTTGTACCTCTAAGACGTTTCGTCAAGCATGTCCTTCCAGCGCTGCGCTATCGCCGCTGTCCCTCACCCTTCGGGAGAGGGGCAGCGAACCGCCCGGCGACGCGACTGAGAAAGGTGATCATCGGCCGCAGAATGAGCAGATCGGCGGTCAGCGCCATCAGCATGGCGAAAGCGCTGAGCCAACCGAATAGGCGCAAGGTCGGCAGGTCCGAGAAGGCGGTGACGGCGAGGCCGCAGGCGAGCACGATGGACGTCACGATCAGCGCCGGGCCGATCAGCACCGTCGCCCGTTCGACGGCTATCGCCGGATCGTCTCCCGGCCGCCCCTCGCGCCGCATGCGGTTGAGGAAATGGATCGTCGCGCTGAGCCCCAATCCGAACGAGACGGTCAGAGCGACGACGCTCGCGAATTGCAGGCCTTCGCCGAGCGCCGCCAGCAAAGCGCCGGCGCTGACGATCGGAAAAATGCCCGGCAGGAAGGCGGCGAGCGCCACCGGCGCGGAGCGAAAGGCGAGACCGATAAACGCAGCGACGAAGAGAAACTCGATCGTCAGACCGCGGCTGAGCTTGCCGATCATGTCGGCGCTCGAGCGCGCCGCGATCGCCGGCAATCCGGTCACCGCGATCTCGTAGCCGGGATGGCTCTTGCGGACCGCGTCGAGCTTCTTGTCGAGTTCATCGATGATCGGCAGAAGCTCGCTGGCGTCCTTGTCCGGCACGCGCCCCTCGACGACCACGGCGCTCTGGTCCGCGGCGATGAACCGCCGAACCAGGTAATTGGGGAGAGCGTCGACATATTCCTTCAGCGTGCCGACATCCCTCTTACCGAGCTTGTCGGCGAGCCAGCGACGCAGCGTCTCGAGCGACCAGACATTGGCGACGCCCTTCTGTTGCTCGAGAGTCGAATGAACCTCGGCGATCGCCGAGAGCGTTTCGGGCGAATAGAGCGAAGCGCCTTTCGGAAATGTGATCAGCACGTCGATCGGATTGGCCCCTTCGAGCTTGACGTCGAGTTGATTGCTGGCCTGAACCGCGCCTTGCTTGTTGGGCACTTGATCGGCCAGGCGGTAGCGCGGCGGCAAGGCGACATAATTGACGGCGAGCCCCGCCACGACGACCAGGCTGATCAGGCTGTAGAGACCGGGACGGCTGGTCATCCGATGCGCGACCCAGAAGCAAAAGCGGCGCAGCGCGTCCACGCCGGTATCGGCGCCCCTGACTTTGCCGGCGAAGGCGGATTCGCGCCGGACCAGCAGCACGCCTAGAGCCGGCGCCAGCGTCAGCACGGCGATCAGCGCGATGACGGTGGCGATCAATCCGGCTTGGCCGAAGGCGCGGATCAAATCCGACGCCGAGAATTGCAGCGCGATGAAAGAGAGGCCGGCGGTCGCATGAGTGAGAACGCAAGCCGGTCCGACGATCCAGACGGCGTTGCGGAACGCGGCGAAGCGATCTTCGCCGGCGATCAAACGATCGCGCGCCGCGAAGGTGAGCTGCATGCTGTCGGAAAAGCTGATCACCATGATCAGCGGCGTCATCACGTTCAAAAACATGTTGAGCCGGAAATCGAGCCAGCCCAGCGCGCCCAGCGCGAGCAGGATGGCGAGGAGCGGCGGCGCCGCCGCGGCGATCATGAAGGAGACGCGCCGGAAGAACAGGATGGCGATGATGCAGCCTGCGGCGAAGCCGATAATATTGTAGACGAGGCGGTCCCGCTCGACCGCGTTTCTGATTTCGAGCTGCATCACCGGCACGCCGGAAAGTTCGGCGGCGAGATCGGAGCCGGCGAGATCGTCGGCCATGGTCTTGCGGATATCGGCGACGACTTTGTTCAACTTGCCGCCGCCGACCACGTCTGGTTCGAGCGATAGGACGATCAAGGCGAGCGCGCCGTCCTCGGAGAGGAGCTTGCCGCGAATGATCTCGTTCGACTTCACTTGGTCGATCAGCTTGTCGTACTCCGCCCCTTGCGGGAGCTCATCGGGAAAGAGCGGCGCCGGCAGGCCGCCGCTTGGCGATGGCTGGCGGGCGGAAAACAGCGAAATGACGCCGCGCGTCCCATCGATGAGTTGCAGGTCGGTGACGAGATCGCGCAAATGTTCGATCGAATTGCGCGATAGAAGGTCTTTGCCCTCGACCACGACCAGGACGTCGTATTCGCTTGACGGAAAACGCTTCGTAACCTCCTCATATTGCTTGAATTGCGGGGTATCGGAGCGGAACAATTGGCTTAAAGAATCATCGACCTTGATCCGCTCCAAGCCGAACGCCGCGCCGATCGCCAAGACGAGCACGATCGCGACTGAGAGGAGCGGAAAGCGCAGGCCGATAAAACCGAAGCGCTCGAGACCGAAGGCGATATTGCTCGGCGTCGCCCGTTCGAGCGACGCCGCGGACCATTTTCCCAGGTCAGGATCGTCAGCGGACAGGATTTTTCTCCTTCGATGCTTCGAGAGCCCAGGCGCGGAGGATGGATATAGGTCGATCCAGCCTTTTGAATAACCCCCTGGCCTTGGCGGCGAACCCGCCTTTACGCAATTTCAGAAATCGCAGATTAGCCGGCTCGGCGGCGGCCGCAAGGCGTCACCCATTCGTCACGCGACTCTCCTAACGGGTTACGGATTGTTTCTCGTCCAAGGAGGGACCATTGCGGCAATCGACGCGAGTCGCGCGGCGCGCCACCGCCGTCGAACTCGGCGCCGCGGTTCATCGCCACAAGCCGCTGTCGCGCGCCGGGGCGCTGGAGCGCTTGTTCACGATGGCGTTCCGCGGCCTCGTCTATCCGCAAATCTGGGAAGACCCGGTCGTCGACCTCGCCGCCTTGAATCTCCGGCCTGAGGATCGCGTCATCGCCATCGCCTCGGGCGGCTGCAACGTCCTTTCCTATCTGATCGCCGATCCGGCCAAGATCACCGCAGTCGACCTCAACGGCGCGCATGTCGCGCTCGGCAAGCTGAAGCTTTGCGCTCTGCGTTTCTTGCCCGATTACGCCGCCTTCCACCGCTTTTTCGCCGAAGCGCGTTCGCGCGACAATATTGCGGCTTACGATGCTTTGCTGCGCGACCGGCTCGACCCGGTCAGCCGCGCTTATTGGGATGGCCGCGACCTTTTCGGCCGGCGGCGGATCGAGTTGTTCGCGCGCAACTTCTACCGCTATGGCCTGCTCGGCTGGTTCATCGGCTCAGGCCATGCGCTGGCGCGGCTGAACGGCGTCGACCCGGCCAAAATGCTCGAAGCGAAAACGCTCGAACAGCAACGCGACCTGTTCGAGCGCCATCTCGCGCCGATTTTTGAGCGAAAATGGCTCAAATGGCTGATGGGTCAGCCCGCCTCGCTCTACGGGCTTGGCATACCGCCGGCGCAATATCGCGCGCTCTCCAGCGATTCGCCCGAAGGCATCGGCGCGGTCCTGCGCCAGCGCCTCGAGCGGCTCGCCTGCGGTTTCGATCTCCAATCGAATTATTTCGCCTGGCAGGCCTTTGGCCGGCGCTACGCCAGCGGGCCTGACGCCTCGTTGCCGCCCTATTTGCAGCGGGGGAATTTCCAGACGCTGCGCGCCCGCGCCGATCGGATCGATTACCGCCAGGCTTCGGTCACGGCGCTGCTCGGCGACAGTCCGGCGCAAAGTTTCGACGCTTACGTACTGCTCGACGCGCAAGACTGGATGAACGATTCCGACCTCGACGCGCTGTGGGCGCAGATCACCCGCACCGCCAGGCCTGGCGCACGCGTGATCTTCCGCACCGCCGCGGACGAGCGGCTGCTGCCCGGCCGGGTTTCGGCCGACACGCTCAGGGCGTGGCGTTATGAGGAGGAGCGCAGCCGCGCGCTCGGCGCCGCCGACCGCTCCTCGATCTATGGCGCGTTCCATCTCTACACGCTGATCGGATGAGCGACGCCGCCGCTCAGATGGATCGGATGTACCGCCATCAACGGTACATCTATGACGCCAGCCGAAAGTTCTATCTCCTCGGCCGCGACGCGCTGATCGCCGAGATCGGCGCGCGGCCCGGCGACGCGATCCTCGAAATCGCCTGCGGCACGGCGCGCAATCTGGTCAAGATCGCGCGAGCCTATCCGCAATCGCCGTGCTGCGGCTTCGATGTTTCCGCCGAGATGCTCGACAGCGCGGCGCGTTCGGTCAAGCGCGCCGGATTGGAGCGCCGGATCGCGCTTGCCCGCGCCGACGCGACCTCGTTCGATCCGGGGGCTTTGTTCGGCCGCGCCCGTTTCGAGCGGATCGTGATCTCCTACGCGCTGTCGATGATCCCGCCCTGGCGGGAGGCGCTGGCGCACGCGCTCGACCAGCTCGCGCCCGGCGGCTCGCTGCACATTGTCGATTTCGGCGACCAAGCCGGCCTGCCTCATTGGCTCCGTTTCGCCCTCAATCGCTGGCTCGCCGCCTTCCATGTCACGCCGCGCTCGGAACTGCCGGCGGTCCTGGCCGAGCTCGCCCGCAGCCGCGGCCTTGATTGGCGGGCGCAGAGCCGGTTCGGCGGCTATGCATTTCATGCAAGAGCGGAGCGCCGCGGCTGATCAGCCGGATCTGTTGCGGCGGACGCGCGGCCCAGCTACACCGTAGGCGGAATCGCGCCGAGTTCATCCAGGGAACCGTTGTTGTCCGCCGCCGACGACGCCTCTCGCACCTTGACCGGCGTCGCCATGGCTTTCGCCGCTTGGGCGGCGTTCAGCCTGCAGGACGCGACCATAAAATACTTGGTTACGACGATTCCGGTTCCCGAGATTCTGTTCGCGCGCAGCGTCGAGATCACGCTCGTCGCCAGTCTCGCGCTCCGCCGCTCGCAGTTCGCCATCATGCTGGAAAGGCGCAGTCTCGCCGCGATCGGCGTGCGCGCCCTGTTCATCCTCGTCGCCTGGCTGACTTATTACGCCGCGGCGCGCTCGCTGTCGCTCCCGGCTTTGGTCACGCTCTACTTCGCCGCGCCGCTCTTCGTCGTCGCGCTGGCAGGCGTGACGCTGGGCGAGACGCCCGGCCTCGCCCGTTGGGGCGCCACGATCGTCGGCTTTGTCGGCGTCGTCATCGCCGCCGATCTCAACGCGGCGCCCAGCGTCGCGCCGGCTTTGCTGGTTCTCACCGCCGCTTTTTGCTGGGCCGCGACCTCGATCCTGACGCGAAGCTTGAGTCTCGCGATCAGTACGACCGCTTTGATGGTCGGGACCAATTTCGTCTTCGTCATCGCCTGCGCGCTGGTCGCGCCGTTCGTCTTCGTCACGCCGAGCCTCGGCGAGATCGCTCTGCTTCTCCTGCTCGGCGTTTTCGGCGGGGTCGGGCAATTCTTCATGTTCCAAGGCATGCGGCTCGCCCCGGCTTCGGCGATCGCGCCGTTCGAATATTCCTCGCTCGCCTGGGCGACGCTGTGGGGCTGGCTCATTTTCAGCGAGCTGCCGAGTCCGCATGTGCTTCTCGGCGGCGCGATCATCCTTTCGAGCGGCCTCTTCATGCTGGCGGTCGAACGACGCCGAGCGGCGGTGCGATCTCGAGGCCGCGCGGCCGCCAACTTTACGGCGTCGCCCTGATCCACTATCTGTCGCCGGCTCAGACGGGGGCGAAGAATGCAGGCGCGCCGCCAAGCTTCGAAGAATTCGCTGGCGATCGCCTTTCTTTCCTCCGGCGCGCCGGAAGCCGACGAGGCCAAGGCGCGCCTCGCCGCGCGCTATGGCGACGTCAAGCTCGCCGACGCCGACGTAATCGTCGCGCTCGGCGGCGACGGGCTGATGCTGCAGGCTTTGCACCAGACGATCAAGTCGCCCAAGCCGATCTATGGCATGAACCGCGGCTCTGTCGGCTTCCTGATGAACGAATTCAAGGAGAGCGGGCTCGTCAAACGGATCGAGGCGGCGCGCAAATCGATCGTCCATCCGCTGGTGATGCGCACGATCGACGTCGTTGGCCAGACCACGACCGCGCGGGCGATCAATGAAGTCTCGCTGATGCGGCAATCCTACCAGGCGGCGAAGCTGCGCATCCTCGTCGACGGCGAGGAGCAGATGGCGGAGCTGATCGCCGACGGCGTGCTGGTCGCCTCGCCCGCGGGCTCGACCGCGTACAATCTCTCGGTCAACGGCCCGATCCTTCCGCTGCGCGCGCCGCTCATGGCGCTGACGCCGATTTCGGCGTTTCGGCCGCGCCGCTGGCGCGGCGCGCTGCTGCCGGAAAACGCCCATGTCTCGATCGAAATCCTGGAGGCGGACAAGCGGCCGGTCGCGGCGACGGCGGATCGCATCGAGATCAGGAACGTCGCGCGGGTCGACGTCTCCATGGACCTCGACACCAATCTCGTTCTGCTGCACGACCCCGGCCATTCGCTCGAAGAGCGCATCTTGCGCGAGCAATTCCGCTACTGAAGAGACGGCATGACCACAGCCAAAATTCTCGAAGAGCAGACGCTGGCCGAAAGGCGCTTCAAACTCGCGGTAACGACCATCGAAGCGACCGAAGCGGACGGGACCAAGCGGGTCTTGCGCCATGAAGTCTATCATCACAAGCATGCCGGCGCGCTGCTGCTCTACGATCCGGCCCGCCGCGTCGTCATGCTGGTGAAGCAGTTCCGCGCCGGCGGCTATCTCGGCGGCGCGGCCCAGCCGATGACCGAAGTCTGCGCCGGCATGCTCGACGGCGACGAGCCCGAGGCTTGCGTGATCCGCGAAGCGTTCGAAGAGACGGGAATCGCCGTCGCCGCCGCGCGCCACGTCTTCGACGCCTTCGTCAGCCCCGGCGGCACCACCGAGAAGCTCGCTTGCTTCATCGCGCCCTATAGCGAGAGCGACAAAAAGGGCGCCGGCGGCGGGGTCGACGCGGACGAGCATATCGCGCTGATCGAACCGACGTTGGACGAGGCGATCGCCATGGTCGAGCGCGGCGAGATCTGCGACGCCAAGACGATCGCGCTGTTGTACTACGCCAAGGCGGAACGATTGCTGGACGCGAAGTGAAGGCGCGGGCCGCCCCGCTTTTCGGCGAGAGGGTTTTCGGGTAGCCTCGCGGCCCTTTGCATGGAAGCGATAATGCTATCTGGACTTCTCGCCTTGGCTTTCTCCGCCGCTTTTTGCGGCGCGGCCCTTTATCTCAACATGGTCGAGCAGCCGGCGCGACTGGCGCTCGACGATCGCGCGCTGCTGTCCGAATGGCGGCCGAGCGACCGACGCGGCTTCGCGCTTTTGGCCACGCTCGCGCTGCTTGCGACGATCTTCGCGCTGGCGTCTTATTTCGAGAGCAACGATTTGCGCTGGCTCATCGGCGCGCTGATCCAGATCGCCAGCTGGCCATACACCTACTTCGCCATCGTTCCGGTGACCAATCGCATTCTCATGTTGCCTGGAACCGATGTCGCCGCGGCGCGCGAATTGGTCCGCAGCTGGGGCTTGCTCGAAATCGGCCAAACCGGAATCGGCGTCGTCGCTTCGATCGTCTTTGTCTGGGCGCTTTAAGCGGCGTCGGCCAGGACGACGGGCAAAGCCTCGATCGGCGGCGGCAAGAGGTCGACGTCGCCCAGCCCGTTCACCGCAATGAGCGGCGGGGGCTTGCGCAACACATGAAGGGAGTGGATTGCGACGTCCGGCGGCGGCGCATCGGCGCTCGCCTCGTCCGCGGCGGCCTCGGCGGCGAAGGCGCGAGCCTGTTCGAGCGCGGCTTCCGCCTCGAGGCGGCGCAGCAAGCCGGCGAGCCGCTCGAGATCCGGGCCGCCGCCGGCCTCGCAACGAGCGATCGCGCGTTGAGCCACGGAGCGCTGGATTTGGCCAGGGCGTGGATTTCGACATTCCGCCAAAGCGGCGAGGGCGGCGCGGAACGGAGCAAGGTAAGGCATGGCTAGCCCGGTCCGCCGAAACAGGGCGGCGAAGCCCGCCGCGCGCGGCGCGCGGGCCAAGGCGGCGATGCGGGGCAAGGGCAGGCCAGAAAGCTCGGCCAAGGCCGCCTCGAAGAAGGCGCGATCGCCGGAAACGACGGCGCGCATCAACAGCGCGACGGTCAAGGCGCCCGTCTCGCGCAGGCGCCGGATCAGGCCGGCGAGATCGCGGCCCGCGACGGCGCTCGCCACGACCGCGGCGCCCTCCTCCCGGGCTTCGCGCATGATCCTTTCGATCCGCTGCTCGCTGAGGCCGAAGGCGGCGGCGAGCGGCGACAGGGCCGCCGCGGCGGCGGCGACCAGATCGCAGCGCAAGGTCGCCGGCAGAAACGGCCGGCCGAGCAGCTTTTCGCGGGCTTCGCCGTCTTGGCCGAACCGCTCTGCGATGCGGCGCAACGCCGCCTCGGTCAAGGCCGCGTCGTGATTGTCGAGCAGCGCCAGGACGGCGTCGCGCGTTCCGATCTCAGCGAGCGCCGCGGCGGCGTCGGCGCCCAAAGCCGGCCGGCGCGCCAGAGCGATTTGCACGCTCTCGTCGCCAGACGCCGCACAATCGATAAGTTCGGCCTCGCTGAGAGCCGGCGAGCGCGCGACCACGATCGCCGCGATTTCCGGCTGATCGTGCGCGAGCGCCGTCATGACGTGACGCGGCGCGTCCGCGGCGCTGGCGAGCGCCTCGGCGAGGGCGCGGCGCGCCAGCACAGACGGATCGTCGAGCAGAGCCGTAAGGCCGACCGCCGCCTCGCGGCGCTGGTCCTCCGACAGACAGCCATAGCGATAGGCCCGCGCCAAGGCGCAAGCCGCGTCGGCGCGCTCGCCTGGATCGGCGGCTTGCGCGGCGCGCAAGAGCCGGCGCACCATGCTCCGCGCCGGGCCGGCGGCGCGATCAAGCGCGACGTCCGCCTCGACCTCGCCGGCGGGGATCAGGTTCGCGCCGGGATGGTCAGACGCGGCGAAGGAACGGTTCATGCGTCGAGCTTGCCGACTTATGGTAAATGCCCGCTTAATCCGCCGCTTAAATCGAGATCTTGGAGGATAAGATGACCGCGCCGACCTCCGCCCATCCGCGCGGCGGGCTTTATTTCGAAGACTTCGTCGTTGGCCAGGTGTTCGAGCACCGCTTGACGCGAACAGTGACGCAAATGGACAACATGCTGTTCTCGAACATGACGCTCAATCCGCAGCCGCTACATATCGACGCGCATTTCTGCGCGACCGAGACCGAATGGGGCAAGCCGCTGATCAATTCGCTGTTCACGCTCGGCCTGATGATCGGCATTGCGGTCAACGATACGACGGTCGGCACGACCATCGCCAATCTCGGCATGAGCGAGGTGCGCTTTCCGGCGCCGCTTTTCGAAGGCGACACGGTGCGGGCGACGACGGAAGTGCTGTCTCTGCGCGAATCCAAATCGCGGCCCAATGCCGGGCTGGTCGAATTTCTGCACAAGGCCTTCAAGCAGGACGGCGTCCTGGTCGCCGAGTGCCGCCGCACGGCCTTCATGCTGCGCCGGCCTGGACCGCAGACGATCGCGGCTTGATCCGACATGCGCTCTCTGCTGTTCGTACCTGCCGACGACGAGAAGAAGCTGGCCAAATCGTTGAGCGCCGGCGCCGACGCGCTGATCGTCGACCTCGAAGATTCGGTCGCGCTCGCGGCCAAGCCGCGCGCCCGTCAGATCGCGGCGGAGTTTCTCGCGGCGGCGGCCAAGAGCGCCGAGCAACCGCTTCTGATCGTCCGCGTCAATCCGCTCGCCGGCGATCTGACCGACCTCGACCTCGACGCCGTCATGCCGGCTCGGCCCGATTGCGTGATGTTGCCGAAAAGCCTCGGCGGGGCGAGCGTGCAGCAGCTCTCCGTCAAGATCGCGGCGCGCGAAGCGCGGAACGATCTGCCGGACGGGGCGACCCAGATCATTGCGCTGGCGACGGAAAGCGGCGAAGCGATCTTCGGCCTATCGAGCTACCGCAAATGCAGCCGCCGATTGGCGGGCCTGACCTGGGGCGGCGAGGACTTGTCCGCCGATCTCGGCGCCCAGGCGAACCGCCTTGGCGACGGCGCCTGGGCCGGCCCTTACGCGCTGGCGCGCAATCTGACCCTGTTCGCCGCAGCCGCCGCGGAGGTCGCCGCGATCGATACGGTCTTCGTCAATTTTCGCGATGCGGAGGGCCTGCGCGCCGAAGCGCTGGCGGCCCGGCGCGACGGGTTCACGGCGAAGATGGCGATTCACCCGACGCAAGTGCCGATCATCAACGAGGTCTTCACGCCGACAGATGAAGACCTCGCCAAGGCTGAAGCCGTCATCGCCGCTTTCGCGGCGAGGCCGAGCGCAGGCGTCGTCGCGATCGACGGCGAGATGGTCGACCTGCCGCATCTCAAGCGCGCCCAGCGCGTATTGGCGCGGGCTACGGGCGCTTCCGTCTCCCAAAGCGAGAGAGGCCGGGGATGAGGGGTACGGCGCTGGTCATCTCGTCTTTCGGTCGGGAGTCCGGCGCCTCGCGCTGGATAGCGCCAGGTTGGCTCGGGACGCGCCTGCGTGCTAGAATTTATCATGCGCCGTAACGAGGTCATCTCACGATTAAGAGCCGCGGAGCCCGCGATCCGCGCCCGTGGAGCGCAGGCGCTTTATCTGTTCGGCTCGCACGCAAGGGACGAGGCGCGCGCCGATTCCGATATTGACGTGTTCATCGACAAAGACAGATCGCGTCCATTCGGCTTTGACGAATTCATGGACATCTATTTCCTGCTGCGTGAACAGTTTGGCGACAGGATCGACTATGGGACGCGCGACGGCCTGAGTGCAGCCTTGCGCGGGGAGATCGAGCGGGAAGCCATTCGGGTTTTCTGATGAACGCCCACTCGCCGCGCGTCTGGCTGATCGATATTCGCGAGGAGATTGCCGGCATTCAGGAACTCGCCAAAGATGCCGACCTCGCCGCTTTCTCGGCAAGCTGGGCGATGAAGCGCCGTCGAGCACGCGCTGCTCATAATTGCCGAGGCTTCGAAGAACCTGCCGCAAGCGATGAAAGACGCGAGGCCTGAGGTCCCATGGCGGAAGATTCACGGTCTCGGCAATTTATTACGTCATGAATATCGCCACGTCGACGCCGAAGTCCTGTGGTCGGTGATTACTGGACCATTGAGCGATTTGGACAAGGCCGCCGCTGCGTTGCTTGCCGAAATCGACAAGGATTCGAGCGGCGACGAGCGCGCCTGATCTCTTCTGAAGCAGAACCGGGGTCGCCGCCGACAAGCTCGGCGTGACGTACCATACCGCGCGCAACGCAACACCTGAAGAGCGTGTTTCAGAAGACCGGCGCGCGCCGCCGGGCGGAACTGGTGGCGCTTTGCGCCGCAAGCGGTGAGAGGCGGCGCCGAAGTCCCCTCCAGGCTCGATGGCGAGAGAGCCTCGGGGCCGAGGCGAACTCAATCCCAAGTCAGCTTGTTGTCGTAGATGTAGAGCGTGCTGACCTTGCAATAGTCCACGTCGGCGTCGAAATAGGAGCCGTCGGTGAAATGGATTTGGGTGCGCACCGTGCAATCGCCCTTATCCGTGCCGAAATCCATGTCGAACTTGTCGCCCGGCTCGATCCGGTCCTTGATCCAGTTGGCGCTCCACTCGCCGTCCTCCTGAGTGCGGAACTCGACGGCGGCGACGTTCGATTTGTTGACGACGTTGAATTTCCAATGCTCGCCCGCCGATGCGCCCGAGGCGAGCGTCAGCGTTGCTGCCAAGCCCGCCGCCAAAAGACGAAAATTCTGCATCGCTCCCCCCATCTTCGCGATCCGCGCCGCAGCGCGACCACAGCATTAGACGAAGCGAAGCGTCGAGCCAAGCGATCATAAATTATCTTTAACGGAAACCTGCTAGCCGCCGCCGGGCCGGACCATCGAGAATAGCTTCTCGACCACGGCGTAGTCCTGATAGCCGCAGCGCGCGATCGGCCGCGCGCCCGCCGTGTCGAAGCGGCCGTCCTTGATGAAGCGATCGTCGATATGGACGCCGACGACCTCGCCGAGAACGAGGTAACGATCCAATGTCTCGCCTTTGACGTTCTTGATCTCGACCACCTCCGTCACCTTGCATTCGAGGGCGGCGTGCGCCTCGGCGACGCGCGGCGCGCCGACGAGGCGCGAGGGCGCCATGGTCAAGCCGGCATGGAGGAATTCGTTGTCGCCGCGCGGCAGCGGCGCGGATGTCAGGTTCATCGGCTCGGCAAGGTCCAAGGTTGCAAGGTTGGCGACGAACTCGCCGCTCTCTGCGGCGAAAGCGGCCGAATCCTTCGCGCCCTCGCTGGAAAAGCCCACGATCGGCGGCGCGCTGCATAAGCCATTGAAGAAGCTGTACGGAGCGAGATTGACGCGCCCGTCCTTGGCTCGGGTCGAGATCCAGCCGATCGGCCGCGGCGCGACGATCGCCTTGAAGGGATCATGCGGGAGCAAGGTTTTGTCGCGCTGGCGGGTTTGGTAGAACAAGGAAGCGCTCCGGTACGAATGATGCCTTAGGCGCTTGAACGCCCTGCGCCGCTGGCGCCGACTGTGCAGAGGTCAATCCTCGCCTCGCCACAGCTCCTGGCGACAACGCGGTTATCAAAAGTCCCTCAAAACCGCGTCACGATCTCCGCCAGCGCCGGCCGCGCACGATCCTCGATCGCGACGCTCGGCCGGCCGATATGGATGAAGCCGGCGATCTTCTCGTGCGCGGCGAGGCCGAGCGCGGCACAGAAGCGCCGGTCGTAAGCGCACCATTCTGTCACCCAATTGCTGCGATAGCCCAGCGCGTTGGCGGCGATCTCCAGATTCATGCAGACTGCGCCGGCCGACAGCACCTGCTCCCATTCCGGAATTTTGACATGCGGAGCGGCGCGCGAGATGACGGCGACGACAAGCGGGGCGCGGGCGAAGCGGCCCCGCTCGGCGGCGAGCCGCGCCTCGTCGGCGCCGGGATTATCTTCGGCGAGCAGCCTCGCCGCGATCTCGCCGGCGCGCTCGCGAGCCGCGCCCTCGAAGACGAGGAAGCGCCACGGCGCAAGCTTGCCGTGATCGGGCGTGCGGGAAGCGATCTTCAGAAGGGTTTCGATCTCGTCCTTGGTCGGACCCGGCGGCTGAAGGCTTTGCGGCGGGGCCGAGCGGCGGCTGAGCAGCAAGTCAATCACCGGATTGGTCGCGGTCGTAAGAATGGCCGGGGCTCCTTATTAAGAACACGCGCCTGTCGGGCCGGTTCATTGGCCGGTTTGCGCCGCCCTGTAAACCGTCACGAAAAGGCCGATTTGTCGTGGCGCTAAGATTTGATCCGCAGCCGGCGCAATCGGCCCGAATGGACGAGGCCCACGGCGCGGCGAACAGGGGCGCAATGCTTGGTTTTCTTCAGCGGCTGACGCTTTGGCTCGCGCTCGGCGCATTGGTCGGAAGCCCGGCTTTGGGCCAAACCGCGACGATACCGACCACCCAGCCGGGCAAGGCCGTTCTGCACCTCTCCGCCATATTGAGCGGCCAGACCGATCCGTTGCGCGGCGGCCTGCATTGGCGCGTCTACCCCGCCCGGGCCGAAGCAGACGGAAGCCGCGCGCTCATCGCCGAATCTCTCGCGGCTCAGCCGACTTTCGCCCTCGCGCCGGGAGATTATGTCGTCCACCTCGCTTTCGGTCTCGCCGGCCAGACCAAGCGCCTGGCGCTCGGCGAGGAAGAACGTTCCGAGCGCCTCACTCTCAATGCCGGCGCGCTCAAGATCACCGGGACCGTGGCGGACGCGCCGATCCCGGCGAACCGGTTGGCGATCGAGATTTTCGTGCCGCAGGGCCATAATCCGGAAGGCAAGCTGGTCGACGCCAAGGCCTCGGCCGGCGAGTTGATCGGCTTGCCCGAGGGCCCCTACCACATCGTTTCGACTTATCTCGACGCCGGCTCGAGCGCGACCGGCAAGGCGAACGCGCCGGTCCCGACCAATTCGATCGTCGCGGCGGATATCAGAGTTCCGGCCGGCAAGATCATCGATCTTGCGCTGCGCCACCGGTTCGCGACCCTGACCCTGAAACTGGTCAACGCCCCCGGCGCCGAGGCGCTCGCCAATTCGAGCTTTACCGTGCTCACGCCGGGCGGCGACTTGATCCGCGAACTCGTCGGCGCGTTTCCGTCGCTGGTCCTGGCCGAGGGCGAATATGTCGTCATCGCCCGGCACGACCAGAAAACCTATCAGACGACTTTCCAGGTGCAATCCGCGCTCGACCGCGACGTGGAAGTCATTGCACAATAGGGGAGCCGCGATTCAAGGGGCGCTTCTTCAAGATGCAGACCTTCTTCGTCCAGATCAAATGCGCGCTCGGCCGCACTTACGACGTCGCCAGCGCTCTCGCCGAAGCCGAAATCGCCTCGGAAATCTATTCGACCGCCGGCGATTTCGACATTCTCGCCAAATTCTATGTCGAGCGCGACGCCGATATCGGCCATTTCGTCGGCGAGAAGGTGCAGACCATCCCCGGCATCGTCGACACCAAGACGATCATCACGTTCAAGGCGTTTTGATCGCTTGAAGCAGACGACGTCCGTTGTATCGCCCTCCGTCATTGCGAGCGAAGCGAAGCAATCCATTCGTAGGGCGCAGCCCTTTGGGTGATTGCTTCGTCCCGCTTGCCGCGCTTGAACCCCTCGCAATGACAGCGGAGCGCCCCATGAAAGAGGACAGGAAGAACAGATGAGACTTGCCGCTATTCTCGCCCTCTCGCTCGCCGCCGGGCCGGCCTCGGCGCAGAACGGAGCCTATCTCTTCGATGTCCTGATGAAGGGTCCCTATCGCATCGCCTGGGACAAGCTGATGAAGCAGGTGCAGCCGACGCCCGACTGGCTGCTGCGCTTCTCCAAGGATTTCGACGGCGTCTCCGGCCAGTTGGTCGGCGCCGCGATCGACGGCAAAGCTTACGAACTCGCCTTCGTCTGCGAGCCGCAGCATTGCAAAACGCGACGTTTCGAGGTCCTGTTCGAGGTCTCGACCAAGCGCGCCTATGGCGCGCTCTCATTCGACGGCGAACCGCCGGCTTTTTACGGCGATCCCACGCCGGCGATGAAGGAGGAGCTGACCAAGGCGCTGAAAGGATGAGGTTGGCCGAGCGTAGACGCGTCGTCCTGTGCTGGCCGAGCGATCGACGAAGCCGGATCGAGCTTGACGCCGAACACGGCGACGGCCTGCGCGGATAAGGCGCGTCAACGCCTCACGCGGACTTACGCCTCACCCGCGTTCCGAGCAGCAATCCGTATAAACGTGCGCGCCACCCCCCGCGTCTCGGACCTCGTACTCCCCGACCCCGCGCCCCTCGACATAGCCCGGCCCGATCGGCACCTTGCCATACGCGCCCGGTATGTCGAGCACGTAAGTCGGCTGCGCAAGCCCCGACAAGCGCCCGCGCAATGCGCGCATCAGCTCCTGTCCCTGCGCGATCGTCGTGCGCAAATGCGCGGCGCCCGGCGCGAGATCGCCGTGATGAAGATAGTACGGCTTGATTCGCGTCTCGACGAGCGCGCGCATCAGCGCCTCCAAGGTCTCGACGTCGTCGTTGACGCCCTTCAGCAGAACGCTCTGGCTGACCATGGCGCAGCCGGCGTCGATCAGCCGCTTGCACGCGGCGCGCGCGGCCAGGGTCAGTTCGCGCGGATGATTGACGTGGAGCGCGACATAGACCGCTTTTCCTGGCGCATCGGCGAGCGCTTTCGCCATATCGGCGTCGACACGAGCGGGATCGGCGACAGGCAGGCGCGTATGCCAGCGCAGAACTTTGACATGCGGAATTTCGCACAAGCCCTGCGTCGTCGCGGCAATGCGTCGCGGCGACAGTACGAGAGGATCGCCGCCGGTCAGCACGATCTCCCAAATCTCGGAATGCGAGCGGAGGTATGAAAGCGCCGCCGCGAGTTCTTCCGCGCTCAGCCCTAGGGAGCGGCCAGGCCCGACCGTCTCGCGGCGGAAGCAGAAGCGACAATAGACCGCGCAGACCGAGACGAGCTTCAGCAACGCGCGATCGCGATAGCGATGGACGATTCCCTTGACCGGGCTTTTCAAATCGTCGCCGATCGGATCGGCGAGTTCTGCCGGATGGGCGATGAGCTCGCGGCCGTCGGGCACGAATTGGCGCGCAATCGGATCAGCCGGGTCCGAGCGATCGATCAGTTCGGCGAGCGCCGGCGTGATCGCAATCGCGTAGCGCTCGGCGACCCGGGCGATCTCGGCCGCGCGCGCCTGCGAGGCCAGGCCGGCCGCGACAAGATCAGCCGCGGTTTTGAGGATGCGCGGCGCGCGGGCGCTTCGCGTGACGCGGCGATCGGACAAGAAAACTCCTTCGATCTCGGAAATTGGGTTTCTTTCGGCCTCCGATCGGCCGAGATCGCTGTGTATCTGGTCCGGGGGCGGAAACGCAAATTCAGCCGCTGACCGGTTGCGCAACGCCGTCAGCCGGCAGGCGACGTCGTCTTTGGCGGCTCCCGCCCGCCCGTTTCGCCGCCGGCCGAGCGTTGATGAACCGGGCCTTCCGCGCTGGCGAGGTTGTGCGCGGTGTTGATCAGCGCCAAATGCGAGAAAGCTTGCGGGAAATTGCCGAGTTGCCGCTTCTCGATTGGATCGTATTCCTCGGCGAGCAGGCCGACATCGTTGCGCACGGCGAGAACGCGCTCGAACAGTTCGCGCGCCTCTCGCCGCCGGCCGAGCAGGATGTAATTGTCGGCGAGCCACAAACTGCAGGCCATGAAGACGCCCTCGCCGGGCGGCAGGCCGTCGGCTTTCGTCCCGGTGTCGTACCGGATCACGAAACCTTCACGGATGAGCTTGCGCTCGATCGCTGCGACCGTGCCCTTGACGCGAGGATCGTCGGCGGGAAGAAATCCGACCATCGGAATGAGCAGCGCCGCTGCGTCCAACGCCGTCGAGCCATAGGATTGGACGAAAGCGTTCTGCGCGGGATCGAAGCCGCGCTCGCAGACGTCGCGATGAATCGCGTCGCGAATTTTCCGCCAGCGGTCGATCGGTCCGCTCATGCCGAGCTTCTCGACCGAGCGCACGCCGCGATCGAAAGCGACCCAGCACATGACTTTCGAATGGGTGAAATGTCTGGGTCCGCCGCGCACCTCCCAGATGCCCTCGTCAGGCTCGCGCCAGATTTTCTCCAGATGGTCGAGCAGAGCGCATTCGAGCGACCAACTCGCCTCGTCCGGAGCAAGCCCCGCCTCCCGCCCGACATAGAGCGCGTCCAAGACTTCGCCGTAGAGATCGAGCTGGAGCTGTTTGACCGCGGCGTTGCCGACCCGGACCGGCTTCGAGCCCTCGTAGCCAGGAAGCCAATCTATGACATGCTCGTCGATCCGCCGGTCGCCGACGACGCTGTACATGGTTTGCAGGCTATCGGGCGCGCCGCCGACCGCGCGCACCAGCCATTCGCGCCAGGCTTTGGCTTCATCGAGGAAGCCGGCGCCGATCAGCGCGTAAAGCGTGAAGGTCGCGTCGCGGAGCCAGCAATAGCGATAATCCCAGTTCCGCGAGCCGCCGAGCTTTTCCGGCAAGGACGTGGTGCCTGCGGCGACGATGCCGCCGCTTTCCCAATGCGTCAGCGCCTTCAGCGTCAAAAGCGAACGGAGCGTCGCCTCGCCCCATTCGTGCGGCGGCTCGAAGGTCGCAGCCCATTCCGACCAGATGGATTTTGCGCCGGCGACCGCCTCGGCGATATCGAGCGGGGGCGGCGGCGGCCGGTAGGAGAGCGACCAATTCAGCGAGAAACTGAGCTCGTCGCCGGCGCTCAACTCGAATTCGCTCAGCGTTCGAAAATCTTCGCCGCGGATCGGCGCGCGCGTCGCAAGAAGCAGCCGATCCGGGCCCGCGATGAATTGCAGCCTGCCGTCAGGTTGACGCGACACCCAAGGCACGATCGAGCCGTAGTTGAAACGTACGACGAGCTCCATGCGCATGGCGACCGCGCCGCGGAGCCCCTTGACGACGCGCAAAATCTCGGAGGAGCCCTCGCGCCGGACCATGAAATCGGTGAGCAACACGGCGCCGGACGCCGTCTCGAACTCGGTCTCCAAGACGAGCGTGTCGTCGCAATACCGCCGCCTGACGCCGCGGATTTCACTCGCCGGCGCAAGCAGCCATCGGCCATGCTTGGATTCGCCGAGCAGAGCGGCGAAACAGGCGTCGCTGTCGAAGCGCGGCCAGCAAAGCCAATCGATCGACCCGTCGCGACCGACCAAGGCGACGGTCTCGCAATTGCCGATAACGGCGTAATCTTCGATACGGTTCGCCATCCAGGGCCTGGGAGATGGGCGTATACTGGTTCAAGAGACGCGCCCGGATTTCAACGCGGTAGGCGCCGTGGGGTTCCAGCCGGATTGGCGCGGACGGCGGGAGTCGAACCCGCACAGCCGAAAGGCCGAGGTAAGCGATCGGGTCGGCGGCGGTTGATCTTGTTGGGCCGCTGTTACGCCAAGTTGCGATTGGCAATTTGATTAAATGACGCCCGGCACAACATTTCTGTTAACTTGCTCGCGCGCAACACTTATGTTGCGCCAAGGAACAGCAGCCAAGCCAAGCGGTATCTGGCCAAAAAGGGCGCAAAATTCTCGCCCGGCAAAGGCGGCCATCTGATCGTCGAATTGAATGGCCGCCGTTCGGTGCTGCCGCAGCATGGCGGCTCTAGGAGATCGGCAAGGGCCTCTGGCTCGCGATCTTGAAGCAACTCGGCCTTAAGGAGGAACCATGAGCCTTCGCTACGCCGTCGTCCTCGAACCCGACGACAATAATACAATCCTCGTCACCGTCCCCGACTTGCCCGAGGCGATTACCTTTGGCGAAGATAGGGATGACGCGATGATCCGCGCGGTCGACGCGATCGAAACCGCCTTGATCGCCCGTATCGCGGCGCGCGAGGATATCCCTTCGCCGAAGACGACGGGCGCAACGAGCGTCGCCCTGCCCGCTCTCTCCTCGGCCAAGGTCGAGCTTTACCGGCTGATGCGCCGGCAGAATGTCGGCAAGGCCGAGCTGTCGCGGTGCCTCGGCGTCGCGTTGCCGCAAATCGACCGGCTGCTCGACTTGCGGCACAATTCGCGGCTCGATGCGCTCGACCGCGCCTTTCACGCGCTCGGCCATACGATGGACCTGCGCATCCGCAAGGTGGCGTAGAGCTAAAAAAGCCGCCCAGCTTTTTGGCTAGGGCGATCGTCGACCAAGCCGGAGGCCGCCGGGCTGGACCGCCAGCGCTCACGACAAAGGCGCCGTGACGGACCTTGGCGCGCGCAAGCAACTCGCTACGACTCGGTGCGACAGGCGTCGGAAGCTTGCCGGAACGAGCCGGGCCGCAGTCGTCCGATGGGGCCAAACGAGGCGTGAACGCGCCGCTGTAACAATCGGCGTAACAAGTCTTGACGCGACGGATTCGGCGAAATCGGCTAAGCTATTGAAATCCGATTGGTGCGGACGGCGGGAGTCGAACCCGCACAGCCGAAAGGCCGAGGGATTTTAAGTCCCTTGCGTCTACCGGTTTCGCCACGTCCGCTTCGGACGGCCCTTGTGTCATAAATCGACGGCCGTTTGAACTGGGGCGCGGAGGCGGTTCATCCCTCGTTCCCCCTGCCGATCGGCGGCTGGAAGGCGAGGCCCATGTCCCAGGGGAAATAGATCCAGGTGTCCTGCGAGACTTCGGTGATGAACGTATCGACCATCGGCCGGCCGAGCGGCTTGGCGTAGACGGTGGCGAAATGCGCCTTGGGCAGCATTTCGCGCACGACCTTGGCGGTGGCGCCCGTGTCGACAAGATCGTCGACGATCAGCACGCCGCCGCCGTCGCCGAGCCTGACGATTTCGGGCGCGATCGGCTTCAGCACTTTGAGGCCGCCCTGCGTCTTGTAGTCATGATAGGATGCGACGCAGACCGTCTCGATGATCCGCGTGCCGAGCTCCCGGGCGACGATCGCCGCGGGCACCAAGCCGCCGCGGGTGACGCAAACGATCGCCTCGAACGGCCCGGCGCTGTTCAAACGCCAGGCGAGCGCCCGCGCGTCACGATGGAACTGGTCCCAGGAGACGGGAAAGGCCTTTTGTTGGTGCGGGTCTGACATGGCGGATCCAGGCGTCGATATGGCGCGGGCTTGAATAGCAAGCCGAAAGCCGCCTCGCGAGGGGCGAAGGCGGCAAACAGGGCGGATTTCGCACAGGATTCAGGATTGCGCCATGCTCCCGCCCAGCGCGGCGAAGCAGGATGGGGGCGCCGCGGCGGTTCGCGAAAAACCGAGACTCAGCCGCGCGGCGCGCGGTCCCCCTCCGTTTTCGCGCGAGGGAGGATTTCGCCCTCCTCGCCGAGTTCAGCGAGCATCGCCTCGACGTCCTTGCGCGCGGCGGCGATCAGGGCCGGATCCTTGGCGCGGATGACGATCTGGTTGCGGAACCGGCCTTCGGCGAAGGAAGGATAAGAGCCGATTGTCACGCCGCTATGCGCCGCCGCGATTTTGGCCAGCGGCCCGCCATAGCGGCCCTCGGCGACGTTGCCGGCTTCGATCGTCTCGGCGAGGATTTTGCGCCCGGTCGCGAGATTCTTCGCCGCATCGTCCAGCATCGCCTGCATCACCGTCGGCACGCCGGCCATGACGATGACGTTGCCGAGCCGAAAACCCGGCGCTTTCGAGACCGGGTTGGCGATGAGCTCCGCGCCTTCCGGAATGCGGGCCATGCGCCGGCGCGCCTCGGTGAGGTCCTCGGGCCTGTAGCGCTCCATCATCAGAGCGATGGCGCGCGGATCTTCGCCGATCGGCACGCCGAAAGCCTTGGCGACGGCGTCCGCTGTGATGTCGTCATGGGTCGGGCCAATGCCGCCGGTGGTGAACACGTACGTATAGCGGGCGCGGAGCGCGTTGAGCGCGGCGACGATCTCCTCTTCGAGATCGGGCACGATTCGCGCCTCGCGCAATTCGACGCCCATATTGGTCAAGTATTCGGCGATATAGCCGATGTTGCGGTCCTTGGTGCGGCCGGACAGGATTTCATCGCCGATGACCAGGATCGCCGCGGTGACGATCGTCCCTTGCTCCATGCCTCAGTCCGCCTCCGCTTCGCGCTCGTAGCCGACATTCTCGGCCGTGCGCAGGATTTCGCGGTAGCCGAGCATTTGCAAGCGCCGCTCGAGCTCCGCCTCGGCGGGCAGGAGGTTGAACTCCATCACGATCAGCTTCGGCCACAGGCGTCGCGGCGCGTCGCGGAAGAAGGCGTCAAGCACCAAGTCCTCGGCCCCTTCGATGTCGAGCTTGATTGCGTCGAGGCGATCATAGCCCTCGCCGCGCAGCACCGACAGCAGGCTCTTGGCCGGAACGCGCAGGCGCGAGGCCTTGGCGTCGGCGCTGACGATGCGCACCGACGTCTCGCCGCGATTGTTGGCGTTGACGAACAGGGTGACTTCGCCGTCACGATCGGCCAGGGCGCATGACAAAGCCTTCACATTGGCGAAAGCGTTCTGGTCGATGTTGTAGATGAGTCGTTCGAAAATTTCTGGCAGCGGCTCGATCGCGAGAATTGTCGCGCGAGGTACGGCCGCCGCGATCGACAAGGCGTAGCCGCCGACGCTGGCGCCCGCGTCGATGAAGACTCTGTCCTCGCCGAGGCGCGAGGCGATCAGCGCCCGCTCTTTGGCGTCGAAATATTGCGGCGTGAAGAGAAGGCGCTTTTCAGCGACATTATTATAGGGACGAAGGCGCATGCGCGCGCCGAGCGTCTCGACATCGACCGGCCGCCCGCGCAGATATTTGACGCTCATGGAGCGCAGAAAGAAAGCGAGCCTTTTGGCGAGCCAACGCTCCGAGCAGCGACGGGTGACGCGAAGCGCGGCCGCGCATAATCCGGCCGGCGCGTAGCGGCCGAAGGGCGAGGGATCGCTGGCGCCGGCTTTGGCGGCGGGATGAGGAGCGGCGGACGACATGGCTTCGCGCGCGGCATAGCACGCTGCGCGCGGCGAGCGCTAGGAAAGCTTGGCCGAGATGGGCGATGGGCCGGCAATCCGGCTGGAATAGGGCCGATTGTCGGCTTTGAGCGCCGGCGCCGTACCCTACCGCCCCATCGCGCCAATCCCGCGCAAGCGAGGAGCCGATCATTGCAAGTCTCGGGTTAGCTCAGCCTCGATTCCGCTTCTGACATTTCTGCAAGCGTAAGCCTCTTGCTGGCTTCAGCGACCAACAGCTCGCGCTCAGCCCTGAGCTTCGCGCCGCGCGAGCGCGCGGCCGCGAGAATTTCGGCTGGCGCGCGCTCCGGCGTCCCCGCGTCGAACGGCGGCGCCGGGGCGTATTCCAGAGCGAGCTGGATCGCCTCGGCGACTTTCCGACCCGCCATCTCCGCGACAAGCGCCAGCGCGAAATCGACGCCCGCGGTGACGCCGCCGCCGGTCATCACCGCGCCGCCGCTCGTCACGTCGCCGTCGCGCACGACCCGCTCGTTGACAGGGATCGCGCCGAAGGCGGCGAGGAGATCGTGCGAGGCCCAATGGGTGGTCGCGCGCCTGCCCTTGAGCAGACCCGCCGCGCCAAGCACCAAGGCGCCGGTGCAGACCGAGGTCGTAGCACGCGCGCCGGCGGCTTGCCGGCGCAGGAAGGCGAGCGTCTCTTCGTCGGAGAGGAGCGGATTGACGCCGACGCCGCCCGGCACGCAGATAACGTCGAGTTGCGGGCATTCCGCGAAGGCGACGTCCGGCATCAGCTTGAGCCCGGTCGCGGAGACGACCGGCGCGACGCTCTTGGCGACGAGCCGGACGCGCGCCTCCGGCCATGAGGCGAAGACTTCGTAAGGGCCGGTCAAATCGAGCTGCTGCACCTTCGGAAAGACAAGGAAGCCGACCTCCATGGCGAACTCCTGAGGAAGGGGTGGCGGCTGTGAGTTTAATCGGCTAAGGATTGGCGGAAATGACAGATAACCATCATTTTCCGCCACACCCGCCGCGCATCGCCGAACTCGTCGCTTTTCCCAATGCGCAATTGCTCGACATTGCCGGGCCGCTCCAGGCTTTCGCCACCGCCAACGACCTCGCCCGGCTGGCGCGAGCGCCGCAGCCCTACGCCCTCCAGGTCGTCGGCGGCGAGCAAGGCTTCATCAAGAGCTCGTCGGGGCTGACGCTCGGCGTTGCGCCTCTTCCCGCGCCGGGCGCGCCGCTCGATACGCTGATCGTCGCCGGCGGCTATGGCGTTGACGCGGCCTGCCGCGACGAGGCGCTCGTCGCTTGGCTCAAAGCGCGGGCGGCGCATGCCCGCCGGCTCTGCTCGGTCTGTTCCGGGGCCCTTCTCCTCGCCGCGGCCGGTCTGCTCGCCGGCCGGCGGGCGGCGACCCATTGGGGGCGCTGCGCCGAGCTCGCCCGCAAGCATCCCGACGTGAAGGTCGAGCCGGATCCGATCTTCGTGCGCGACGGCGACATCTGGACGTCGGCCGGCGTCACCGCCGGCATCGACCTCGCCCTCGCCTTGATCGAAGACGATCTCGGCCGCGCCGCCGCGCTCGCCGTGGCGCGCCAGCTTGTCGTCTTTCTCAAGCGGCCGGGCGGCCAGGCGCAATTTTCCGCCGCGCTGGCCTTGCAGGCTGCGGACGAGCGGTTCGAGGCGTTGCACCGCTGGATCGGCGAGAACTTGACCGCAGACCTTTCGGCGCCGCGCCTGGCTGAAAAAGCCGGCATGAGCGAGCGCAATTTCCTCCGCCGCTACAAGCAAGCGACCGGCGTCACGCCAGCCCGGGCGGTCGAACGCCTGCGCGTCGAGGCGGCGCAGCGGCGGCTCGTAGAGACGCGCGAGCCGATCAAGCGGGTCGCGGCGCGCTGCGGCTTCGGCGGCGAGGAGACGATGCGGCGCAGCTTCCTGCGCGTCGCCAGGATCGGGCCGCGGGATTTCCGCGAGCGGTTCTCGCGATAGCGATTTTTAACCGCGATCAAACGCCGCTTTGCCTGGAAAGCTAGGCCGATCTGCGCCTATATAGGCGCAGCTAGGCTGGTTCACTTGACCGACATTGAGACCAACCGCGCCAAGATCGTCCGCCGCCTTGAACAGGAAGGTTGGGAATTGGCCCGTCACGGCTCCGAGCATCATCGTCGTGCCGCGCCATCGCACGCTCTCGCCCGGCGTTGCTCGCAAGATCGCAAAGACCGCCGGCTGGCTTTGAGCGGACTGAACGACAAGGATTAAAAGATGCGCTATTTCGTTCTCGTTGACGGCCAGGACGGCGCTTACGGCGTCGTCTTTCCCGATCTGCCCGGTTGCGTCGCGATGGGCGAGACGATCGAGAAAGCGCTGGCGAACGCCGGCGACGTCCTGCGGGACTGGGTCGATCTCACGGAAGAGAACGGCCATCCGATTCCGCCGCCGCGCGCCCTGGAGGCTCTGCGCGCCGACCCGGAAACAGCGCAGGCTTTGCGCAGTGGCGCAAGCCTCGCGACGGTGCCGCTCGTGCGCGAAACCGGAAAGCCCGTGAAGGCCAATCTGTCGCTCGACGCCGGATTGCTCGCCGCGATCGATGAAGAGGCGCGACGCCGGAAGCTTACTCGCTCGGCCTTCGTCGAACTCATGGCCCGGCAAATGCTGAGCCAAATCGCTTGAGCGTCGCTCCCATCGCAGCAGCCGCCAAGCGCGAGCGCTTGCGCCGGCCCGCGAAGACCTTACATTAGCGTGGTCCTCCAACGCTTGTTTTCGCCGAGCCGCTTTCACGTGATGACTTTTGTCGATTCCGCCGCGCTGCATGGGCGCAAAAGCGGCCATATCAAATTGCACGGACCCGAGGCCTTCGAGGCCATGCGCAAAGCCGGGCGGCTGGCGGCCGAGGCGCTCGATCTGATGGCCGACAAGGTCCGCCCGGGCGTCCCCACCGCCGCGCTCGACCGGCTCTGCTTCGAATTCGCGATGGATCACCACGCCTATCCGGCCTCGCTGTTTTATCGCGGCTATCGCCGATCGATCTGCACCTCGATCAATCACGTCGTCTGCCACGGCCTGCCTGACGACAAACCGTTGCGCGACGGCGACATCCTCAACATCGACGTGACCTTGATCGTCGACGGCTGGCACGGCGATTCGAGCCGCATGTACGTCGCCGGCGAAGCGCCGCGCCGCGCGCAGCGGCTGATCGACATAACCTATGAATCGCTGATGCGCGGCGTCGCCGCGGTCAAGCCGGGCGGCACGACCGGCGACATCGGCGCAGCGATCCAGATCTACGCCGAAGGCGAGCGCTGCTCGGTGGTGCGCGATTTCTGCGGCCATGGCCTCGGCCGGCTGTTCCACGACGAGCCGAACATCCTCCATTACGGCCGGCCCGGCGAAGGCGTGCCCTTGCGGCCCGGCATGCTGTTCACGATCGAGCCGATGATCAATCTCGGCCGGCCGCAGGTGAAGGTGCTCGCCGACGGCTGGACGGCTGTGACGCGCGATCGCTCGCTCTCGGCGCAATTCGAGCACACGGTCGGCGTCACCGAGACCGGCGTCGAAGTCTTCACCGTCTCGCCGAAAGGGCTGCACAAGCCGCCCTACGGCGTATGACGGAGCCAGAAGAACCGCCGCATTATCACGGCCATCGCGAGCGATTGCGGACGCGTCTGCGCGAAGCCGGCGCGGAGGCGATCGCCGATTACGAGCTTCTCGAACTCATCCTGTTCCGGGCCATCCCCCGCCGCGACGTCAAGCCGCTCGCCAAAGCGCTGATCGCCCGCTTCGGATCGTTCGCCGAGGCGATCGCCGCGGCGCCCGAGCGGCTCGACGAAGTCGACGGCATGACGCAAGGCGCGATCAACGAATTCAAGATCGTCGAAGCGAGCGCGCAGCGCTTCGCCAAAGGCGCGGCGAAGAAGCGCCTGGCGATCGGCTCGTCCAGCGCGCTCGTCGATTATTGCCGCGCCGCGATCGCTTTCGCCGACCGCGAGGAGTTCCACGTCCTTTTCCTCGACAAGCGCAACGGCCTCATCGCCGACGAGAAAATGGGCGTCGGCACGATCGATCATACGCCCGTCTATCCGCGCGAAGTGGTGCGCCGCGCCCTGGAGCTGTCGGCTTCGGCGATCGTGCTCGTCCACAATCATCCTTCCGGCGATCCGGCGCCGTCGAGCGCGGACGTGAAGATGACGCATGATATCATCGCCATCGGCGCGCCGCTCGGAGTCGTGGTGCATGATCATCTGATCGTCGGCCGGCAGGGGCATGCGAGCCTGAAGGCGCTGCGCCTTATTTAGCCCAAGCAAAGATCAATGGGCGTCGCCGCCGGTCGCGCGATCGCCCGCCGCGCCGCCCCGGTTAGCCAGGGACGACAGGCCGATCGCCTGTTCGAGCAGGCCGTGGAGTTCGGCGAGCCTTTCTGCGCCGAGGGACTTCCTTATCCGCTTGAAGACGCGCTCCCATGCCGGGAAAATCGATTCGATCATACGCTCGCCAGCCCGGGTGACGAGAACGATTTTCGCGCGGGCGTCCGCCGGCGAACGCGCGACCCGGAGCAGCCCGGCGCGTTCGAGCGGGCGAATGCTTCGCGTGAGCGTGGTGCGGTCCATCACCAGAACCTGCGCCAGCTTGCCTATCGAAGCGCCGGCTTCTCCGAACAGCGCGGCGGCCGTCAAGATCGGCAGTTGCGACATCTGCAAGCCAAACGGCGCGAAGGCGTCGTCGTAGAGCTTGGCGAGAACACGGGAGGCCTGCCGCACCCGAAGCGCCGGGCACTCCTGCGCCATCTTGCGCGCCAGTTGAGCGAAATCGGCCATATAAAGTGTATCCGCCACGTAATGCCGACTGTCGAAATCGTCAGCAAAATCCAAGCAAAATCCCTGCCCACATTGACATGGCCGTCCTAAACGAGTCAATGTAGGTGCATATGCATTGTTACGCGTCTAGCGTATGCGAGCGGCGGCCTGAATTGGTTCGCAAGCGACGCGGCTCGCCGCGACGGGAGAGGAATATGGCGCGAGGCGCCGTCGACTGGACGTTCAACGGCCTGTGGCCTTACGAGCCGCGCTGGTTCGAAACGCCGGAAGGGCGCCTGCACTATGTCGATGAAGGTCCGCGCGACGGCCGGCCCGTTGTGCTCGTGCATGGGAACCCCACTTGGGGATTCCTCTATCGCAATTTCATCGGGCCGCTCGTCGCGGCCGGGCATCGCGCGATCGTCCCCGACCATCTCGGTTTCGGCCGATCGGACAAGCCGAACCGGCCCGACTTCTACCGCGTCCCGGAACACGCCCGCCGCTTCGACGCGCTGCTGGAATCGCTCGATCTTTCAGGCGCGGTCGTCGTCGCGCAGGATTGGGGCGGCCCGATCGCGCTGTCCTGGGCGGTCGCCCATCCCGAGCGCGTCGCCGGCCTCTTCGTGCTGAACACCTTCGCGCACCGCCCGCCGGGCAAAGTCTCGCTGCCCCTGCCATTGCGCCTCTTCCGCATGCCCGGCGTCGGCGAAATCATGGTCAAAGGCCTCGGCCTCTTCCATCGCGCGTTCCTGTTCGGCGTCGGCATGGTCCATCGCGAGCGCCTGACCGCGGACATGCGCCGCGCCTATCTCGCGCCGCATCCGACTTGGGCGAGTAGAGTCGGCGTCCTCGTCTTTCCGCGCGAAATCCCCGCCGGGCCCGTCGGGCCGATCGCCGATCTGGGCGGACGCGTCGAACAGGGGCTCGAGCGCTTCTTCCGCGACCGGCCGGTGCGGATCATATGGGCGATGAAGGACGTCGCCTTCACGCCGGCCATGCTCGATATTTGGCGACGGACCTTGCCCAACGCCGAAATTACGCGCCTCGACGACGCCGGCCATTACCTTCAGGAGGACGCGCACGAGGCGATCGCGCCCGAATTGCTCCGGTTCTTAGCCACGTTGCCCGATCGACGCTCGGCGGCCGAGCCGCGCCGATCGTCTCTTCTTACCGAGGCGAGCTGACCTGCCGACGAGCTCCGCCTGGAGGATCGAAAGGAGTTGCGCCATGTCGTTGTCCAGCATGTCGATCCCGGCCTTCGAGATCAGCCTCAGGGCGCTCTGGGCCGTGCTCGACAAAGCCGCAGCCTATGCCGAAGCGAAGCGGATCGACGCCGCGACTCTTCTCGGTGCGCGCCTCTTTCCGGACATGTTCCCGCTTCTCCGCCAGGTCCAGAGCGCCTGCGACCAGGCCAAGAACGCCGGCGCGCGCCTCGCCGGCGTCGAACCGCCGACATTCGCCGCCGACGAGAAGACCATCGCCGATCTGAAAGCGCGCATCGACAGGACGATCGCTTTCGTCAAAACGCTGGACGTCGCGGCGCTCGACGCGGCGGCCGACCGGGACGTCGCCTTCCCGCTCGGCCCGAACACCGGTCATATGAGCGGCGCCGACTATCTTCGCCATTTCGCGCTGCCGAATTTCTATTTTCACCTGACCACCGCCTACGACATTCTCCGTCATTGCGGCGTCGAGATCGGCAAGCGCGACTTTCTCGGCGCCATCCCGATACGGGTGACGTGAGGCCGCGCACGATTTTCGGCTCGGCGATCAAGCCGGCGCGGCTCAATCGGGCGCCGCGGCTTTGCTGGTCCTTTGGCCGTCGCGTCCGCGCCGCGACGACGCCGTTCTGCCCTGGCCGCGCAGCTCCGCCAAGGCTTCGCTGGCCGCGGCGCTCGAGCGCTGAATGAAATCGAGGATCAAGGCGAGCTCCTTGTCGGCGTAATGCGCAAGGGTCGCCGTCGCGGCGCGCTGCATCGGGCCATAGAGCGGCGCGATGCGCCTTTCGACCGCCGGCGTCGCCGCGACGAGCACCTTGCGGCGATCCTGCTTGTCGCGCTGGCGTCGGGCGAAGCCGGCCCGCTCCAGCCGGTCGATCACGCCGGTGATCGCGCCGGTCGTCAGGCCGGCCGCCTCGGCGATCTCGCCGGCGGTCAGCGGGCCGCGCAGCGCGATGAGGTCCAGGCATTCGAGATCCGAGCTGTTGACGCCGAGCCGATCGGCGACCGCCTGGCTGTAGAGCACTCCCTTGGCGCTCGCGTCGCGCAGCGCGCGGTTCAGCGCCGCCGCCAGCTCGGCGCGATTCGATTTTGGCCCGATTGACATTTTCAGCCTCTTATTTTAGTAGAAATATCTCTTAGTCTATAAGATATTTACTTCGTGAAGGATGTTCGAATGACCGCGATCCCCGCCCCCGCCCGCTCAGCCCCGAGAAAGAAAGGATATAGAGGCGCGCCGATGGAGGGCGCTGTCGCGACCTGGTACGCGAAGCACACCGCCAAGCTTAGCGCGGATTTCGCCGGCGAGGCCAGGCGGATCGCCGAAAGCTTGCCGGCCGGCGCCCGGGTCCTCGAAGTCGCGCCCGGCCCCGGCTATCTCGCCATCGAGATCGCCAAGCTCGGCCTCTATCAGGTCGCGGGCCTCGACATCAGCCATTCCTTCGTACGGATCGCGCGCGAAGGCGCCGCGAGAGCCGGCGTCGCGGTCGAGTTCCGGCAGGGCGACGCCGCCGCCATGCCCTTTCCCGACGGCGCGTTCGACTTCATCGTCTGCCGCGCCGCGTTCAAGAATTTCGGCGATCCGGTCGGGGCGCTCGAGGAGATGCATCGCGTGTTGCGGCCCGGCGGAGAGGCGCTGATCATCGACATGCGCAAGGACGCGACCAATGCCGCGCTCGACGATGCGGTCGCCGGCATGCGGCTCGGCCGGGTTGGCGCCGTCCTCACCCGCATCATCTTCCGGCAATTGCGCAAGCGCGCCTACGCCAAGGCCGACTTCCTGCGAATGGCGGAAGCGACGCCGTTCGGCTGCGCCGAGATCGTCGAAAGTCCGATGGGACTGGACGTCCGGCTGCGCAAATAGCCGCTACCGCGCCTTCCCGGCCGCGACGGCGAGTTCGTCGATGCGGCGGATCGCGTCGCGGATCACTTGCGCTTCCTTGGCGAATTCCTGGCGCTTCTCCAGCCAGGATTGCTGGACATGGGCGCGGCCTTGGGCGCGCGCCTGCTCGCCCAGCCGCTCGGCGAGCGACACGCGCTCCTCCAACGCTCGCAAGGCGCTGCCCAGGGCGCGGCTCAAATTCTCCTCGAGCGCGACGCCCATCAATTCTGCCGTGTAGGCGTGGCCAACATGGCAGCGGTAGCGAACCAGGTTGTCGTCGTCGATCTCCCACATCACGCCGTGACAATCGGGGCAGGCCAGGACCGATCGCCGGCCGATACGATCCATGTCGGTCATCGTTGCGCGTCCGCTTCGTGCGATCTCGACTTCGTATTTGATCTCGCCCGGAACCGGCCGCGCGGCCCCGGCGGGCGAGCGCGCGAGCTTGTCGAAAAGCGCCGGCATGGCGGCGAGAGCGACGACGTGGTCGGGCTTGGCCAGGTTCAGCGCCGTCGCCGGCATTTCCGGAAAGGCCGCGTCGCTCGGGTCCTGAACGACGGTCACGCCGCCGCACGCTTTCAGCGCCTGCAGGCCCGAGGCGCCGTCGCCCTGCGTGCCGGTCAGGACCGCGCCGACCGCGCGCGCCCCGCAACACAAAGCCGCCGAGCGCAGCAGCGGATCGATCGCGGGCCGCGTATTGTTTTCGCGCGGGCCGGCGCCCCATTGCAACCGGTCGCCGTCGACCAGCAAATGCCGCTCGCGCGGCGCGAGATAGACATGGCCGCGCTTCATTGTCTCGCCGTCCTTGGCGAAGCTCGCCGGCAGCGGCCCGGCCTTTGTCAGGATGGCGTCCAATTCCGAAGGAAACTGGCTCGGCAAATGGATGACGACCAGAACCGAGGCTGGAAAGTCTTTCGGAAACTTGTTGGCGAGAAAACGAAGCGCGTCGAACCCTCCGGCCGAGGCGCCGATGGCCAGAATGTCGCGGTTGGCCATTCAATTCTCCCGCCGTAAAGCGCGGTTTGCGCAAGAGACTTGGCCTGTTCTCCCAATAGGAACGCGAGAGAATCGGCGCGCTCAGCGAAGGCCGATGCGCTCCGCCTTCATCCGCGCCTTTCAGCCGGCGCCGGCTCCTCGCGCAGGGCGCCGACGAGCCGGTCGCGATTGGCGACATGCAGCGCTTGCATGTCCTCGAACAATTTCAACGCTTCGCGCGCGCGTTCCGCGTCATGGCCGCCGCGCTCGAGGTCAGCCACGATCTGGCGCTGCCGCTCGATATGGCGAACGCCCTGAGCGACGTGGGCCTCGGCCTGCTCCAAGTGCCGCAAAAGAATATTTCTGTTCATTCCGCACAAGCATTCGTTGAACCAGAACCCCGGGCCGCGCCCTTGGGTTCCGGCGGGCCGACGGCTGCTATGCGCGCCAGCGTTCCGATTATGTCGATTGCGGCGCCGTTTTCCTCTGGACGGCCGGTATTTTTAAGATCACGATTGCGTCATTGGGGTGGCGATGCCTTCGGCGCATTTCATCAACGATTCCGAACATTGGCGCAAGCGCGCCGAGGAAATGCGCACACTCGCCGAGGATTTGCGCGACTCGCAGGCGAGATCGACGATGCTGCGGATCGCCGCCGACTACGAGAAGCTTGCCGCCCGCGCCGAGCAGCGCGCCAGCGGGACGCCGCAAGAGGACGCGCCGGCGCTCGAACGAGGCCATTAACATCGCCGTCCCCCCGCCGCCGGCTCGGAGCGGCGCGGCTGGACGCGGGCATGGCCCGCGCGCTGCTCGCAAACTATGAGCAATCGCAGGCCCTTCATGTCATCGACCGCGATCGATTGCAGCGCGATGTGGCGACCTGGCGCAGCCTTCCATTACATTTTTCTTCCCCCCCCCCCCC
>Ga0209062_1000607_pt1 | contig 98307 bp, 77 predicted proteins | sample Coa_R2_2_FD_187158 | JGI IMG/M metagenome (GOLD analysis project Ga0209062, IMG submission 187158) | Surface soil microbial communities from Centralia Pennsylvania, which are recovering from an underground coalmine fire - Coalmine... | ecosystem: Environmental > Terrestrial > Soil > Unclassified...
CCGCTCCTTCATCTCAACCGCCAAAAAGCAAGGCTGGAACGTCATCCAGGCCCTCACGCAGGACGCGCAAATCCAAATGAGCGCGTTGCGGATCAGTTGACGGCAAAGGCACAACCTGGGCAGTTACGGGAATTCTGAAAATCTGCCGTTATTGCGTGCTGTGATATCGTCTCCCTGATAATGGAAACCATATCTATTATAGGGCCATCTGGAGTTTTGTCCACTTTCGGTTGTCTTCTGCTTGGCGGATGAAGTGAAGCAGTTGTTGTTGCCGCTGTCCTAAATCAGGCTTCGTCGAGGATCAGCAGATTGATTTGCGTAGCGTAAGCAGCAGGCTTTCCCCTCCCCCGCAAGCGGGGAGGGAGCACCGTTGGCCCAAGTTAGCGCCAATGAGGGGTCGCCCTAGAGCTTTGCAATTTCCAATCTAGGCGCAGCCTCAAAAGTCAGGTTTGTCTGCGACCGGGATGTGGTAGTCAAACAAGTGCTGATTGTTCTCGGCGCAGACCTCCTCGAGCATGGGCTGCTCCACGCGCCGGTATTGCCGGACCGCCGACCAAGGCTGGTAGAACGCGTCCGGGTCGTCGATCGTGTAGGTGACTTGGAGCTTCTGGCCGTCCTCGATCAGCTTCCAGCGCTCGACCACGTGCAGCTTCATGCTGTGCGGCGTGCGGTAGTAATCGACGAATGTCCTGTCGTTCTGGGCGACGGTGTCGATCACGAGCGTGTCGCCTTCATAGCGCCCCACCGACTCGCCATACCAGGACGGCTTTGGATTCTCCGAATGGGGCACGTCGAGATAGATGCGCCGGATCTGCGCATCGCCCGAATAGATCATCACGACCTGCCGGGGCGTCTGGATGAAGTAGACGGGCCGGACCGGGTACGTCACGAAAGCCGGAACCCCCGCGGGCATGCAGCTTGAGCGCGCTGTGAAAGCGATCTTTCCGGCCAGCACCTCGTCGTTGTCTTTCTTCATCCGCTCCTTTACCCAGGGCTTCAGGTTCGGATTGGTAAGATCGGCGATCCGGTAGGTCGGTTGCCGGCCGACATTGTTCGGAACATAAGCGTGCGCCGGGTCCTGGCGTTGGATCGGCGGACCGCCCGGAACTCCGGTTATCTCTCCCGTCGCCACCCATCCGGCCTGGTTGGTCGAGAAATCAGGCGGCGACCCCTTCTGTTGCGCCGAGACCTGCGAGGCCAGCGCCGCGCAGACGGCGCCAGTCACGACGCCGCCCGCAAGAAGTCTTTCTTTTGGAAAGCGCTCGGACATGGTTTTCCTCCTCGATTTCGCTTTACATTCTCCCTGGTTTTTGTGCGATCGTATCATCCTTCGCCGCTGCTCGATAGCGGTGCCCTGCCTTACATCGCGTGCGTCCTTCTCCACCCGTCCGGGCTGACGGAGCCACAGAAGAGCCTTCGCTGCGGTGACGCATGGCGCAGGAACCGGTATAGGAAGGTCTGCGGCTGCGCCCGCAAACCTTCACCCGATGCCGATCATCCTGCAAAAAAGAGCACGCCCATGCCGCCACGTAAATTCACACGGGAGGACCTTCGCGAGGCCGCCGAAAAGTACAAGAACTGGGGCAAATGGGGGCCGGACGACGAGATCGGCACGCTGAACTACGTACGCCCCGAAGACATCATCGCGGCGGCTCAACTGGTGCGCAAGGGCAAGGTGATCTCGCTGGCGCTCAATTTCGACCAGTTGGGCCCGCAGGGCGGCAAGACCAAGTACCCGCCCATGGGCCGCATCAATCCGATGCACCTGATGCTGCGCACCGGCACCGACGCCTATTCCGGCGTGCTCGACAAGCGCGGCATCCGCGCTTCCGATGATGTGGTGGTGATGCCGCTGCAATCCGGCACCCAGTGGGACGGCCTCGGCCACATCTTCTACGAAAACTACATGTGGAACGGCTACGACTGCCGCGAAGTGTCGAGCGCCGGCGCCGCGAAGTGCGGCATCGAGAAGACCAAGAACCGCATGGTCGGCCGCGGCGTCTTCCTCGACGTTCCGCTTGCGCTGGGCAAGGAGGAGCTCGAGGACGGCTACGCGATCACGTCAGAGGACCTGGAAAGGACCGCCGCCGCACAGCGCGTCAAGATCAGGCGCGGCGACTTCGTGATCGTGCGCACCGGCCAGATGGAGCGCTGCCAGCGAATCGGGAGTTGGGACGGCTATCCGGGCGGCGATGCGCCGGGCTTTTCGTTCGAGACGCTGGAATGGATTCACAGGAGCGAGATCGCCGCAATCGCCAGCGACACCTGGGGCTGCGAAGTGCGCCCCAATGAATCCGAGGAAGGGATCAACCAGCCTTGGCACTGGATCACAATCCCGATCATGGGCATCACCATGGGGGAAATCTTCCAGGTCGCCGAGCTTGCCGCCGACTGCCGCGACGACGGCGTGTATGAGTTCATGTTCGTCGCGCCGGCGATCCCGATCACCGGCGCGGTGGGCTCGCCGGTCAATCCGCTGGCGATCAAGTAGGGGGCGTTACCGAGGGGCGAGCGGCGTGCCCCGATAGAGATCGACGACCATGCAGCGCAATCCGAACTCGGGCATTTCAATCACATCGTCGGCCCGCTTGAGGACAATCGGCTCCCACTTGCGGCTCTTTGCGTAAATTTCCACCCTGAATTCCCGCGGCTCGATCACAACCGCATAGAGATTGTCGGGCGCCTCGCGATACCGGCGCAATTTGAGATCAATTTCATCGCGCGTGTTTGACGGAGACAGCACTTCCGCCGCCAACTGAAAGCTTTCCGAATAATACTCAAAGCCGGCCACGCCAGGCACGACCACCACATCCGGTTCCGGCTGGAAATTCCGCACCCCGGGGTTCCGCACGCCGACATCAAAATAGGCATACAAATCGAGGTGCCGCGCTGCGAAGGCGGCGTTGAGGAGATTGCAGAAATTGGCCACAATCCGCTGGTGCGCGTAGCTCGCCGGCGCCATCATCACCGCCACCCCCTCGATGAGATCCCAGTGTTCTCCCTTTGGCCGCGTTTGCATGAAGGCCATGAATTCATCGACGTCCATGCTTCCCGACAAGGGCGCGGGTGCGTTAACGGTCATGTGCGGTTCTCACGTTCGGCCATCCCCGCCCCGCGCGATCGCTCGGGACCGCGCGATCGCTCGGGACAAGGGCGGCGATTGTCTTCAGGGTTGAACTCCTCTAGTTCAACTTATCAAAACCACGTATGCAAAACGACGGCAAAGACAAGGGACGCGATCGGCCATGCTCCTGGGCCACAACCGCAAAAAAATGCTCGGCGCCGAGTGCATGGCGGAGATGCTCAAGGGCTACGGCGTCACCCATGTGTTCCATGTGCCGGCGGTGCTGCGGCGGAGCTTTGTCGAGATGGAGCGCCGCACCGACATCAAGCGGCTGCATGTGCACGGCGAGAAATCCGCGGCCTATATGGCGGACGGCTATGCGCGCGCCTCGGGCAAGCCCGGCGTCTGCATGGCGCAGGTGATCGGCGCGCTCAATCTCGCGGCCGGGCTGCGCGATGCCTGGCTCGCCCATTCTCCGGTGATTGCGATGACGGGCGGGCGCGAACCGCGCACCAAGTTCCGCAGGGTCTACCAGGAGGTAGACGACATGCCGGCGTTCGAGCCGGTGACCAAGTTCAACGCCACCGTGGACGACGTGGCGCGCTTTCCTGACATGGTGCGCCAGGCGTTCCGGGTCGCAGTGTCGGGCACGCCCGGCCCGGTGCATCTGCAGTTTCGCGGCAATGAGGGCCAGATCGACGCCGAGGAGGCCGAAATGGAGCCGCTCTGCGAGCCGCAATTCTCGCGCGTTCCGCCGTTCCGTCCAGAGCCCGATCAGGCCAGCGTGCGCGCGGCGCTCAACACGCTCCAGGCGGCCGAGCGCCCTGTGATCGTGGCAGGCGGCGGCGTGCGCGCCTCGGGCGCGCAGGCCGAGCTGGTGGCGCTCGCCGACGCCTTGCAAATCCCGGTCGCGACCTCGCTCAACGGCAAGGACACTATCCCGGGCGCGCATGCGTTGTCGGTCGGTGTGGTCGGCACCTATTCGCGCGAGAGCGCAAACCGCGTCGTCAACCGCGCCGATCTCGTCTGTTTCATCGGCAGCGAGACGGGCGGCATGACCACGCATTTCTGGGCCGTTCCTCCGATCGGCACGCCCGCCATTCAGATCGACATCAACCCGGAAGCGCTGGGGCGCAATTACCCGCTGGTTGCTGCCGTCAATGGCGACGCCAAGGTAACGCTTGCGCGCCTGCTGGCGGCGGCGGATCGCAGCACTGCTGCGAAGCGCAAGCTTTGGATCGAAGAGACGCGGAGGATCTGCGCGGAGTGGCGCGAGACGTATCAATCCCTGCTCGCCTCGGAGGCAGTGCCGATCCGCCCCGAACGGCTGTGCGCTGAGTTGACCCGGCACGTGCCAGACAATGCCATCGTGGTCGTCGACACCGGCCATGCGGGCATGTGGATGGGCGGCATGTACGACCTGACAAGCCCGCGCCAGAGCTACATCCGCAGCGCCGGCCACCTCGGCTGGGCGTTCCCCGCCGGGCTCGGCGCCAAATGCGCGTGCCCGGACCGGCCGGTGGTGACGTTCACGGGCGACGCCGGGTTCTGGTATCACATCGGCGAGGTCGAGACGGCGGTGCGCTGGCGGATCAACGCCGTCACCGTCGTCAACAACAACGGCAGCGGCAACCAGTCGAAGCGCGGCTTCGATCGCGTCTATGGCGGCGCGCAGACCGAAGGCGGGCGCGCGCTGTGGACCTTCAACAACGTGAACTTCGCCCGCCTCGCCGAGGATATGGGCGCGCTCGGCATCCGGGTCGAGGACGCCGGTGCGTTCCCGGCAGCCCTCGCCCAGGCGCTCACGGCCGAGCGGCCGGCAGTGATTGACGTGGCGACGGATATCGATGCGCTGGCGCCGCTCGCGGTGAGTTGACGGCCGCGTGCGTTGGGCGTTTGCGGCATCGCTTGAAAGCAGGCAGCAACCCAAGATCGCCTCTTGATCGCCGCTGAGCGGCCAATCAACGGCTGCGCGGCGGCGGATTCGTCAAGTCGAAACTGGTTGCGAATCAAAATTGGTTCAGAGCTATCATATGCCGATGACACGTCTTCCCACCGGCAAATGGAGGGACGCCGATGAATTCCAGTCTGACGTCCACAGTATCCGAGCTCTCCCGCAGCCCCAGCCGCCGAGCCATCGGGTAAGCCGGGTCTCCGCACGGCTATGCGGAACGTGATGATGAAAGCGCGATCAGGGCTCGGCAAGCTCGTCTCGTTCGCTTTCTCTCGCGTCCTGTTGATTTTTATCCTCGGTTTTGCCGCCGGCATGGCTTGGCAGGCGTACGGCGGCACTGCGAGAAAGACAATCGCGAGCTGGTCGCCGCGCCTTGCCTGGATGGCGCCGCCGGCTGCGCCCGGCAGCGCTTCTTCTTCCTCCGACCGGCTCAAAGCGATGTCGCTTGCACTGGCCGCGGCGCGGCAAAGCCTGGACAAAGTCGGCACCGAGATGAGCAAACTGCAGGACGAAGGCGACCAGCCGCGGCGGCGCCGTCGCTGACTTGTGCCATGCGCCCGTTGCCGTTTGTTAAAGCGGTCCCGGTGGGCAAAAGGCGCAACCGAAATCGGCTGTTGCCGATTTCGGCCCTATTGACTGCCGAAGTCGGGCAAGCCCGACTTCGGTGCGCCGCGTCCGCCAGCGCTCGGTCTTTCGAGGGCGGGCGGGCACGCGGGGCCTGTCATCGGGCCGGCCGAAGGCCGGACCCGATGGCTTTGCCCACCCTGCGATGTTTCGATATGACCGGAATCCACTGCAGCTCAGAGCGAAACGTGCTCACCCCTGCGCCATTCTCCGGCGTCTCTGCTTACCCTGCTTTCTGCCGGGGCGGCCCCATGAGCACCGGCTGGAACAGCACCGCCGCCGCCATCGTGCAAACGAGGGACAGCGCCATCAATTTGCCCATGCTGGCCGTGCCAGGGTGGCTCGATAGCCACAACCCTCCGAATGCCGTTGCTGTCGTGAGCGCGCTGAAGATGACCGCCCTCGTAAGACTGGATTGCAGCAGGCCTGTTTTCCCGGCGCGCCAGGCCATGATGTAATAGATCTTGAATGCGACGCCGACGCCCAGCAGCAATGGCAGGGCGATGATGTTGGCGAAATTGAGCGGCAGGTCGAGGACGACACACAATTCCAGCGTGACAATGCCGGCAATCAAGAGCGGGATGAGGGTCAGCATAACATCGACGATTCGACGCAACGCGATCAGCAGCAGCAGCGCGATTGCCACCAGGGCGAAAAGGCCGGCCTCTGCGAATGCGCGCACAACGGTTTCCCCGGCCTCGAACAGCAAGACGGCCGGACCGGTAGCATTGGGCTCGGCCGCGAGCACAGCGTTCACAAAGCTGCGCAGCACCTCAGTATTATCGGGATCTCCCTTGGGGAGAACCTCAATCCGCGCCTGCCCCTCCGGCGTCAGCCATTCCCGGACGAGATCAGGCGGGATGGTCTCTCTGGAGATGCGATCCGGCCGCAGCGCGCTTCGCAACCGGTCGAGCGAGAAGCGCAGCGGCGCCACGAATACTGCCTCGGCGCGCTCGCGCAGCGCCTGGTCGCCCGCAGCGAATTGCCGCAACAGCCCGGCGAGCCGTTTTGCGGCGGCCGCGCCAGGGTTCGGTTCCTGCTCATCTTCGGCGGCCTTCGCGAGGTCATCCGCCGTCGCCGCAAGGGCATCCACGTTCTCCTGATCGGTCGGAGCGGGCTCCATTTCTTTTGGGTTCAGCGAGGGATCGATTTTCGCTGCTGCGTCGCCGATGAGTTTGAGCTTGGCGTCCTGATCCTGCGGGACCAGATTGCTCAGCGTCACCGCCCGCGAGACCTGCGGAAGTGCGGAAACCCGCTGCGCCGCCGCGTCTGCGGCGGTCAGATCAGGCGCCAGCAAATCGATCGCATTGGCTCCGGTTCGCGGATCTCTGGCGAGTTCGACATAAGTCGCGACCGACTCGAACTCCGCGCTGCGCAAATGCAACAGAGAAAAATCGAAGCGCAGGAAGAGGAGCAGCGGCGACGCCAGACCGACCACGAGGAGCGTCCCCCAGAGGATTCCCTTGCGGTGGCGATCCAGGAACCGATCCACCGGCGCAAGCGCGGCAAATCCCATCGGATGCGGCTCGCCGGGAGGATTGAGGATCGCCAGCAGCGCCGGCAACAGCGTGATGCTGACCAAGAAGGCAATGATCATCCCGATGCCGGCGATCTGCCCGAGTTCGGAAAGACCGCGATAATCGGTCGGCACGAATGACGAAAAACCGACAGCCGTCGCCGCGGCTGCCAGCGTGAGGGGCGCGCCCGCCTTCCAGGCGCTGCTCCGCAAAGCCTCAAGCAGTTTTGGCTGCTCATGCCGTTCAGCGCGGTAGCGTATGCTGAACTGGATTGCGAAATCGACCCCAAGACCGATGAAGAGAACGAAGAACGCGAGCGAGATGAGGTTTAACGTGCCGACCACCAGCAGGCCGGCCGCTGCCGAAACCGCGAGTCCGACGATCAAGCAAACAGAGACCGCAAAAATGAGCCGGAACGAGCGCAGTGCAAACCATAGAATGAGCAGTACCGCGCTCAAGGACAGCGCCAACTGCAGGCCGGCATTTTCCTTGATCATCCCAAATTCGTCGTCCTCCATGGGGATGCGCCCGGTCTGACGCACGCGCGCCTGGAAGTCCGCGCCAAGCGCCAGCTCGGACGCAATCCGGGCAATCGCATCCGTGGCGGCCCGCCCCGGCTCAAGCGCGGCGAAATCGAGCTTGGGTTCGATCTGAATAAAGCGGCGCAGGTCCTCTGGCGCCGCCGGCTTGCCGGCCGAGAGGGCCTGCCAGGAGAAGCTCGCCGGGCGACCGTCAATCACAGCCTGTAACGCGTCGGCCGCCGAGGTCATGGTCGACGACAAGGCTTCAAGCTTTAGCTCGCCCCGCGCGACGCCTTCCAGCGCCAGCGATAGCGCGTCAAGGCTGCCCCTGAGTGTGGGATCAGCCGCCAAAGTTCCAACCAGCGGGTCGGCGCGACCGAGCGCCTCTGTGAACCGCTCGACCTCGGCAAGCGACAGGAACAGCAGACCGTTGCGTGCAAAGAACGGCCCGCTGCCGATTTCCGTCACCACCGGGAATTGGTCGGGATGCGCGCTGAGCGCCGCCTCAAGCTTTGCGGATGCCTGATCGGCAAGCTCGGACGTCGGCGCGTCGACGACAACCAGAATGGGACGTTGTGGGAAGGCCTTGGCGTAGGCCCGTGCAGTCTTGGCCCACGGCAAATCCGGCGAAATCAAGGCGTCGACATCGGTCTTGATCTTGAAATGGGTTGCGGCGAAGAGGCCGCTCAAGGCGCCGAGCACGAGAACGAAAGCGACAACCCGCCAGGGATGCCGGGTACACACCGCAACGATCCGAACGATCGACGATCTGAGCATGTTATTCGATTTACCTATTCCATTTACCTAAGCGTTCCGTCGAGATTGAATCATCATTCCTCGCCGGCATGCCCGCGCAATGACATCCCGGCGCCCCAGGCGGCGGCATTCCGTCCTCGCGCATATCCACGTCTTTCGTGCAAGACGTGGATGGCCGGGACAACCCCGGCCATGATTCTGGAGAAGCGATCCGACATGACCCGGACGCGCTTCAGCGGCCGCCCTCGATCACTTCCCGGCAGGCGGAGCGCAGTTTTGCGCTGTTCGCCTTCAGGCAATCGTAAATCGCCTCGTCCTCGTGTAATCCGCGGCACAGTCGGAGCGCATCCGGACGGCAGGCCCGCTGTTGCTGCGGCGTTCCCTTGTGACCAGCCGTGCGGCTCTCCTGTGCGTATCCGATTGATGATGCTGCAATCATCGCGACGATCAGAAGGGAAGCATATCGGATCATAAGGCCTGCTCCTACTCTATTGGAGATGAACTGCAGCCTCTGTTAGAGGTAAACCGCAGCGTCAGGTTGTGGACGCGTGTAATCCAGAGCTATCGGGTTGCGATTGGGCGAAAGCATGACCGGAGCGGTCTTCTGTTCCCTTTCAATCCGTACAGGTTCGCCCGCAAGGTCTGAGATCATGCGCAGATGAGGCCAGAGCCTGGTGTTGCGTTTCTAATCTTTGATTCACCAGGTTGTTCATCGACTCACCATCTTGTCATTACCCAGAAGGGCTGGCGGTCCAATAATACCGACACGGCGCTTTGGCAACAGTTCTCCTTGACACGCAGGAGTTAATGGCTGCCCCGCTTTCGCTGCGCAGGGCATCGTGACAGGAATGAAACGCAAAGAGTTGCCGCGCCGCCGCACTCGGCCGCCCACCGATTGGCGCCGGGCGCCGTTACACTTTGGTCATGGCGACGAGCGATCCTGCTTTGGACATGTTGTCGAGCGCCCACAACTGCCGCAGCAACGCGTCGGTCCGGTCGGCAGGGAGATGTCGGCGCGCAAGAGACCGGAACTTCTCCTCCATTTCAGCATCGGTCATCGGATTTTTCGGGTGCCCGCGATGGTATTCGACCCGGACCGCCTTACGCTCTCCGGATTTGAGAACAATCTCGAAATCGCAGAGATTGTAATCTTGTTCATGCGCATCCGCTTCGGCCGACGGAATGCAATGGACGCGGCTCACGAGATCGAGCAGTCGAGGATCGGAGAGGTAGGGATCTTCATAGTACTGGCTGTCGATCGTGCCAAACATCAGCACGACAGCGGCCGCATAAGGCATGCTGTGGTCGGCCGTTTCATGGCTTTGCGGCCGCCACTTATCGGGACTGTCGGCCATGACCTTTACGGCGTTGTGCGACACCCGGATATTGACTTCGTCGATCTCGTCCGTGCTCGCAAAGGATGACCGCACCCGCGCTGCGCCTTCCGCCACTGTTTGGGAGTATTGTCCGAGCGGAAAGCGTTTCGTGAACGCCTTCATGATGCCGAAGGGTTCGCCAAGAGGCGGCAGAGTGAAGGCCCGGCGGCTGATGGTGTTGAAGAACCCCGACGGGCCTTCGAACACATTGGCCGGCCCGGTCATGCCGGCCTGCGCGAGCTCAAGCGAGAAGATCGCTTTGCGGCTCGCTTCGGCGGTGGCGAAGTCTTTCCAGTTGGATAAGGCGCCGACCCGCCCCTGATTGATTGCGGTGTTGCCGCCCACTGTGATGCCGATGGCGTGGACGATCTGTTCTTTGCTGAGCCCCATCAGCCGGCCTGCGCCAACGAGGCTGGCGAGCCCAAGAATGGTCGACTGATCCAGCCCGAGGCCTCTCGTGTCGAGCACGTCGGCAACTTTGCAGAAGACCTCGTAGGAGAGAGCGGCGGCAACGATAAGATCGCGCCCGCTGCTTCCCGCGATTTCGGCCGACGACAGCAGAGCCGCGATCGTGTCGCTCGGATGACCGCCGCCCTTCGGGGTGATGTAGCCGTCGTTGAAATCGAGATAACGGATCATGACGCCGTTGGCGAACACGGCAAGCTCGTGACTTGTCCTGACGCCGCTGCAGAGGACCGTGGCGGCCGGCGTTGCGATGACCCGGCTCGCGAGCGTGACCGCGATCCGGCTCGGTTCGGCGCCGTATCCGCCGAATCCGCAGCCGATCGTGTCGAGGATCGTACGCTTCACTGTGCGTATGACGTCCTCCGGCAAGTCCTCGTAGCGGAGTTTGATCGCGAAATCCGCCAGCGTCTCTGCGACCGAGCCGCGTTTCGCCGGTGATTCATCCCGAACCCTCGGGAACCGCGCCGTTTCCGCCGCGATCGCCGGCAGCGACGGGGGCGCCAGGACCGAGGCGCCGCCTGCAATCATCTCTCGCAGGAACTGCCGACGCGAGCTCTGGCGGCTGTGAGCAATGCCATTCCGCAGCGTATTGTCCATGCGAGTCCTCCTCCCATCGTGGGACCTGGGTTTCCGCGCGCAAGCGCCGGCGCCCGCCGAATCTGCCGAGCTGGATATCCTGCCAGTTGCCATCCTTCAGGCTAGTTTTCCACCGGGCCTGGCCCGACCTGCAGCGCATGAAACTTCTGCTACCCGTGGCGCGGTCCTGCCGGGTCAGTTTCCTCCTAGAACAGAGCATGCGGGAAGAAAACGGTATTTTCAGATCGCGCAGTTCCGGCGATCCGACGGGCGGAGCGTGTGACGGTCACGCTGAACCATTGAGTGGGAGGCAAGGCCGGGCTTGAAGGCCCCGGGCCCGGAAGGGCGCCGCCCTCTGCCTCTCCTTCGACCGCTTACGACTCCCGGTTCCGGACTTGGCGATGCGCCGGTGCGCGCCTACGTATCAATGGAAAAAGCTGGGGGGATAGGCAGATCAGTCTTGCCTGATGAGATTTTGCAGCAATCAGCAGTCGGTTACCCGACAGGAGGGAGCCCAAATGCGATATAAACCCAAAAGCATTGCCGCGCTCCAGGTTGCTCTTGGCGGCCTTCCTGATACGATGCCGGTCGAGGCGGACCAAGACGTTGGCGTGTCGGCAAAAACCGTCGGCGAACTGCGTCGAGCGACGGCGTGGCCTGAGAATTTGGTGATAACAACGCCGCAGGAACATCGTCCCGAAAACGCAATTAAGGTGAGTAGGGCCGGCCGGGCGACACGCCTCTCGCCAAAACCTTAAAGCAGCAGTTCGATACTGCTTTCATTGCAATGCACGCCGACGCGGTCGGCGCTGGAATGGAGACGGCGGATGCCGGAATTTACGAGAAGCCACAGCAAAATGGAGGCTGCAGGGATGGAGGCAAGCCGGGCGACCGCCCGCCTGCCCGGCCTCGACATCGAGATCGTGCGCCGGCGCGCGGTCGAGGACGACGCCGAGCAGATTGCCGTCTATCTCAGAGCGGCGCCGTCGTTCGAGACCTTCGGCCGCGTCCTCGAAGCCGCCAATCCATTCGCGTTCTGGGCGCAGTTCGCCTGGCAGCCGTGGCTTGCCGCCACCGCCTGCGCCCTGGCGCTCCCGCGGATGATCGCGACGCAACCGGGCGAGAGTGCGTCGTGCTCCGCGCCAGAGCGCGGCGTGGCGGCCAGCGGCACGCTCCACCTCGCGCCCCCTTGGGCGGCTTGGTGAGAATCGCCGCCAGATCTATGCCCCGGCCGGCGCCACGTCCCGAACGGAGACCACACCGCAACTTCGCCCCCAATCGAAGCAAAGAGCAATGAACAAGTTCCCTATGACCGCCGCGGGTCACGCGGCCCTTGAAGACGAATTGAAGCAGCGCATTCGGGTCGAGCGATCTCGCCTCGTGCAGAGAATCCAGGAAGCGATCGCCGATGATTCGAACCTGGCCGAGAATTCGGAATACCAGGCCGCCAAGGCGGAGCAGGAAATCAATGAGGCCCGTATTGCCGAGCTGGAAGACAAGCTCGCCCGCGCCGAAGTCATCGACGTGTCGAAGCTTTTCGGCGATACGGTCAAGTTCGGAGCCGCGGTGACGCTGATCGATGAAGATACCGGGGAGAAGAAGGTATTGCAGATCGTCGGCGAGCCGGAAGCCGACGTGAAGAAGGGAAAGATTTCCGTGACCTCGCCGATCGCCCGCGCCTTGATCGGCAAGACCAAGGGCGCCACTGTGGAGGTTGAAGCTCCCGGCGGCGCCAAGGCCTACAAAATCCGGCAAGTGGGGTGGCCTGAGGACCACCAGAGGAACCGGGAACGGCCATAAGAGCCGGATGTCGCCGTTATTGAAGCAGCTTGAGATCGATGGATTCCGCCATCGCCCGGTAGCCGGCGTCATTCGGGTGCAGGTGGTCGCCGCTGTCATAGGCGGCAGCGAGCGCGCTCGGATGCGCCGGATCGGCAAGAACGCGGTCGAAGTCGACAATGCCGTCGAAGGCGCCGCTCGTTCGTATCCAGTTGTTCACAGCCAGGCGTTTGGCCTCCTTTTCAGGCGCGAAATATCCCCGGTTAGGCCCTCCTGAGAGGGCATTCTCGAACGGCGTCAGCGGGCTGCCAATGACCTTGATCGAGCGGAGATGAGCCCGTTCGATCAGTTGCCTGTAGCCGGCAATGATCTCGTCTGCCGTGCGGACGATGCCGCCCGGCTCGATTGCGGTGCCCGGCCATCCGATGTCGTTGATGCCAAGCAAGATGACGACGTGCGAGACGCCGGGCTGGCTCAGCACGTCGCGCTCGAACCGCGCAAGCGCGCTGACGCCGGCGCCGTCCGTTAGAACCCGATTGCCGGCGATGCCCTGGTTGAGAACCGCAACGTCAATCCCTGCGTCTTTCAGACGGCGGGCGAGGACATCGGGCCAGCGCGCATTGGCATTGACGGTCGAGGCTGTCCCGTCGGTGATCGAGTCGCCAAACGTTACGATCGCCCGCGTGCTGGAGCTGGGCTCGACCATGACGCCGGTGAGAAAGAAACGATTTGCGAACTTGTCGACGACGGGGAACTCGGCGCTTGCCGTGTAGTCGCCTGTCGTCGAAACGAAGGCGGTTTGCAGCCCGGTCGCGTGAACGGTTCCAAGATCGGTCGCGGCCGGCAGATACAGGCTCACGGCGACATCGGACAGGGGAGCGACGTTGAACGCCGCCGGATCGCTCACCACCGGAGCGCCCGGCGGAATGATCACCGATTTCGAGCCGCCGAATGTGAGCGGACGGAGGCTCGCTGACACAATGTCCGAATTTCCGCCGGCCATCGCGACGGTGGCGGCTCCTATCAGGACAGGCTTCGTGCCGAACTCGTTCGACAACCGCACCCTGACCCCGTTGCCGCCGATGCTGAGATGCACGATCTGGCGAATCGTCCGGTTCGAAAAGCTCGCCGGAATCAAGCCGCGTGGCGCTTGAGGGCTGGCGGTCCAGCTGCTGATCCATGAGCTTGTCTGGTTCTCGGCGCTGGCTGCCGAAGGCGCAAAGAAATTCACCGCCAGCGCGGCGGCGGCGAGAACCGGAAGCAGGCGACGATCAATGAACCTGATTCGGCGCTTCCGGGAACCGGCGGCATCGGAACTCCGCAGCAAGAAGACGCAGCTTCTCATTTCCATCCCCCTTTTTAGAAATCCGGCACGCGCCGCTGAGCCTGCACAAAACATTATACGAATTTTTAAGGAATTTTGAAAATCTGAGGCTGTTCCGGTGCTCTTACTTAATCTCCTGATAACCATGATAACTGAACCCATTATTATATGCCCCATCCGGGTTTTGTCAACTCCAGGTTGTTTTGGCGCTCAAGACGAACCAATGAAGTGAAGCAGTTATTGTTGTGGCTATCCTTAGCCGAAGCGTAATCCGCCAGAGCGGCGGAATGCGCTTTGCTATTCCGCCCCAGAGGGCGGGCGCGGGCCAGGGGCGAGTTTGCCAGAATTCGCTCTTGCCATAGGAGGGCGAAAATGATCGTAGTCGTTGCCAGGCAGGGGCGCTGGGCGGTCCGCAAGGGTGTACAGCCATGCCGACCTTGATCAAATTGCTGGCAACCGTTGGCGTGATAGCCGGGATTGGCTACGCGGCGATGTTCGCGCTTGCCACTTTGGTCGAGCCGAGGCCGCGCGAAATGGTCGTGACCGTACCGCCGGATCACTTCGTCAAGCAGCAGCACTGACCTGGATGGAACCCGTCAAAGCCCCGGAGCGGCGCCTGGCCGCGCTGTTCCTCGACATGGTGGCGGCCGAGCGCGGCGGCGCGGCGAACACGCTCGAGGCCTATTCGCGCGATCTCGACGATCTTGCCGGCTACCTCGCGACTCGCAATCGTAGCATTTCGTCGGCCACGACTGTCGATCTCAGGAGCTATCTGGCGGCGCTGGCTGATCGCGGCTTTGCGGCGTCCTCTGTGGCGCGGCGGCTTTCGGCGATCCGCCAGCTTTACCGGTTTCTGCTTGCGGAGGGACACCGCCCCGACGATCCGGCCGCCATTATTGCGGGACCCAGGCGCGGACGACCGCTGCCGAAAGTGCTCTCCGTCGCGGAGGTCGACCGGCTGATCGCGACGGCGCGCGAGGCCGTCGGCGCAAAGAGAGCGACAGGCTTGGCGCGATTGCGGGCGCTGCGGCTGTTGTGTCTTCTTGAACTTCTTTACGCCACCGGCTTGCGCATCTCCGAGTTAATCGCATTGCCGGCGTCGGCGGCGCGGCGCGACGAGGACATGCTGATCGTTCGGGGCAAGGGGGGCAAAGAACGCCTGGTTCCGCTCAACGGCGGCGCAAAGTGCGCGATGCGCGACTACAAAGCAGCGCTCGCGCAATGGAAGGAGGAGCGCAGCCTGCCGTCCCAGTCGAAATGGCTATTTCCATCATTCGGCGAGGAGGGCCATCTGACCAGACAGCACGCGGCGCGCGAATTGAAAGGGCTTGCGGCCGCGGCGGGCCTGCGTCCCGAGCAGGTAAGCCCGCATGTGCTGCGCCATGCATTTGCGAGCCATCTGTTGCACAATGGCGCCGATCTGCGCATCGTGCAGACTTTGCTCGGCCATGCCGATATCTCAACCACGCAGATCTATGCGCATGTACCGGATGAACGGCTCAAGAGCCTGGTTCGGGACCTGCATCCTCTCGGTGAGAACTGATGCGCAGCTATCTCGACTTCGAAAAGCCAGTCGCGGAACTGGAGGCCAAGGTCGAGGAGCTGCGAGCGCTCCAGGAGACCGGCAATGCGCTCGCAATTGGAGAGGAGATCGCACGGCTTGAGGCCAAGGCGACCGCGGCGCTTGATGAACTTTATGCCGAGTTAACGCCGTGGCAGAAGACCCAGGTGGCGCGTCATCCGCAGCGGCCCCACTGCCTCGATTACGTGAGCGCGCTGATCACGGATTTTGCGCCGCTGGCCGGGGACCGCAAGTTCGGCGAGGACAGCGCGATTGTGGGCGGCTTCGGGCGCTTCGAAGGCGAAAGCATCTGCGTGATCGGCCACGAGAAGGGGTCGACCACCGAGGACCGGATCAGGCACAATTTCGGCATGGCCCGGCCGGAGGGCTACCGCAAGGCGGTTCGGCTCATGGAGATGGCCGACCGTTTCGAGATCCCGGTATTGGCACTGGTCGATACCGCCGGCGCGTATCCGGGCATCGACGCCGAGGAGCGCGGACAGGCGGAGGCGATCGCACGCTCGACGGAAGCCTGCCTTGCGCTCGGCGTACCGAATGTGGCAGTCATTCTCGGCGAGGGCGGCTCCGGCGGCGCCATTGCGATCGCCGCCGCCAATCGGGTGCTGATGCTGGAGCATGCGGTCTATAGCGTCATTTCCCCTGAGGGAGCTGCGTCGATTCTGTGGCGCGACACCGCGAAGGCCCAGGAAGCCGCCACCAGCATGAGGATCACGGCAGACGATCTGATGCGATTCGCCGTGATCGACGAAATCATCCGCGAACCCAAAGGCGGCGCTCACCGCGACCCCGGCGCAGCCATCCGCGCGGTCGGAGAGGCTGTGGCGGCGGCCTTCCAGTCGCTGCGCCACATGGATCGGGACGCCATCCGAGCCCACCGTCAGGACAAGTTTCTGGCGATTGGGCGCATAGCCGCATAGCGCAAACGAATCACTCGGAATCATCTGGCGCTCTGCCTTCCGATCCCAGCCCGACCATGGCTGTGGAGAAAATCGTTCGACATGACCGGAACTCGCTGCAGCCATATGCAGCCGCAGGGCAGAGGATCACCTGTTCCGATTGTTTGTTCCAGATCTCCACAATCAGGCCTGATTCTGACGTTCTGATCCGGTCGATTCGCAGTTTGTTAAGCATATTCTGTTGCGCTGTCTGAAATCCGTGGCGGCCTTGCTTAGACCACATGTTAGCGGTAGCTTGTAAAGCCGCGGTTGGGGGGGATTAGCTGCTTACGAAAACAGCCTTGGAACCGGCATGGGGCCGGCAAGTAGGGGACTGGCGCGTTGCAACGTTTCCATCGATCAGCCCAGCTATCGGCAGCGGCGATTGCGCTGGCGTTAGCGACGGCACTTGGCGGTTGTGAGACCGATGACCCGGCGGTTGGGGCCCGTGCCTTGAGGCCGCTTCCCGCCGCATTAGCGGCGGAGATTGACAAGCGGAACATGCCTCGGGAGTCTCCGATCCTGATACGCATCTTCAAGGAAGAAGCGGAACTTGAGGTCTGGAAGCAGGACGCCGAGGGCAAGTTCGCGCTGCTCAAGACCTATCCGATCTGCCGCTGGTCCGGCGAACTTGGTCCAAAGATCAAGGAAGGCGATCGTCAAGCGCCCGAGGGCTTCTACACGATTACGCCGGGCCAGATGAATCCCAATTCCAATTACTACCTGGCGTTTAATCTCGGCTTTCCCAACGCATATGACAAGGCGAACGATCGCACGGGCGCCTTCCTGATGGTGCATGGCGACTGTTCCTCGGCCGGCTGCTACGCCATGACGGACGAGCAGATCCAGGAAATCTACGCTCTCGGCCGCGATTCGTTTCTGGGCGGGCAGAAGTCCTTCCAGGTGCAGGCCTATCCTTTCCGGATGACGCCGCTCAACATGGCGCGACATCGCAACAGTCCGCACATGGCATTTTGGCGGATGATCAAGGAAGGCTACGATCATTTCGAGGTGACCCGAGCCGAGCCGCACGTCGACGTCTGCGAGAAGCGCTATGTCTTCGACGCCCGCGCTCCTGGCAATGCTTCGACGCCGCTCACCTTCCATCCGCGGGAGAAATGCCCGCCCTATGAAATCCCCGAAGCGATCGCTTCGGCCGTGAAGGCAAAGGAAGCGAGCGATGAGCGCGCCTTCGCCGAATACGTTAATCGAGGCGTCGCTACGGCGCCGGTCAAGACAGGCACCGACGGCGGCATGCACCCGGTTTTCCTGGCGAAGCTGCAGTCCAAATCGCTGTTCGGTTTTTCGAGTGCGAACTCAGATGTGAAAGCTCCACCGGGCCCGTTGCCGGCAAACGTCAATCCGCCGCATGCCCCCGAACCGCAAATAACCACCGCGGTCTACACGCCGGCGTCGACGACGGGAGCTGCACAGCCAGCGCAATCCACCTCGACCCTGCAAACCATCGGCAAGTGGTTTGGCCTTGGCGGCAGCCAGGCCGCCGCAGCTGCCGCGCCGGCTGCAGCCGCACCGGCCGCCACGCCTGCGACTGCAAAGGCAAAAGCCGCCTCCCCGCAGCCCGCGGCGGCGTCCTCTGCCGCTGCGCCGAAGCCTGCGGCTACTCCCTCGCCGCCGCTCAAGCCGAAGCCGCATGGCGACATTGCGCAGGCCCCGTCCCATGAGGCGCCAGCACAGCAAGCACCGCCTCCGGCAGCATTGCCGCAAGCTCCATCACAGCAAGCTGCGCCAGCGCCACCCCCGGCGCCCGACGTGGTGGCGGCAAGTCCGGCACTGCCGGCAAACAGTTTCGAAGGGCGCTGGAGCGCGGTACGATAGCGGCCGCTTTTTGCTAGCGGCGCGGTTGCCGCGCCGCGCCCATGGCTGCCGCGGCAGAAGAGCGATCGCTGCGCCCGCCGACTGGATGCGCGTCGCGAGAATCTTGATGGTCGGTGCCATTCCGGCCATCAGAAGATTCATTGACAGCAGTTCCGGCTCGAATGTGCGGGCCAGCCAGGGGCGGTATGAGCCTCCGGCCATGTCGCGCATGAACAGCGCCTGGAAAATCGCCCGCCCAAATCGGCTGAATGCCCTAACATGCCGCTGGGGCCCTCCGATATGCCGCTCCGGCGCCTCTGCATCGGAGGCGCCGGTCGTTTGCATGTGAGCCTGACGCGACGAAGCCGGCCCCTGATCAGAGGGGCCTGATCTCGACCTTGCGGAACCTCACGATGCCGCCGCCATATTGAAGCGCGATCCGCCCCTTCGGATGCTTGGCGTCCTTGGCGCCGTCCACAGTCTTCATGCCGTTGAGGACGATCGTGAATGTGTCGCCCTTGGCGGTAATGTCGTAGGTGTTCCACTGGTTGCCGGCCTTGGGCATTGGCGACACCTTGGCGACGTTTACGATCGCGCCGGTGCCGTAGCTGGGGTCCGGGCGCGTGTCGTAGATGTTGACCTCATATGCATTTTGGGCCGTGACCTGCTTGGGATCGGTGGCCCGGATGAAGACGCCGCTGTTGGCGGTGGCGTCGACCCAGAACTCGGCCCTGAGCTCGAAGTCGCCAAATTCCTGCTTTGAGACCAGGAACCCGTTGCCCAGATCGGCCTGCACGATGCCGCCTTCGAGCAGCCGCCAATTGGCGTTGCCGATGGGGTCCCAATTGTTCAGGTTGGAGCCGTCAAACAACGTGATCCACCCTGTCTGCCCGGCCTGCCCGGACGCGTTGGGCGAGTGCCAGAGCAGGGCGGAGCCGGCGAGAAGCAGCCCCATGGCGATAGCGGATCGACGGTTCATGTTTCCTCCTGTCGAGAGCTGGTTGAGGATCGCACCCGCGGGTGTCGGAGGCGGTCGGCCTCATGCGATCGGACTTACTCCGGCATTCTCGGGCAGAGCCGCCGGAGCGCTGCGGACGGTAGCAAACCGAGTGCGTGCCAGGAAGCTTTATTGCATCCCGCATTGTGGCTCCAGCGCTTGACGCCAGTCGGGGTCGTTCCGGGTACGCCACCTTCGGCGGCGCCGCGGAATGACGAAAGTGTGAGAGCCGCCTGATTCAGTCAAAGACGGTGGCGCCAGCATTCGAGCGGCGCGATCAGCATGAAAAGGTTGGCGGCGCCGCTGCGCTCGCACTCGTAACCGACGCGGGCCGACCATCCTGGCTTCATCGGGATCAGCACGCGCGTCTTGGAGATCCGTTATTTGGGGGTCTCGTCCAGCGCACCAGCGGACGGTCGGGATTACGAGGCCGCTCGCAGAGGTCCCGCCGGACGAGTTACGCATGGACTTGGTCAATGCGATCGAGTCGCTTTCTCCGTCCCATCGCGAAGTGCGGCTGCTGCGAGATCTCGAAGATCTGACGATTGGGGAAATCGCCGGGCGGCTCGGCGTGACGCCGGAACCGGCCAAAAGCCGCCTGCGCCGCGCCCGCGCATTTGGTGCGCGAATATTTGCCCGGCACAAAGGACAACGGACGAGAGAGCACATGAATTACTTTCGTGGAGTGGGCATGTTCGGCAGCTCCTTCCTGAGCGCACACCTGATACGCGGGGTAGCTTAGCTTAGCTAAATGAACAAAAATGCGATCAAAATGGACCAATAGAATCGCTGCGGCGCAAGAGAAAGAACGACCCATGGCAGAAGATTTGGTCAGCCGTTTCCTTGGCGGCCCGCCGCTCGCGGTGCTGGTGCGGCTCGTGCTGTTGTCGATCGTGGTCGGGGTCATCCTGCAGGCGGCCGGGCTCGATCCCTGGAACATTCTTCACAGCGTCGAAAAACTGGTCCGGCATGTTTGGGACATGGGATTCGATGCGGTCCGCTGGCTGTGGCGCTACTTTTTGCTTGGCGCTGTCCTGGTGGTGCCGATCTGGCTGTTGGTGCGGCTCACGCGCGGGGTGACAGGAAAGGGCTGGCGCTAATCCTTCGGGAAGGTGTGGGCAGGCATCATCGGGCCGGCCGAAGGCCGGACCCCGGGGCTCCATCCGGGCTGCGGGAAGGCCCGTCCTTGCAATGCCAATAGAAAGATTTCACGGCCGGTCAGGCCGTACCGCGAAACCCATCAGCAGATGTGCCGCGTTGAAGCGTTGATGGGTTTCGTGGAGTTCACCATTCGGGCCGGCCCCGCGCCAGCCTCTGCATCCAGGCTCACCGCAGGCTGCCGACGGGCAGATCCAACCCATCTTTCGTATCCTGGGTCGCCACCTGGCCCCGCAAGATGATCCGTAAGTCGGAAACATTACACTGGACGCCGCCGCCCGCAGGTTCTAATTCCTATCAGCGGGGATACTTCGCTTACACCCGTGCGGTGGGATCTGTCGGTTGCCTTGCGGGAGCCCGACCATGTTGACGCACGCGCAAATCTGGATGGCCATAGATCGGTTGGCTGCGCGGGCGAAGCTGTCGGCATCGGGGCTCGCCAAACGGGCCGGCCTCGATCCGACCACATTCAACAAATCGAAGCGCATCACGGCTGACGGCCGGGAGCGCTGGCCGTCGACCGAATCGGTCGCAAAGTCGCTCGCTGCCACTGGCGCGACACTCGATCAATTCGTTGCCTTGATCTCGGATGAGGTGCGGCCGCCAGGCAAGACGCTGCCGCTCATCAGTCTCGCCGAAGCCTGCGCCAGCGGCCGTTTCGATGACAACGGCTTTCCATCAGGCGAAGGTTGGGATGCGCTGCCGTTTCCTGATGTCGAGGACACCCACGCCTATGCGCTGGAGATAACGGGCGATTCGCTCCTGCCGATGTATCGGGACGGCACACATATCATCGTGTCGCCGTCGGCGCCGATCCGCCGCGGCGATCGGGTCGTCGTCAAGACCAGAGGCGGCGAGTTGCTTCTCAAAGAACTCAAGCGCAAGACCGCCAAGATGCTGGAGCTGAAATCTCTCGATCCGGAACAAGTCGATGGCACGATAGCCGCCGAAGAGGTGCTGTGGGTCGCCCGGATTGTGTGGGCGAGCCAGTAGTAACCGCCGTTCCATTATCCATCCCATCGGCGCGCCAAAACTTTCCCCCGCGACATTGCGGGGGCCTGACGATGAAGGGTGCATCGGCTTGGGCCTATTGTTGCGCCCCACCTCCTGGGGCGGCCGATGCTGGCTGCCGCCTCGAGGCCTTTTGCGCCTGACGAGGCGTCACGGGCTCCAGCGTCGCGAAGAGCGAAGCTGGGTTGAACACCGGCGACGGGGCCGTCATGAAGCCGCCTCCGGACATGGTTGAGTGAACCGTCAATGTCTGCGGCATATATCCATCCAAGGTGAAGCTCACCGTAAAGTCCTCCGCCGCGCCAATCTGCATGGTGCAAGGGGTCCGGCATGTCTTCCCGAGAGAGGTTCGCGCCTCCGCGCCGGCCGGGCTCGACTGGATCAACAGCAGCGTGGTTGTTGGCTTGGCCTTGAAAGCGTCAAAGCTGGGCATAGCGCCGGAACTGCAAGATGCGAGTCCGAGGCTGCAGATCACAACGGCGAGGGCTCGGTTACTGGCTGCCTGCTGAATGCGCACGGTCGTTCGCAACATTCGATGAACCTGCCTGTCTGACCGTCGCACTATTGCGGCACATCAGTCGATTTTGTGGCAAGGGTGTACTGGCAACTGTGGGAAGAGCCGGCAACCGTGGGAGCTTATGTAAGCAACCCGACGCAACATCAAAATTTCCCGCACGCAGCGCATTGGCCGCCGCTGCCGATCGCAGGCAATGCCCGCCTCACGCAGACCGCGCCAGCGCGCCGTCAATCATATCGATGGTGTTGCGCAGCCCGTAGATCGCCACGAACGAGCCGAAGCGCGGGCCCTTTTCCTGGCCCAGCAGCACCTGGTAGAGCATGTTGAACCATTCGAGCGACACGCCGGGCTTGCCGTCCTTGGTCGGCTTTCCGGAAGTGTCCAGGAAGGGCGGCCGGCGGCCGATCTCGTAGACCACTTCCTGGATTTTTTCCGCGGTGCTGTCGGGCGGCAGTTGCGACAGCGCCTCGCGCAGATCCATGAGGGCCGCACGCTCGGTCTCGCCGGCGACGCGGAACTTCTTGGCCGGCAGGACGAAATCGCGGAAATAGTGGATGGCGTGCTCGACGTGCTCATTGAGCCTGGGGTGGCTTTCCGGCGTCACGCCTGGCCAGTAGCGGCCGATGAAACCCCACAGCGTCTCGGCATTCTCGGCATTCGACGCAGAGACGAGATTGAGCAGCATGCTGAACGAGATCGGTATCTCCGGAGGAGGCGGATGGCCGGCATGGATGTGCCACACCGGATTGGCGAGCCGCTGCCTGGCGTCCTGGCGCTGATAGCCTTCCAGGAGCTGCTGATACTCGTCGACGTGGCGCGGGATGACATCGAAATAAAGGCGCTTTGCGGCCTTCGGCTCGCGGTACATGAACAGCGACAGGCTTTCCGGGCTCGCATAGCGCAGCCATTCCTCGATGGTGAGGCCATTGCCCTTGGACTTCGAGATCTTCTGGCCCTTGTCGTCGAGGAACAGTTCGTAATTGAAGCCGACCGGAGGGCGGCCGCCCAGCACGCGGCAAATGTCGCCGGAAAGCTTCACCGAATCGATGAGGTCCTTGCCGGCCATCTCGTAGTCGACGCCGAGCGCCAGCCAGCGCATCGCCCAATCGGGCTTCCACTGCAGCTTGCAGTGGCCGCCCGTTACCGGCGTCGTGATGCGCTCGCCGGTATCCGGGTCGTCGTACTGGATTGCGCCGGCCGCAACATCGTGCGCCACGATCGGAACCTGAAGCACGACCCCGGTGCGCGGGGATATCGGCAGGAACGGCGAATAGGTGCTGGCCCGCTCGGCGCGCAGCGACGGCAGCATGATCGCCATGACTTCGTCCAGCCGGGCCAGCACGGTCAGCAGGGCCTTATCGAAGCGGCCTGACGTGTAGCACTCAGTGGACGACAGGAACTCGTAATCGAACCCGAATGTGTCCAAAAACGCCCGCAGCCGGGCATTGTTGTGGGCGCCAAAGCTCGGATGGGTACCGAATGGGTCCGGCACCCGGGTCAACGGCTTGCCGAGGTGCCGCTCCACCATCTCCTTGTTCGGGATGTTGTCCGGGACCTTTCGCAGTCCGTCCATGTCGTCCGAGAACGCGATCAGGCGGGTGCGCACCTTGTCTTCGGTGAGGACCCGGAACGCATGGCGCACCATGGTGGTGCGGGCCACTTCCCCAAACGTGCCGATATGCGGCAGGCCCGAGGGGCCGTAGCCGGTTTCGAAAATCACCTCTTCCTTGGGGAATTGCCTGAGCCGCGCCACGATCTTGCGGGCCTCCTCGAACGGCCAGGCGTTCGATTGCTCCGCGAGGGCGCGCAGGCTCGCGGCATCGGGTTCCATGACGGCGGTCGACATCGTGTTCTCCGATTGGCCTTCTTTAGTCTCTTTAGAGTGGATCGCCGGCGACTTGAATCACAAATCCGTCGTAGGATGGGCCAAGGCGCCCATTCGACAGGCTGAGGAGCGCCCAGCCCACCGGGCGTTGGCAACGGCGGGAACGGGCGGCACGCTTCGCTTCTGCACCCCTCCAAACTACGAGCGCCCGGCTGTCAAAACGGACTGATCGGAAAATACCGCAGCCACAGTTCCGTGAAGCGGCCAGTCTCCCAGATGCGGAACAGCGCCCAGTTGATGGCCTGGCGCAGGGTGTCGTTGCCGCGTTTGACCGCGATGCCGATGCCTTCGCCGAAATAGCGGCTTTCGATAAACGGCCCGCCCGCAAAGGCGCAGCAACCGCCAGAACTCGCGCCATTGAGCCAGAACGACAACGCGAAGCCGTCGCCAAACAGCAAATCAACCTCACCCCGCCGCAGCGCTTCGCGCGCTGCCTCCGAGTCCGGATAACCGCGCACTTCCGCCTCGGTGAAGAGCGTGCGGAGGTACTGCTCATGGGCGGAGCCTGCCACGACGGCGACCTTCTTGCCCTCGATCGCCTCCGGCGTGACGGCCTCGATCGGCGTGTCGTTGCGGACGACAAAGCGCGCCGACGGCCGGTAATAGGGGTCGGAGAAATCGGCGCGCCGGCGGGTCTGCTCCGTGACCGCGATAGATGCAATCGCGGCGTCGCCGCGGTTGCCGTCGAGCGCATCGAACAGGGTATCGAAGCGCCGCATCTGCACCGTGCAGGCGACCTTCAGCTCCTCGCACACCAGGCGCGCGAGATCCACGTTGAAGCCCGCCGGATTGCCGTCGGGTCCGGCAAAATTGAACGGCGGATAATCCACTTCGGTCATGAACCTGATGGCGGTCAGACGCGCCAGATCGGGGCGTTCAGGGCGACGACGGGGGTCCCAGAAGCCTGGAATGACAGGCGATGCGGCCGGGTTCGTGGCCCCAATCCGAATTGGCGCGGGCAGGGGATCGGCGACCGCCCAGGATGCGGCGCACGCCAGCGCGGCGAACGAGAAGGTTATGGCTGGCAGTCGCAAGGCTATTCCACTCACATTTCGGTCACATTTCGCCACACGGCTGATTCCAGGGTCGGGTTATAGGCAACCGGCGCCTCCACCCGCCTCGTCGCCGGGCTTGTCCCGGCCACGCCAGTTTCAGTCCACAACAACTCGGGATCGCCGGGACAAGCCCGGCGACGACTGTCGTGGTGGCTCGACGCAATGAAATCTAGATGTTCCTTACACCACATCAGAGAACGGGACACGCGCGGCGTCCCGTCTTTTTCCATTGTGGTAAGGTCGTGGCGCTTAGCACATTTCTCAAGTGCAGCGCCGAAACCATGTATACGCGGGTTTCGGCCACTCAATCCACTCAATGAAGCGATCGAAAGCGGCAACAGCCGATTTCGATGGAGCAGGGGTCAGGTCCCGACGGCGTCGCGCACACATTTTTTGGTAAAGCTCGTCTTGGCCGCGCCGGACAGCTTCTTCTCGGCCGCCTGGCTCGTGCACGACGCCGTTGCGTCCCTTTGACACTTGGTCATGAAGCTCTTGAGCGCTGCGCCGGCAAGGTTCTTTTCGGAAGCCTGGGCTTTGCACGTCGCCTCCTGCGCAAAGGCAGCGCCCGCCGCGAACGTCGAAAGCAGCGCTGCGAGCAACATCTTCTTCATCGGATTCTCCTCGAGATTGTGTTGGGAACGAATCCTTCCCCCGGCCGGGCTGAACGGCGAGGCGGTTGTATACCCGAGGCGATGCAAAAATCCAGTGACCTGACGCGCTCTGGGTCGACCAGCGGCAGTGTGGGTTGAGCGCAGCGAAACCCGCCAACCGCGGTTCCGCTGGAATGCGCCGATGGGTTTCGCTTTCGCTCAACCCATCCTAGGGCCAGGCGCCGTTGGGCATCATCGTGCCGCACCTGCGGCAATATGAAGACCGCATTCCCTCTTGCTCCCGTCCTCCCACCACCACCGGCCTGCGCGTTCCGGCTCGCCGGGGCGCACCGCCCGCGTGCAGGGTGCGCAGCCGATCGATAGGAAGCCCTTCTGGTGCAGCGGATTGACCGGAACCGCATGAGCGGCGGCGAAGTCCTGCGCGGCCTGCCGGGACCAATCGAAGAGCGGGTTGAACTTGAGAAGATCGTGAACCCGATCGACTGAGACGAGGTTAATGTTCGCCCGGTCCGCCGATTGGTCCGCGCGCAATCCCGTAATCCAGCCCTGGGCGCCGGAGAGAGCCCGCCCGAGCGGCTCGACTTTGCGTATGTCGCAGCATGCAATGCGCGCCTCCCGCGTGCGGTAGAAGCCATTGATGCCTTGCCCCGCAATAAGTTCTTCGAGCGCGGCCTGCTCGGGATAAACCGCGCGAATTCTTAACCCGTAGCGCTGCTCGGTTTCTTCCCAAGTCGTGTAGGTTTCCGGAAACAGTCGTCCGGTGTCGAGCGTGACGACATCGACATCGAGGCCGGCTTCGCAAATGTGATGAAGGATGATCTGATCTTCGAGCCCGAAGCTGGTGGTAAAAACGATTGCTCCGTCGAGCGCCTTGCGGAAACCGGCGAGGCGCTCGGCCAGATTGAGGCCGGCAAGCGCGCGATCGAGAGCTGCGGCGCGTGCGGCGCGAGCCTGCGGCCTTTCCGCCGCGGACGCCTTGTCGGATCCGGCGACGGTCGCGGATTCGCGTATAAGCGCAAGCACCAGCCCTCCGCCTGCAATACGCCCGCCGAAATCCAGCACGATGCGCCCCGTGCCGGGATTGTCGGCGTAGGCATCGGCCGCCACAGCGCTCGCAAGCGCAATCTCGATTTCGCCGGCATGGTTTTGGCCGATTTGATTTTGGGCGAGTGTATCGGGCTTCGCGACCGCGTGGTCCCCCGGATCGAATGCATTCGCGATCGCTGTGATGACGCCGCGGGTCTCTGCCGTTCCGACCCGCACCGTGAGGGATGTCCCGGCGGCAAGCGGGGAGTCGTGCAGCCAGAATATCTGCGCCCTGAGGGATCGACCGGACGGCGTCAGATTGTCGGCGCGGGCGATCAGGTCTCCGCGGGCGATGAACAACTCGCGATCAAGCGTAATGCCGACCGATTGCCCGGCGCCGGCATGGAGCGGCTCGGCGTCCATGCTGGGCCATGTCTCGATGCTGCGCACGACCGCGCGTTTGCCGGAAGGCGCCACCGCAATTTCATCGCCAACTGCAATTGAGCCGCTTTGAATCCGGCCCGCCACGATGCGGCGATCATCGAACCGATAGACCGCCTGCACCGGCAGCCGCAGTGGCAATGCAGCGGCCGGCCGGGCCGGCTCGAAGCGGTCGAGAGCTTCAATCACGGTCGGTCCCCGGTGCCAGTCGATCGCTGAGGTTCGCTCGACGACGCCGTCGCCGTGGCGCGCCGAAATCGGGATGACGGCCGCGGGCGTGAGCCCGAAGTCGATCAGGCGGGCCGTGATTTCGGCCTCCATTTTCCTGAAGCGATCCTCGTTGTACGCGACGCAGTCCATCTTGTTGACGGCTACAGCCACTTGCCGGATGCCAAGCAGGTGCAACAGATAGGCGTGGCGCAGCGTCTGCGTGCGCACGCCTTCGGCGACATCGACCAGAAGGAGCGCGGCGTCCGCTTGCGAGGCCCCGGTGACCATGTTGCGCTGGAATTCGACGTGTCCGGGGGCGTCAATCAGGACGAAGTCGCGCGAGGGCGTGCGAAATCTGATCTGGCTCGTGTCGATGGTGATGCCCTGATCGCGCTCGGTCTGCAGCGCGTCGAGGAGGAACGACCACTCGAAGGACATCCCGCGCCGGGCGCTGACCGCCTTAAGCTCATCGAGTTTGCCGTCTGGCAGGCTTCCGGTTTCGGACAGCAAGCGGCCGATCAAGGTCGATTTGCCATGATCCACATGGCCGACGATCACGATGCGCACCAGCGGACGCGCGGCTGTGACTTGCGGGTTCGGCGCGATGGCGACTTCGGCGGCGGCATGGGCATTCATGGCGATGTGACCCCGTGACGAGGGAGAAATCAGCGATTTGGCGCAGCGCTTCCATGAGCCGAATCACATCCATCAGCCTCGTCCTGCGGAGCGTCCGTTTGCGCGCGCGTCTCGAAGGACGGCCACAGGCGACATCGCGCCCGTGGCCATCCTCCGGGCCGGCCGCGCTAAGAGCGCGGCCTCCTCAGGATGAAGTTCAACGGTGTGGAGCCGATCGTTCATGGAATCGATCCGCTAGAGATATCCGGCGACGCGCAGCCGCTCGAAGGAGTCCTCCGCCTCGTGGTCCATGGCGCGGCCGGCGCGTTCGGGCGTGCGCGTGGCGTGGAGTTCGGCGATAATCTCGTTGATCGAGCGAGCCTGCGACGGCACCGGGAACGTGATGTCGGCGTCGCCGAGCGAGCGATAGCGTCTGCCGTTCTTGGCGAGATAGAGCGGAATGATCGGTATGCCTTCACGCCGGGTGTAAGCCCAGATGTCGGTCTCGGTCCAATGCAGGATCGGATGGACCCGCAAATGGGCGCCGCGCGGGAGCCGCGCATTGAAGTGATCCCAGAATTCCGGCGGTTGATCGCGCACGTCCCAGTGGCCCTCAAGACCGCGCGGCGAGAACACCCGCTCCTTGGCGCGGGTCGCTTCCTCGTCGCGGCGAATCCCGGCGAACAGGCCATCGAAGCCATGCTTGGCGAGGGCAAGTTTCAACCCTTCTGTCTTGCGCGCGGCCGAACGTGCGGCCGGCGGCAGCGTGGGGTCGACCGCTTCAACCGGCGGGCAAGGTTCAACGATGAGATCGAGCCCCCATTCGCCGGCATAGCGATCCCGGAAGGCATACATCTCGGGAAATTTCTTGCCCGTATCGACGTGCATGACGGGAAACGGCACGTGACCGAAGAACGCCTTGCGGGCGAGCCATATCATCACGTTGGAGTCCTTGCCGAGCGACCACAGCAAGGCGAGTTTTTTGAGCCGGGCGAACGCCTCACGGAAGATGAAGATGCTCTGGGCTTCGAGTTCATCGAGCCGGTCCATGGCGTCACTCCAGTTCCGAGCCCGGCGCCAGCCGGACGCGCAGCCCGCTGAGCTCCGGCGACATTAGGATTTGACAGCAAAGCCGGGACGTCGGTCCGACGCCGAAGGCGTCATCTAACCGGTCTTCCTCCTCGGCGCTGCGCGGACGCAGGCGCGCGGTCCACGGCTGATCGACATAGACATGGCAGCCCGCACAGGCGCAGGCGCCGCCGCACGTCGCTCTGAGGCCAATGCCCCAGTCGCGAATAACCTCCATGACGCGCCAGCCCTCGATGGCTGGCAGAGCATGCTCACGACCGTCGTGATCGATGACGAGAAGGAAAATCTCGCTGGGGCCGGGTTGTTGGGGCGCTTGTTCCAAGACTGACCTCGACAATGAAAGAAGTATTTTCTATTTGAGGCGGGTTTGCAATATCTATATAGAATTTCATTCTCGTCAACGGGGGATTTGTTGCGGATGCGTTTTCTGCTCAATCTTTCCGCGCCCGCCCGGCGCGGCGACGAAAATCAATCCACGACCCGCAACTGGATGAACCTGAACCTGCTCCGCGGCCAGGAGGGACACGCCCGATCGCTCATGAAGGCCGTGAGCTGGCGAATGGTGGGCACCGTCGATACGTTCACCATCAGTTTCTTCGTCACCGGCAGGGTGAGCATTGCCGGCAGCATTGCGGCGGTCGAGGTCGTCACCAAGATCCTGATCTACTACTTGCACGAACGCGTGTGGGCTGTGCTACCTTGGGGCCAGCGCTAATCCAGGCGGCAGCGGATGGCTCGGGCTGAGCGCCAGCGAAGCACCGGGGCGGCGTTGCGGCGCGGCGCGGGAGTTCCGGATTTCGCTGCACTCAGTCCGGGCTGCCCGGCCGGCGGGCGCCGCGGCCGTCTTCTTGGCAGCGCAAGCGCGGCGCGCTCGTGACCACTTTTCCAGTTTATTATGCCCGCAAGCCCCGCCGATCTCTTCGCGCTCCTCGACCGACTGGAGATCCCTCACTCCACCGTGTCTCACCCGCCCCTGTTCACGGTCGAGCAGTCCCGTGAGTTGCGAGGCAAGATCCCTGGCGGACATACAAAGAATCTGTTCCTCAAAGACAAGCGCGGCGCCTACTATCTTCTCGTGGCGGGCGAGGACGCCACAATTGACTTGAAGGCGCTTCATCGCCGTTTGGGAGCGAGCGGCCGGTTTTCGTTCGGATCAGCAGCCGCGCTACAGGAGTTGCTGGGGGTAGAGCCGGGCTCGGTCACGCCATTTGGCGCAATCAACGATGTGGGCGGCAAGGTTAGCGTCGTGCTTGACGCGGCTATGCTGGCGCATGAGGTTTTGAACTATCACCCCCTGGTCAATACGATGACGACGTCCATTCCTCGCGCGGGATTGATCAGGTTTCTTGAGGCCTGCGGTCACCCGCCGCGCATTGAGGCCGCTTCGGAGTCCCCCCTCTATACCCTCCCTCGCGGGTAGCGAAGGCTAGGCGGTGTCGACAATTGGCGCCGGTCCGCGTCATCAGCCTCATCGGCATCGATCTCCCGCCGCTGCACTCCTTGGCCTTAATTGGCGCTCCATGGCTCTAATTGCGTGTCAAAAATGCCACACCCCAAAATATTCCTTGTATATCGTCCCGGCCGCCACAGTTCCGTCCACGGACCAGCCACAATTGAGCACCAGAGCGGCTGACGGCAAAGTGCGAACAAATAGGGGCTTCGCACGATTCGGAGTTTCGCATGTGTCCATTCTGCCGGGGTACGTTGAAGCTGATCCGCGCAGGCGGAGCTGCGATGCCTAGCACCTACCAATGCCTCGACTGCCGACAGATCACGACTACCGACGACGTGGCCCGCAAAGACTCATATTTTGAATGGCTGATGTCGAGGCCGAAATCAAAACGAGGGCCGCTGTTGAGAGAGCGCCCTGCGTAGGGCGTCCTCCGGCGTGCACCCTTCCTTGCATCATCACAAAGATTCGGATTTTCTGCTCGCGCCGGAGTCCGGGGGCGTGAAGCATGCCAGCTTCAGAACGCCACCTTGTCGCCGCCCTTGAGCGACAGGATTTGTCTTGCGTCGTCCGGGCTTGCGATCTCAAGCCCCAGCCCCTCGATGATCTGCCGCGCTTTGCGAACCTGCTGGGCGTTTGATTCGGCAAGCTTGCCGGGGCCGATCCACAGTGAGTCCTCCAGGCCCACGCGCACGTTGCCGCCCATCGCAGCGGCAAGAGCGGCGATCGGCATCTGATTGCGCCCGGCGCCCAGCACCGACCAGCGATAATTCTCGCGGCCGAGCAAGCGGTCGGCCGTGCGGCGCATGTGCAGCACGTCTTCCGGATGGGTGCCGATGCCGCCCAGGATGCCGAACACCGACTGCACGAACAGCGGCGGCCTGACGAGCCCACGTTCGAGGAAATGCGCCAGATTGTAGAGGTGCCCGATGTCGTAGCATTCAAATTCGAACCGGGTGTCGTTGTTCTGGCAGGTCTTCAGGACGAACTCGATATCCCGGAACGTGTTGCGAAAAATGAGGTCGCGGGTGCCTTCGAGGTAAGGCTCTTCCCAGTCGAACTTGAAATCTTTGTAGCGACCGAGCATCGGATAAAGCCCGAAATTCATCGAGCCCATGTTGAGACTCGCGACCTCGGGCTTGAACACTTCGGCCGGCTTCACGCGTTCCTCGACCCGCATGGTCGGCGAGCCGCCCGAAGTCAAATTGATCACCACGTTGCAGCGCTGCTTGATGACGGGCAAGAACGGGGCGAATGCCTCCGGGCGCTGATCGGGCTTTCCGGTGTTCGGGTCGCGGGCATGCAGGTGCACGATCGCGGCGCCGGCCGCCGCAGCGCCGATCGCGGCTTCCGCGATCTCCTCGGAGGTGATTGGCAGATAGGGCGACATCGTGGGGGTGTGGATGGAGCCGGTCACGGCGCAGGTGATGATGACCTTGCTGGATGTCGCCATCTGGTGAGTCCTCCTTCTGAGAAACGCTTGTGGTTGCATCGGACCGCTGCGGTGCTTGCGCCGGCGGGCAGGCCATCAGCTCTTTTGGCGGCTAACCGCTTCTGGTTACGGAGAAAAATGCGCGATGCCTGGCGCCCGGTCAATATTTTCAAAAAATCTTTGAACCTTCACGGCGGGCCGCGACACCAATGTCTGTCGAGGCCGATATCCCCCAATCCCGGTACTCGACAGGCTAAAAAGCTAGTGCCTATATCCGGTCGATGCTGCGCCCCCCATCCACCCTGCATCGATCTGATAGACCCGCCCGGGCATCCCCTGTCCGGGCGGGCACATCTTTTGGTGTGGCTACCGTACGATGTTGAGCCTGCTCTCATTGCCGGCTCGAGCGGGAATTCAGTATTCCGCGGCCGATGGTTACTGTTGATCGCCCGGCCAAGCCGGGCGATCACGGCGCAGGGCAGGTCAACGTAACTCCAACACGCTGTCGATTTTCCTCATTGAGCGCGATGGCCCGATCGCGCAATGTGACGCCGTTGTTCGCGCGCGGGCGGGACGTCCCGCCGGCAGCAAGCTGCGTCCGATCGGAGTGCCATGATGAAAAAAGGATTGCGGTCGCGTCTCGCCCAATATGGCGACGAGGAGTTCGCACTGTTCCTGCGCCGTGGCTTTCTCAAAGGGGCAGGCTTCACGGACGAGGCGCTCGATCGGCCGGTCGTCGGCATTCTTTCGACAGCGTCGGATTTCAATCCTTGTCATGCCACCGCCGGCCGGCTTGCGGAAGCTGCGGCACGAGGCGTGCGGCTTGCGGGCGCCCTGCCCTTCGTGTTTCCGACCGTCTCGCTGCATGAGGCGTTCTCGTTCCCGACCTCCATGCTGCTTCGCAATCTGATGGCCATGGACGTCGAGGAAATGGTGCGCGCCCTGCCGCTCGACGCGGTGGTGCTGATCGGCGGCTGCGATAAGACCATCCCGGCAGAGCTGATGGGCGCAATCAGCGCCGACATGCCGGCCATCCTCTTGCCGGTCGGCGCCATGCTGGCGGGCCGCCACGAGGGCGTGCGGCTCGGCGCCTGCACGGACTGCCGCCGGCTGTGGGCCGCATTCCGGGCCGGCAAGCTTGCTCCTGCCGATCTCGACCGCGCCCACGACCAGCTCATGCCGACCGCCGGCACCTGCATGGTGATGGGCACCGCATCCACCATGGCGTGCCTTGCCGAGACCCTGGGCTTTACCCTGCCGGGCGCCGCAACCGCCCCTGCCGTCTCGTCCGATCGCATCCGCATCGCGGAGGCGACCGGCAAGCGCGCCGCCGAGATGGCGGTCGCGGGCGGGCCCACGCCGCGTCAGATCATCAGCGCCGCCGCGCTGCGCAACGCATCGGTGGTTCTCCAGGCGACGTGCGGCTCCACCAACGCGATCGTGCACCTCGCCGCCATCGCGGGACGCGCCGGCCTCATCTACGATCTTGCCGAGCTCGATGCGGTTGGCCGCGAGACGCCGGTGCTGTTGAACCTCAAGCCGGCGGGAAATTTTTTCATGGAGGATTTCCACTCCGGCGGCGGCCTGCCAGCGTTGTGGCGGCGGCTGCGGGAGCAGCTCGACCTTTCGGCCCCTACCGTCAATGGCGAGGCCATCGGCGATATCGTGGCGCGCTGGCCTGCCTGGACAGACGACGAGGTGGTGCGGCCGCTTGATCGCCCGATCTGCCCCGGCGAAGCCATCGCCATGCTCTCCGGCAACCTCGCGCCAAACGGCGCCGCCATCAAGCTTGCCTCCGCGACGCCGAAACTTTGCAATCACCGCGGACCGGCCCTGGTTTTCGATTCGCTTAAAGACCTCGCCGACCGCATCGACGATCCTGATCTGCCGGTCACGCCTGACCACGTCATGGTGCTGCGCAATGCGGGGCCGATCGGTGCGCCGGGCATGCCGGAGGCCGGCGCATTGCCGGTCCCGAAAAAGCTCGGCGCCAGGGGCGTCACCGACATGGTGCGGATTTCCGACGCTCGCATGAGCGGGACCGCCTTCGGCACCGTGGTTCTGCACGTCGCGCCCGAAGCCTCGGCCGGCGGTCCCCTCGCGCTGGTGCGCGACGGCGACATCATCGCGCTCGACGCCGGCAAGCGCCGCCTTGATGTTGAGGTCGACGAGGCGGAGCTGGCGAAGCGCCGCGCCGCCTGGAAGCCGCCCCCTAAACCCGCGCGCGGTTACGCGCGACTCTACGCAGAGCGGGTGACCCAGGCCGATAAGGGCTGCGATTTCGATTTCTTGGCGGGATAAGGCAACCTGCGACAATCATCGGCCATCATCCCTGTATGAGGGCCTTCGTTCGATGCGCATTGCCGGAAGTGAACCGTTACGTACTCAGCAATAGAACGCATAGGAGCCGGAGGGCCGTCGTTCGATGCGCACTCTTTGCCGGAAATGAACCGCCATGCCGCTCAATCTCTCGCTCAACCTCGCAACCGTCCGGATGCAATGGAAGCTGCCGCAGGCCGTCGAAGCGGCTGCGCGCCACGGCTTCGCTGGCGTCGCGCCGTGGCGTGAGATGGTGCAGGAGACCGGCATCGCCCAAACGGCGCGCATCTGCCTCGACAGCGGACTGCGCGTCACCGGCTATTGCCGCGGCGGGCTGTTCGGGGCCGACGGCCGCGAGAACCTCAAGGCTGCGATCGACGACAACAAGAGGATGATCGACGAGGCGGCGGCGATCGCGGCCGAGTGCATCGTCGTCATCGGCGGCGGCCTTCCGCCAGGATCACGCGACCTGCCCGCGGCGCGCGCGATGTTTGTCGAAGGGCTCGCCGCTGTGCTGCCGCACGCGCGGGATTGCGGTGTGATGCTGGCGCTCGAACCGATGCATCCGATGTACGCGGCCGACCGCGGCTGCATCACCACGCTGCGGGAGATGCTCGATATCGCCGACACGCTTGGCAATGACGGATTGGGCATCGCGGTCGATACCTACCATGTGTGGTGGGATCCCGAGCTGCGCGTCCAGATCGACCGCGCCGGCAAGCGCATCGTCGCCCATCACATCTGCGACTGGCTGGTGCCGACGAAACACATGCTGACCGACCGCGGCATGATGGGCGACGGCGTCATCGATTTCCCGGCGATCCGGCGGATGGTCGAGGCGGCGGGTTACAGCGGCATCCAGGAAGTCGAGATTTTCTCCGACTACTGGTGGGGCCGGCCGGGCGACGAGGTGCTCGCGACGGCCGTCGAGCGCTTTAAGACGGTGTGCACGTAGGCTGGGCTGAGCGCAGCGATACGCACCATAAGCCTTGCCGCGCGGCTCGGCCCGGATGGGTTTCGCTATCGCTCAGCCCATCCAACAGCCCACACTTGCGAACGACCTACTCCGCCGCCGCCGGAATCGCGACCGCCGCATCGTGTGACTCGACCACCGAGCGGTCGGGGTCAAGCCAGAACGCCCATACGGCCGAGCCAATCACGAGCAGACTCGCCGCCACGATGAATGGCGCCTGCCAATTGGCATACTGGGCCAGATAGCCGAACACCAAGGGCGACAGCGCGCCGCCGAAGTTGCCCGCCATGTTCATCATCCCGGACACAGTGCCGGCATATTTCCCGCCGGTATCCATCGGGACCGCCCAGGAAGGCCCGATGGTGCATTCCAGGAAGAAGCCGGCCCCGGTCAGGCAATAGACGGCCGTATAGGCATCCGCAGCAAGCGCAGCCGGAACGATAAACACGACGCAACCCAGCATGCCGACGATGGCGACCGTGCGCCGGGCGAGCTTGGCGCTTCCGGTTCTCTTCAGGAGCCAATCGGTTGCCAAGCCGCCAACGGTGTCCCCGATGACCATGGCAAACAGCGGCAGCGACGCGAAGAAGCCGACCTTGAGCAGCGTGAATCCCCTGGCGTCCACCAGATAGGACGGCAGCCAGGTCAGGAAAATATAAAGGCAATAGACGTAGGTGAAGTAGGCGCACATGATCGCCCACATGTTGGGAGACCGCAGCAGCGTCCCCCACGGCACATTGGCGGCTTCCCTCTCGATCACTGCCTGGTTGATCTCGCCCGTCGCGCCGAGGCCGCGGATATGCGCCAGCTCGGCGCGATTCACCATGCCGTGCTCTTCCGGCAGGTTGCGGTAGCTTAAGTACCACCAGACCGCCCAAACGAAACCGATTACGCCGCAGATGTAAAAGACCGAACGCCAGCCCAGCGCGGTCACGATGAAGACGACGAGCGGCGGTGCGATAGCGGCGCCCAACCGGCTCGCGCTATGCGTAATGCCTTGCACGAAGCCGCGCTCCTGGCGCGTATACCAGAGCTGCATGGCGCGGGTTGCGCCCGGAAATGCCCCGGCCTCGCCGATGCCGAAAAGAAAGCGCACGATGAAGAACGAGACGGCGCCGAACGCGGCTGCCGTCGCTGCCGTCATCGCTGACCAGTAGGTAACGACGCCCGCCAACACCGGCCGCGCGCCGAACCGGTCGCTCAACCAGCCGCCGGGAACCTGGAACAGCGCATAGGACCAGCCAAAAGCGCTGAAGATCCAACCCATGGTGACGGCGTCAAAGCCGAACTCCTTGCGGATCTCCGGCGCTGCCGTCGAGATGTTGACGCGATCCAGGTAGGTGATGAGGTACATGAGGCAGATCAGCCCCAGGATGTACCACCGGCCATAGCTGGCCCTTGTTTGTTCGGCTTGCGGCATGGCGGCTTCCTCCTCGACCCGCACCCTGCCGTCCCCCGCATGCGGCGGACGGCAGGGTGAGGTTATTTTGCGAGTTTGTGGACCTGCCGCAAGTCGAATTGGCCAACGAACGGGCATGTTGCGGCGCGGTGCGCGAATTTATCACATCGACATCAGGCTCTTCGCAAGCACGCGCGCCACATGCAAAGCTTCCCGGCCGGCGCCGTCCTTAATCTGATGGCGGCAGGACGTGCCGTCCGCCACAAGGATAGCGTCGGCAGGCGCTTTTCGTACCGCCGGCAACAGCGACAGCTCGCCCATTGCGAAAGACACATCGATGGTCTCGGCGTGGTAACCGAAGCTGCCCGCCATGCCGCAGCAGCTCGACTCGATCGTCTCGACATCGATATCCGGAACGAGCTTCAGCGCCGCCTCGACCGCCCCCATGGCGCCGAAAGATTTCTGGTGGCAGTGGCCGTGCAGCAGCACTCGGCCGCGCAACGGGGCGAGCGGCAGCGCGAGCCGGCCCGCGTCGGCTTCGCGCGCCAGAAATTCCTCGAACAAAGCTGCATGGTCGGCGACGCGCGCGGCTCGCTCGTCTCTCATCATGGCGGGGATTTCATCGCGAAATGAGAATATGCAGCTCGGTTCAAGTCCCAAGACCGGCAGCCCGCGCGCAGCAAAAGGTTCTACCGCCGCGAGCGTCCGTTCGGCCTCCCGGCGCGCCTCGTCGACCCGGCCCACCGCGAGGAAAGTGCGGCCGCAGCACAGCGGACGCCGCGAACCATCCGATGGCGCCGCCACCTGCACGCAGTAGCCGCCTGCGCGGAGGACTTTTACGGCAGCGTGGAGATTTTCAGGCTCGAAATAGCGATTGAAGGTGTCGGCAAAGAGAACGACATGGCGGCTTTCCCCTCCTCCGCTTGCAGGGGGGGGTGGGGAGGGGGCCGCTTCAACAGACGCCGAGTTGGCGGGAGCCCTCTCCCCAACCCTCCCCCGCAAGCCGGGGAGGGAGTTGGCCGGATCCCGAAACCAATCGCTCCTCCAGCGCGGCAGGCTGCGGCGGGCCGAGAACCCCGCCATCCGCTCTGACAGCGCCGCGGCCCCTGGCATGCGGTCCCGCAGATTGAACAGCCACGGAAGGCGCGCTGCCAGGGGCGCGTAACGCGGCAGGTAGCCGACCAGTCTGTCGTGGAGCGAAAAGCCGCGCTTGCCGGCCCGCGCCGCCAAAACCTCGATCTTCATGCGCGCCATGTCGACTCCGGTCGGGCATTCGCGGCGGCACGCCTTGCAGGAGACGCAGAGCTTCATGGTCTCCGCCATCTCGTCGGACGACAAGGCGTCTGCGCCAAGCTGACCCGTAACCGCAAGCCGCAGCGTATTGGCGCGGCCTCGCGTGACGTCTTTCTCGTCGCGCGTGACTCGATAGGATGGGCACATCACGCCCCCTGCGAGCGCGCGGCAAGCGCCGTTGTTGTTGCACATCTCCACGGCGCCCTGGAAACCGCCGCCGACGCCCGGATAGCCTGACCAGTCGAGTGCGGCGATCATCGGCTTGCCGCGATAGCCGGGGCCGTAACGGAAATTGGCGCGATCGTCGAATTTAGGCGCTCGCACGATTTTGCCGGGGTTGAACAGATGGCCCGGGTCGAAGCGGTCCTTGACCTCCTCGAAGGCGCGCGCCAGGCGCGGGCCGAACATCGCCTCGTGGAATTCCGAGCGCACCAGCCCGTCGCCATGCTCGCCCGAATGCGAGCCCTTGTATTCGCGCACGAATGCGAAAGCCTCCTCGGCGATCCTCCGCATCGCCTGCCTGTCCTTCTCCAGCCGCAGGTTGAGGACAGGGCGCACATGCAGGCAGCCGACAGACGCATGCGCATACCACGTGCCGCGGGTGCCGTTTTTTTCGAATACCTGCGTGAGGCGCTCGGTGTATTCGGCGAGATGCTCCAGGGGCACCGCACAGTCCTCCACGAAGGAAATCGGCTTGCCCTCCTCTTTCATGGACATCATGATGTTGAGACCCGCGGTGCGCACCTCGGTGATGGCGGCCTGCAGTTTCGGATCAAGCACCTCGACCACGCCGCCCTGCTTGGGTCCGGCCTTGTCCCACGCATAGCCGAGGTCGCCGATCAGAGCGGCGAGCCGCTTGATGCGCTCAAGGTTTTCGCCCCACTCGTCTTCCGCGAATTCAACCAGCAGGATGGCATCGGGCGCTCCCCGCACGAACGCGTCGATGGTCGGACGGAACATGTCTATATTGCGCGCGAGCTCTATCATGGTGCGGTCGACCAGCTCGACCGCGATGGGCTTGAGCTTGACGATATGCTGGGCCGCATCCATGGCGTCATAGAAGCGGCCAAAGTGGCAGGCGCCGACCGCCCGGCGTCCCAGCAACGGCCACAGCTTGAGTTCGATCCTGGTTGAGAACGCGAGCGTGCCCTCGGAGCCGACCAGGATATGGGCGAGGTTATGGGCCGGGGCATTGGGGGCCAACGCATCGAGATTGTAGCCGCCGACCCGGCGCTGCACCTTGGGAAAGCGCGCCGCAATCTCATCAGATTCGCGCATGCCGATCGCCAGGAGGTCCTCCGCAAGCGGCCGCAGCCGCGAGCCGGCGGGCAGGTCGCGCAGTCCTGCGCCGACCGGGCCAAAATGTGCGGCGGACCCGTCAGCCAGTACGGCGTCTATCGAGAGCACGTTGTCGCGGGTCACGCCATAGCGCAGCGACCGCGCGCCACAGGAGTTATTGCCCGCCATGCCGCCGATCGTCGCGCGCGAGGCGGTCGAAATATCGACGGGAAACCATAGCCCATGAGGTTTGAGCTGCCGATTCAGGTCATCGAGCACGATCCCGGGTTCGACAACGCAGCAGCGGCCGGCTATGTCCAGGTCGAGAAGGCGATTGAGGTATTTCGAGCAGTCGACCACAAGGGAATGGTTGACGGTCTGGCCGCTCTGTGACGTTCCTCCGCCGCGCGGCAGCACCGTGACGCCGTCGGCCCGCGCCAGCGCGATCGCCCGTTCCGCCTCCGCGACGGACCGCGGCGCCACCACGCCAAGCGGCATCATCTGGTAGTGGGAAGCGTCGGTCGCATAGCGGCCGCGCGTAAAGCGATCGAACCAAACGTCGCCGCTGATCTCACGCTTGAGCCGGTGCTCCAGTCCGGGCGCCGCCACTACCGTCATGTCACATTTGCCGCTATTGACTTGGGTCAATGCCCACCGGGGCAGCCCTGATTGCACTTGACTGACTCTCGCATTCGTCCTTCATGACAGCAAGTCGAGCGCATCCGTGAAAAGAGTCCATCCGCGAAAAAGGTCGATTACCGCATGTCCCAGAATACGTCGCGCACCGCTGGCCGCCATTTCCTGCAGATTCCGGGGCCGACGCCCCTGCCGGATCGAATTCTGCGCGCCATGGACACCCCCATCATCGACCATCGCGGACCGGAATTCGCCAAGCTCGCGAAACGGGTGCTGGAGGGAATCAAGACAATCTTCAAGACCACCAGCCCCGTGATCATCTACACGGCGACCGGCACCGGCGCCTGGGAAGCGGCCCTGGTCAATACTTTGTCGGCGGGCGACCGCGTGCTCATGGTGGAGACCGGCCAGTTCGCGACGCTCTGGAAGAACATGGCCCAGAAGCTCGGCCTCAAGCCCGAGTTCATTCCAACCGATTGGCGCATCGGCGCCGACCCGGCCGTGATCGAGGCCAGGCTCAGGGAGGACAGGGCGCATGAGATCAAGGCGGTGTGCGTCCTCCACAACGAGACCGCCACGGGCTGCCTGTCGCCGATCGCGGAAATCCGGCAAGCGATCGATCGCGCCGGCCATCCGGCGCTGTTCCTGGTCGACACCATTTCATCGCTCGCCTCGACCGATTACCGCCACGACGAATGGGGCGTCGATGTCACCATCGGCGGGGCTCAGAAGGGCCTGATGCTGCCGCCCGGCATGTCGTTCAACGCGCTGAGCGACAAGGCGCTGGCGGCGTCGAAAAAGTCGAACCTGCCGAAGTCGTTCTGGTCATGGGACGACATGCTCGCCATGAACAAAATCGGGTTCTTCCCTTACACGCCGGCGACGCAGATGCTGCACGGCCTCGCCGCCTCGATCGACATGCTTCATGAAGAGGGGCTCGACAACGTGTTCGCCCGCCATAGGCGCTTCGCGGAAGCCACCAGAAGGGCAATACGCGCCTGGGGGCTCGAAATCCTGTGCCGCGATCCGAGATATTATTCCCCGACCATCACGGCCGTGCTGCTCCCGGACGGCCATGATGCCGACGAGGTGCGCAATCTCGCCCTCGATCACTTCAACATTTCCTACGGCACCAGCTTCGGGCCGTTCAGCGGCAAGTATTTCCGCATTGGCCATCTCGGCGATACCAATGATCTGACGATCCTGGGTGCGCTCGCAGGGACCGAAATGGCGCTCACGCTCGCCGGCGTTCCGATCAAAAAGGGCGGCGTGCAGGCCGCAATGGGTTATGTCGTCTCGGCCCATTCGGAGGCACAGCGCGCCGCCGCGGAGTGACGCGTTCCAGGACCGCTGGCGGTCCCCGTCCGCTCCACCAGCGGCCGAGCGTGTCTCTTGCGCGTCTGTGGAGCGCGGTGGCGGTCCCGTAGCCCGGATGGCGCGAAGCGCCATCGGGAACGGCCGTCCGGCATTTCGCTGAGTTTATCACCTGGCGGGCCGAAGACGGGTGGGTTCAAAGCAGGCTGCGGGCGCGGGCGGGACGCCCGCGGTCCCGGTCGGCTGAACGCGCTGGTATTAAGCAACCCTTGCGCTGCCGCATCACTGCGGGATCAGCAGAGAATCGTATCAGCCTTACGACGACGTGATAACCGATCGGCGAAAAATTGGTATAGCCTATGCATGGCTGCGGCTGTCCCTTGAGGAGACAGACAGACATGCGCAATCGATCGGGACTTACGACGGCAATAGGCGCCTGCGCGCTGCTGGTTGGCATCGCGTTCGTTGTCGCATCCAATATTGCTGCTCAGGCCGAATCTCTGACACTGGAACAACTGCTTTCGGGCGTGGTCCACATCAAGACGTTTATTACTCCTGACGGACGCACCACGGAGAATTTGGGGCGAGAGCGCGAGGGGACAGGCATTGTCATCGACGACAACGGGCTTGTGCTTACCATCGGGTATTTGATGGTCGAGGCAATTTCCGCCGAGCTCACGACCAATGACGGCCACACCGTGGGCGCCACTGTCGTGGGGTACGACAACGAATCTGGATTCGGCCTGTTGCAGGCGATAACGCCCCTCAAAGTGCGCGCCCTGCAGATGGGTAAGTCGTCGGATATCAAGGTCGGCGATCCGGTTGTGGTTGCGAGTTACGGCGGGCAAAGCGGCGTGCGGCCCGTCCATGTGGTGGCCAAACGGGAGTTTGCCGGCAATTGGGAATATCTGCTCGACGAGGCGATCTTCACCGCGCCGCCACACCCGGCCTGGAGCGGCGCGGCGCTGATCAATCACGATGGCAAGCTGGTGGGCGTCGGCTCTCTCATTGTCAATGATGCGTCCGGAAAGGGCGACAGCCAGCGCGGCAACATGTTCGTGCCGATCGATCGCCTGTCGCCGATCCTTGCTGACCTCATCTCGGATGGACGACCCGCGGCGTCACATCCGTGGCTTGGACTCAACACTGACGACGTCGGCGGGCATCTCGTCGTGAGCCGGGTCACTCCAGGGGCGCCAGCCGAAAAAGCCGGCCTGAGGAAGGGCGATATTATACTCGCGGTCAATGGCGAAACGCCGAAGAGCCTGCCGGATTTCTACCGCAAGATCTGGTCGCAAGGCGATGCCGGCGCTGACATCCCGCTGGATGTGCTACACAACCACGAGCGGCTAAGCCTGCATGTCCATTCAATCAACCGGCTCGATCATTTGAGGCTGAAGAGCTCGTTCTAGTCAACCGGCCCCAAATCCGGGGGCCACTTCACCAGAGCGCGCTTGGTCGTCTGCGCGCTGCCAGGACCGCGTCGCATCCGAGCCGCACGCGCCTCGGCCTCATTGAAGCTCCACTTTTCTTATTGCAATTCTTATTGCAATTTCCGCGGAATCCGAACGGCGCGCTGAACGTTTTCCATTCCGGCGCCGCCTTTGTCGCTCAATACATCATCGGGGCGCCAAACGAGAACAAAATCCCTGTTGCACGCGCTGCAGCGCCGTCTTGCTGGCTGCGGTCCAGGGCGCCGCCCGCGCGTCACAGCGCACGGAGTGCGCGCGTTTGCCTACCCTACGCGGGCTACGCGGCTGGCCACCTTGTCGCGGATGGCCGTCAACGGATCATCGTTAGCGCGGTATCTCTAACGGATCCTCCGCAACGCCCGAATTGCCGATGGTTTTGTCTTTTGTTGCAGGATTAGGACCGCGTCCCTCTGCAAAGGCGGCCTCCTCCATGCGCGCGCCGCGCAACATCCCCGGCAGGGCATAGTTTCCTTCGATGCAGCGCGGCTCGTAATAGATTTTATTTTCCTCATCGCTTTGTCGCGTGAACTCGCGCTTGACGGTCCAAGGCCTCACCCACACAGTCGGGTCCTCGATCGTGAGCTCGTACGCCAGCTCAGTCGGGCTCGTCCGCGTCCAACGTTCGACGAGGTGCAAGTTTTCGCGCGAGCCCTGAAAGTCAGTCTTCGGACTGAAGTTGGTGACGTCGATGACGAGCGTATTTCCCTCCCAATGGCCACGCGAATCGCCGAACCATTGGCGGATGTGGGGCGGCAAATGCGGGCTGCCATCCATGACGATGGTCCGCTGCCATCCTTGGCCCTGGCCAACATCGTAGATCATCGAGATGCCCCCCGGCGTCTGCACGATCCGCCGGAAGCTGATGCTGGCAAACTCCGGCAGCCTGCCGGGCAGACATCGTGTGCCTGCGGCAAAGTCCTCCGGACCGTCATGGCGATTTATTCCTACGACGCTGTATCGCGGGGCGAGCTCAGCACGCCGCGGCGAGGGCGTCGGATCGTATTTGCCGCCGGCACAGTTGCGGTACTGGAGTTTGCAAGAGTCCGTCGCTTGGATCAAAGCGAGGCGAAATTCCCGCTCGGCAGCGGCTATTTTCTGGGCCTCTGCCGTCATTGGCGGAATTCGGCCATTGGGCGGATCGACAATCATCGAGGTGCGCACGCCGGAGTGCTTGCGGGGCACGAACAGCTGATTGTAGGAGCCGCCAACGTCGAGTTCGGTCCCGCGCTCCGCACGCTGGTCTTTGCCGGCGAGCGCCGAGCGCACCTGATCCAGTTCGGCCCGCTGCTCGGGGGTAAAATATTCCTGGTTCGCAAATCTGGCAGGGCGTTGCAGCGGCGTATCGGTTTCCTCCGTCCAGATGCCCTGCAGATCGGGGTCGCCCCAGGGCGTTTTCAACGCCGCGCCCGGCGCCGAATCCGCAGGCTTCTGAGCCTGCGCCCGCGCAGTCGGCGCCGATATGACAGCGCCGACAGCAGCCGCGACTGCGACGATCGCCATCATAGAGGCCGTGAAGCGGTTTTGCATGGTCGTCTCCTCTTTCTCAGTTCCACGCGCCGGTCCCCTGGCTCGGCACAGCTCGTCGGCAACTCATTCATGAACGATACACCAATCGCCCACGCCTCCGAAAGCGGGCGCGATGGTTCCTGCTGGGGCAGAGCCTTCAGGTCCTGCCAGTTGGCACAGCCTATGCGGCCTGGACCGGCATTGGCGCGATCGGCACGGTTGGCGCCGTCGTGACTTCGTCGACCGTGCACAATCTCGTCATTTGCACGCTGTGTTCATGCAATCCCTGGCCGGTGCTCGGCCTTCCCCCCTATTGGTGCAAGGACCCGACTTTCAGGGCCCGATCGGCGCATGAGCCGCGCGCGGTACTCAAGGAGTTCGGTCTCGACACCCCCGCCGACGGTCGAGATCAAGACTTGGACAGCAGCGCCCAAATTCGATGGTTTGTCGTACCCGAAAAGCCCGTGGGGACCGACGGGATGCGCGAGGCGGAACTCGCTAGGCTTAGGCTCGTCACGCCGGAAGGTATGATGGGGGTGGCCCGGGTGAGAAAACGCCCAGCCGTCCCATCGTGCGCGGCAGACACGCAAGGAGCGCGGTTGATGCAAACGCGGTTCGAGCATTTCGCGCTGACCAGCATGTTAGGGCAAGGAGACTCCCCGCCGCGGCTCGACGGCAAACTTTGCTTCGCTGAGCCATCGGAACGCCAAGCATTCGGGGTTCGCGTGCGCTTTCCAAGGCCGGACATTTGGACTGGGAGGACTTCCGGCTGAAGCTGATCACCGCCATCGGCGAGTGGGAAGACTCGCATGCGCTTGACGATCCGTCGTGGAGGTACTACGAGCGCTGGCTTACGGCGCTGGAACGCCTTTTTCTCGGCTGATCGCCCCCGAAGGTCTCTCGGCTCGGCTGCCGGACACCGCGCACAATGGTCATGCTACGGAATCCTAATGTTCGCTTATGCCTCGGGCATGCCGCGGCGCCGAGCCCATGATAAAATCCGCGGCGTCGCGTTCGTGGTTTCTCAAACACCGATTTAGCCCCCTTGCCGAAAAACGACAGGTTTGGCCGCCTCTTTGGGCCGAGTTCGACGCGCTCGGCGAACGAAGGCGAATCGAAGGGCGAACAAAAAGAGGCCGAGAATCTCGAGAAGTGGCCAGTCTACAGGTTTTGAGCGAGGGGGGTGAGTAATTACCGCGGGAGACAGTTGATCGGGAGTCGAAGGAGTTGCTGCGGTGAGCTGCTGCCGCCCGCGATGATCGATATCAATGTGAGGCGGCGATAAATTGCCCACGCGAGCAGTGTGATGTGGCATACTTAACAGCAGAAGGATCGCTCCCGTGATCTTCCGCCAGCTTTTCGATCAGGCTTCCAGCACGTACACCTACCTGCTCGCCAGCCGTCCCGGCGGCGAAGCGCTGATCATTGATCCGGTCCTGGACAAGGTTGACCGGTATCTGCAGCTCGTGAGCGAACTCGACCTGAAGCTCGTCAAAGCTGTGGATACGCATCTGCACGCCGACCACATCACCGGCCTTGGCGCGCTGCGCGACCGCACCCATTGCATCACCGTGATGGGGGAGCAGACCAAGGCCGATGTTGTCTCAATGCGGCTTGCCGATGGCGACAGGCTCACGATCGAAGGGCTGACGCTTGAGGCCATCTATACACCCGGCCACACCGACGACTCCTACAGCCTGGTGATGCCGGACCGGGTATTCACCGGCGATACGCTCCTGATCCGCGGAACCGGCCGCACCGATTTTCAGAACGGGGACCCGCGCGCCGAGTACGAGTCGATCTTTGGGCGGCTTCTGAGACTGCCGGAGGCAACGCTGGTTTATCCCGCCCATGATTACAAAGGCGACACGGTGTCCACGATCGGCGAGGAGAAGGCTTTCAACCCGCGCCTTCAGGTGAAGTCGGTCGAGGAATTTGTCGACCTGATGAATAGTCTGAGACTCCCCAATCCGAAGATGATGGACGTGGCCGTGCCGGCCAACATGAAAATCGGCCTGGCGCAGGAGGAGATCGCGCGCCGCGGCTGGGCCGTCAAGGCGCAGGAGGCGCAGCGCATGGTCGGCCTGTCAGACGTGGCGCTCGTCGATCTGCGCGAACGCAGCGAGCGGGAGCGCCATGGCGAAATTGCGGGGTCGATGCACGTGCCCTACCCGTCATTGCAGGAGAATATCCGCAGCGGCGGCATCCTTTATGAGCTGGCCAAATGCACGGGCAAGCGCCTCCTGTTCTACTGCGCCTACGGCGAACGCTCCGCGATGGCGGTCGAGGCCGCCCAGGAGGCTGGCCTCGCCGGCTCCTGCCATATCGACGGCGGGCTGGATGCCTGGAAGAAGGCCGGCGGGGAGCTGGCGCATTGACCGGGCGAGCCGCAGAGCTATGCGCGCCGCCGGCCGCCCCTCGCTTCCCCCATGTTGACAAAAGGCCGGCGGCCGGCGCCGACATCACAAAGCCAAATCCGGTTGCCACGGCAGCCAGAAAGACGCATCCTGATTTCAGGGACCTGCGGTCGGCTGCCGGGCTGTTGGCGGGCATCACCGCAGGGAATGCTCACGTCAAAAAAGCCGCGGGGGAATATGATGACATCGCAGATCACCGTTTCGTTGACCGCAGCCGCGGTCGCCGCGGCGCTGCTCGCCGCACAGGCCCATGCGCAGACGACTGCGGGCACGGTCGATTCCCACGTCGCAGCCGCCAAGGCCGCGGCCGGAACCGAGCACGTCGCGTTGTTCGATGCGCTGTGCCGGCCCGCCTCAGGCCCGCCGCCTGCCGCGACCGGCCCGCGCCCGGCGCCCGAGCGGTCGACCTGGCACGCCGAGCCGGTCAAGGTGTTCGACAATCTCTATTACGTGGGCGAGAAAGAATATTCATCGTGGGCCATCGTCACTTCGGACGGCATCATCGTCGTCGACACCATCTGGGCCCATTCGGTTGACGATGAGATCGTCAACGGATTGAAAAAGCTTGGCTTCGATCCGGCCCGGATCAAATACGCGATCGTCAGCCACGCCCATATCGACCACATTGGCGGCGCCAGGTTCCTCCAGGACACCTACGGCACGCGCATCGTCATGTCGGCCGCGGACTGGGACTTCGCCGAGAAAAGCCCGCGGCTGCCTGCCGATATCAAGCCCAGGCGCGATGTGGTCGTGGCGGACAACGACAAGCTCACGCTCGGAGATACAACACTTTCGATACACCTCACGCCTGGCCACACGCCGGGAACGATATCGCTGCTCTATCCGGCGAAGGACGGCGGAGTTCCCCATCTCGTCGCCACCTGGGGCGGCACCGGGTTCAATTTCGAGCTGACCGCGGCGAATTTTCAGACCTACATCGACTCCGCCGTGAAATATCGCGATGTCGTCGCCAAATCCGGCGCCGATATTCTGCTCTCCAATCACACCATCTTCGACGGCTCGCGTACGAAACTGCCCGCTATGGCGACCCGCAAAGCGGGCGATCCGAACCCTTATGTGATCGGCAACGACTCGGTGCAACGCTACGTGAAAGTCGCGGAGGAATGCGCGCGGGCGAATTTGCTGCGGCTCAAATGAGGCCGCCTGGCTCCCGGCGTAAGGGCGTAGCGCGCGCTGCGCTTCGTTTATTGCGCCGTGCGCCCGATGCTGAAGACGCCCGGAGAGAATCTGTTCTAACGCTACGGATCGGTTGCGGCGAATCCTCGTTGGTATAAACGAGCCCTTGGGGCGGCTCGCGCTCGATTCGAGGGCTCGGCGACGCAATGATGCTACGTGACCTGCTGACCGGCGAGGCCCGCTGCGACGGGCGTTTTGGGACATTGGCTGTGACCGGAATTTCGGCGGACAGCCGCGCTGTGAAACCCGGTTTCTTGTTTGCCGCCGTGCGAGGCGCCAAGAGCGATGGACTGGCCTTTCTGCCGCAGGCGGTGGCGGGAGGGGCGGTCGCTGTTCTGGCCGATAGGGAACCGCCCGCTGCTTTCGAAGACCACATCGCCTGGGTGAGCGTCCCTGATGTGCGGCGCGCGCTGGCGCTTGCTGCGGCGAAGTTCTATCCCCGGCAGCCCGCGACCATTGCGGCCGTCACCGGCACCAGCGGCAAGACTTCAGTGGCTTCCTTCACGCGCCAGATCTGGACCGCGCTCGGGCACGCCGCCGCCAGCATCGGCACCATCGGGGTGGTCACGCCGGCCGGCGAGCAGTACGGTGCGTTGACGACGCCCGATCCGGTCGAACTCCATCGCATCGTTGACCGCATTGCCGGCGAGGGGATCACGCATCTGGCGATCGAGGCGTCATCCCACGGGCTCGATCAGCGCCGCCTCGACGGCCTCGATGTCCGCATCGCCGCCTTCACCAACATCAGTCGGGATCACCTCGACTACCACGGCACATTCGAGGCGTACCGCGAGGCCAAGCTGATCTTGTTCCGGAACTTGGTGAAACAGGACGGCGTTGCTGTGATCGCGATCGATCATGGCTTCGCCGCCGATGTGGCAGATGCAGCACGCGCTCGCGGACTGCGCATCATCGAGGTCGGACGGACGGCCCGGGATATCCGGCTCGTCGCGTCTGCAATCGATGGATTTTCTCAGGTTTTGACGCTCGAGCATGACGGCGGGAAATGTCAAGTGCGGTTGCCGCTGGTTGGTGCATTTCAGGTCGAAAACGCGCTGGTCGCAGCCGGTCAGGCGATTGCGGCCGGCGGCGACGCCGCCGCGGTCTTCGCCGCGCTTGAGGGATTGGTCGGCGCCAGAGGGCGGCTTGAACTGGTCGGCCGCAAATCCGGTGCGCCGATCTTTGTCGACTATGCGCACAAGCCGGATGCGCTCGCCAAGGCGCTTGACGCACTGCGTCCCTATGTGAGCCGCAAGCTCGTCGTGGTATTCGGCGCCGGGGGCGACCGCGATGCCGGCAAGCGGCCCCTGATGGGAGCGATCGCGGCCGCGAAGGCGGATCGTGTTATTGTCACTGACGACAACCCCCGCAGCGAAAGCCCGAGCGCAATCAGGGCTGCGATCCTCACGGGCGCCTCCGGGGCCGAGGAGATTGGTGACCGCAATGAGGCAATTTACCGCGCGGTGGCTGATCTTAAGGCCGGTGACGTGCTTCTGATTGCCGGCAAAGGTCACGAAACCGGTCAGATTATCGGCCAAAAGACCGTGCCTTTCAGCGACCACGAGGCGGTGCGGGACGCGCTCGCTGCAGGAGGGCTGTCATGATGGCGTCGCTATGGACGGTCGAGGCGATCGCGGCTGCGACCGGAGCAGAGTGCGTTGGCCCTCTGCCGCAGGCCGTCACGGGGATTTCCATCGACAGCCGCACCGTGACAGCCGGCGAGGCCTTTTTCGCCATCAAGGGCGACACCCATGATGGCCACGATTTTGTCACCGCCGCGCTCAGGCAGGGTGCGGCGCTCGCGGTTGTAGCGCGGAAAAGGCGCGATGAATGCGGCGATGACGCGCCCCTTCTGGTGGTTAATGATGTGCTCGAAGCATTGCGTGCCCTCGCGCGCGCCGCGCGCCGGCGCTCGGCGGCAAAGATAGTGGCAGTGACCGGCTCGGTTGGGAAGACGTCAACCAAGGCGGCGCTGGCGCTCGCCCTCGCCGCAAGCGGAGAAACCCACGCATCGGCAGCATCGTTCAACAACCACTGGGGTGTGCCGTTATCGCTTGCCCGGATGCCTGAGTCGGCCCGCTACGGGATATTCGAGATCGGCATGAATCATGCTGGCGAAATTACGCCGCTCGTGCGCATGGTGCGTCCGCATGTGGCGATCATCACCGCGGTCGAGCCGGTGCATCTTGAATTTTTCTCCTCGGTGGAAGAAATCGCGGATGCCAAGGCTGAAATCTTTCTGGGACTCGAGCCTGGGGGCGCCGCCGTCATCAACCGCGATAATCCGCATTTCGCACGGCTGCGCCGCCGCGCCGAAGAAGCGGGGGTCGGCAACGTCGTCTCGTTCGGCGAACATGCGCACGCCGAGACGCGCCTTATCAAATGCGCCCTCCACCCTGATTGCTCGACTGTCGAGGCGAAGATCCTGGGCCAGCCCGTCACTTACAAGGTCGGCGCTCCGGGGCGGCATCTGGTGATGAATTCGCTCGCGGCGCTGACGGCGGCAAGCCTGGTCGGCGCCGATCTCGCCCGGGCTGCGGTCGCATTGGCGCAACAGGCGCCGGCGGCCGGCCGCGGCACGCGGATAACGCTCGAACTGCCAGGGGGGCGGGCGCTTCTCATCGACGAGAGCTACAACGCCAATCCGACCTCCATGCGGGCCGCGCTCGCGCTGCTCGGCCAGGCGCCGCTGGCGCCCCCCGGGCGGCGGATTGCGGTCCTCGGCGATATGCTGGAATTGGGGCCGACCAGCGAGGACCTTCATCGCGGCCTGATCGATGCGATCTGCCAGAACGGCATCGATCTCGTCTACTGCGCCGGCCCCCTGATGGCGGCGCTGTGGGATGTGCTTCCCTCCGCCCGCCGCGGCGGCTATGCAAAAACGGCGGCGGAGTTGGAGCCGCAGGTCATCGCCGCGGTTCGCGCCGGCGACGCCATCATGGTCAAGGCGTCGCTCGGCTCCCGGATGGGACCGCTCGTCAAGGCGCTCGTGCGGCACCATTCCTCACTGCCTCCCTCCCTTTCCCCGCTTGCGGGAGAGGTGAGGGAGGAGGAGGTGCGAGTACAGGGCTGAATCCATGTTCTATTGGCTGAGCCAGTTTTCCGACACCATTTCGGTCCTCAGGGTGCTGCGTTACATCACATTCCGCACCGGCGGAGCGATGTTTACGGCCGGCTTCTTCGTGTTTCTGTTCGGCCCTATGATCATCAACCGCTTGCGGCTGCGGCAAGGCAAGGGTCAGCCGATCCGCCCCGACGGGCCGCAATCGCATCTCGTCACCAAGAAGGGCACGCCCACCATGGGCGGCCTCATGATCCTGTCGGGGTTCATCGTTTCGACAGTGCTATGGGCCAACCCTGGCAATCCTTACGTCTGGGTCGTCCTCGGGGTGACGCTCGGCTTCGGCTCGATCGGCTTCTACGATGATTATCTCAAGGTGACGAAACAAACTCACGCCGGCATTTCCGGACGAACCCGTCTGTTGATCGAATTTCTCATTGCGGGCGCCGCCTGTTACGCGATTGTGGCGCTTGGCCGCGCGCCGATGGCGACGTCGCTCGCATTCCCCTTCTTCAAGGACGTGCTCCTCGATCTCGGCTGGTTCTTCATTATCTTCGGCGCCTTCATCGTGGTCGGCGCCGGCAACGCCGTGAACCTCACCGACGGGCTCGATGGCCTTGCGATCGGGCCTGTCATGATCGCCGCCGGGTGTTTCGGGGCGATTGCGTGGGCGATCGGCAACGCGAACTTCGCCGAATACCTGCAGGTCAATTTCGTGTTCGGCGCAGGCGAGCTGGCGGTGCTGTGCGGAGCCATTCTGGGCGCCGGCCTCGGCTTCCTGTGGTTCAATTGTCCTCCCGCCTCGATCTTCATGGGCGACACCGGTTCGCTTGCGCTCGGGGGGCTCCTCGGAACCATCGCGGTGATCACCAAACACGAGATCGTCCTTGCCATCATCGGCGGACTGTTCGTGCTCGAGGCGGTCTCGGTGATCGTGCAGGTGGTGTCGTTCAAACTCACCGGCAAACGGGTGTTCAAGATGGCGCCGATCCATCACCATTTCGAGCAGCTCGGCTGGACCGAACCCCAGATCGTGATCCGCTTCTGGATCATCGCAGTGGTGCTGGCGCTTGCGGGATTGTCGACACTCAAGCTCAGATGAATCGTGATGACTGCGGGAGCGGCCTGCTTTCCCTTCCCCGCTTGCGGGGAGGGTTAGGGAGGGGCAAGTTCCACGGCACGGGCTCGCCGGAAGAGCCCCCTCCCCAACCCTCCCAGCAAGCGGGAGAGGGGAATCGCAAGGATGCCGCCGTGATCCCCATCACCACCTTTGCTGGCAAAAAAGTCGCCGTGTTCGGTCTCGGCGGCTCCGGGACGGTCGCTGCAAATGCCCTGACCGCCGGCGGGGCCGAGGTGGTGGGCTGGGACGACAGCGAGGACCGCATCGCTGAGGCGGCAGGTGCGGGCATTCCGGTCAAGAACCTGCGCGATCTCGACTGGAGCGGGACCGCGGCGCTCGTCCTCGCGCCGGGCGTGCCGCTCACCCACCCGGCGCCGCACTGGTCGGTCGGACTTGCCCGCGCCATGGCGGTCGAAGTGATCGGCGATATCGAGCTGTTCTGCCGCGAGCGGCGCGCCCATGCGCCGCAAGCGCCTTTCGTCGCCGTCACCGGCACCAATGGCAAGTCGACCACAACAGCGCTGATCGCCCATATCTGCGGCAAGGCCGGCTTTGACACCCAGCTCGGCGGCAACATCGGCACTGCCGTTCTCTCCCTCGCGCCGCCGAAGATCGGGCGCGTGCATGTGATCGAGTGCTCGTCATTCCAGATCGACCTCGCGACGAGCATCGACCCCTCGGTCGGGATCTTGATCAATCTCACGGAGGACCATCTCGACCGCCACGGCACCATGGACAACTACGCTGCCATCAAGGAACGTCTGATCGCGGGCGTCCCGCTTAACGGCACTGCGATCGTCGGTGTTGACGACAACCGGTGCCAGGCGATTGCGGACCGGGCAGCGCGCAACGGCCGCCGCGTGGTGCGCGTTTCGGTCCGTCACCCGGTGGCTTACGGGATTTATGTAGACGCCGGACGCATCCTCGAGGCCACCGGCGGCACTGCGCAGGAAGTTGCTCAACTCGGCAATATCGGGCCCTTGCGGGGGCGCCACAACGCCCAGAACGCTGCTTGCGCGGTGGCCGCCGGGCTGGCGCTCGGGGTCGACCGCCGCGTCATCCAGGCGGCGCTGCGGTCGTTCCCCGGCCTGGCGCACCGCATGGAAGAGGTTGGCCGCAAGGAGCGGGTCCTGTTCATCAACGATTCGAAAGCCACCAACGCCGATTCCGCCGCCCAGGCCTTAGCCTGCTTCGACGATATCTTTTGGATCGCCGGCGGCAAGCCCAAGACCGGCGGCATCGAGCGGCTCTCCGGGTATTTTCCCCGCATCCGCAAGGCCTACCTGATTGGCGCCGCTGCGGAGGAGTTCGCCAAAACGCTCACCGGCAAGGTGGACCATGTGATGGCCGGCACGCTCGACCGCGCCGTTGAGGAAGCCGCGCGCGATGCCGCAGCATCCGGCCTTGATCACCCCGTCGTGCTGCTGTCTCCGGCTTGCGCATCGTACGATCAGTTCGAGAATTTCGAAGCGCGGGGGGCGGTGTTTCGCAAACTCGTCCAGAGCCTGCCTGAAGTTGTCGCGCCGGTTCGGAGGTGAGCTGAGAAATTGCGAGTGCCCATGGTCCTAGGGGCAAATCGAAATTTTTCGAATTTTTTACTTTTGCCGATTCTCTTGCTCGAGCTGGGCGCCTTTCTGGCGAAGCGCGCGTCTCTTCTCTGGCTTGTAGCTGTGTTCCTGCTGTATTTGGGCGTAAGCATGACCACTTATGCTTGGTCATACCTATTCGATTACGCTGCAATGCGCGGCCACGGTGCTCAGGCAACCGCCCAGATTATCAACACGGAGCGACACGAAACCCGGGACGGCGTCGGCAGCGGTGGCGTGTCGCATGCAATCGCGCTTTCCTGGCATGACGAAGCGGGCATGACGCGGCAGTTTGGGTGCATCGTTGTCAGCGAGCGCTTTTGGAAGCGTATCTCAGCGGGGGAAAGGCTCGCGGTGTACCAGATCCCCATTTGGTATTTGGAAGACGAGCCATCGGCGCGCCCGTGATCGCTGGCGACATTGATGAGAAAGAATGGATGGGAATTATTGGTCCGGTTATTGCACTGATTGGTGTCCTTGTTGCCATCGTGACTGTGCTGCGTGCCCGCCGGGTGCGATCGTATGGCCTCTAAGGGCCAGTGCATTCCAAGCAGCGTGATCGACGTCGAGTATCGGGAGGCCTGCGGCGCCCTTTTTGTGGCCGTCCCGCCAAACTCGCAGGAACCCCCACTGACGGGCCATCGGTTTATGCGCCCTTTCTCTTTGGGCGCGCATCTGTGTCGCGCTATCGCGCGGCGCAGCGCCTCTCGGCGGAAGTGGCTTTCGACGTGCCGTACCAGGATTATAGCTGGATGGAGTACCTGGCGCAGGCCGGCTTCGACGCCTTTGCGATGGACACCACCGGCTATGGCCGCTCCACCCGGCCGGCCGCCATGAACGACCCGTGCAACCTTTCGCCGGCCCAGCAGCTCGCGCTGGGGCGCGCTGAAGCCTGCTCGCCGTCCTACGGGCAGCAGATGACCACGCATTGGCCGGCAGTCCGAGGGTCGGACGGCAGCCCAGGCCTAAATCACCCCGAGCTTCCTCTGCAGGCTGGTGGACGAGGTCGTGTATTGGAACACCAGCCGCTTGTCCGGGAAGATGTAGTGATAGGCTTTCTGGGCCATCAGGGCAGCCTCGTGGAAGCCGCACAGGATTAGCTTGAGCTTGCCCGGATAGGTGCCGATATCGCCGATCGCGAAGATGCCGGGCTCGTTGGTCTCGAAGGCTTCAGTGTCCACCGGGATCAAATCTTCTGCGAGATTGAGCCCCCAGTTCGCCACCGGACCAAGCTTCATGGTGAGGCCGAAGAACGGCAGCATGGCGTCGCATTCGACCCGGTAGGGGTCGCCCTTGTCGGGCTTGGCATTGACGGCGCGCAGCACGCCGGCGTCGCCTTCGAGGCTGGTGACCTGGCCAAGCTTGAAGTCGATGGCGCCGGCCGCCGCCAGCGCCCGCATCTTGTTGACACTGTCGGGCGCGGCGCGGAACTGGTCGCGCCGGTGCATCAGGGTGAGGCGGCGCGCGATGGGGGCGAGGTTGAGAGTCCAGTCGAGCGCTGAGTCGCCGCCGCCGACGATCAGCAGGCGCTTGTCACGAAACTGCTCCATTTTGCGCACCGCATAAAACACCGAGGTGCCCTCATACGCCTCGATGCCAGGCACCGGCGGGCGCTTTGGCTGGAACGAGCCGCCGCCGGCCGCCACCACGATTACCTTGGTCTCAAAAACCTTGCCCTGATCGGTGGTGACGCGGAACGCCGGATCGCCGATGCGTTCGATTGCCTCCACCATTTCGCCAAGATGAAAGATCGGCTTGAACGGCTCGATCTGCTTCATCAGCGCATCGGTGAGCCCCTGGCCCGAGACCACCGGCAGGGCTGGAATGTCATAGATCGGCTTCTCGGGATAGAGCTCGGCGCATTGTCCGCCCACCTTGTCCAGAATGTCGACAAGGTGAGCCCTGATGTCGAGGAGGCCAAGTTCGAATACGGCAAAAAGACCGCACGGGCCGGCGCCGATGATGAGTACGTCAGTCTGGATGGGATCGGGCATGCGTGATTCTTGCGGCGTGGAATGAGGGGAATTGCACCCTCAAGATCTAGCTTCGGCTGACCGCCCGGCAAAGAGCGCTTTTGGCCGGAAAAAGCAAGCGTGAGCGCTTGCCAGCATGAATCGGCTGACAAATCGCCAGTCGTGGAACGATATGCTGTGTGCGGACAGGCGCATAGCAATTTTAGGTTTTCGCAGCTCGCCGATTCAGGGTTGGCAGCCATGCACGCGAGAAGGGCCGGATCTTGGATCGGATTCGAGCAGACGGAATCGCCTCATTCGCCTCATGCCCGCAGTCCGGGCAAGCCCGGCGGTGACGCCGAAGGGCTGGTTCAACCAGGGCACACGCTGGTCACCACCGGCATTTACGGCGTCATTCGCCACCCGAGCTATCTCGGAGCGCTCGTCTTCGCATTGGGATGGGGCCTTGCGTTTCGGTCGAGCGTAGGCGTCCTGCTCGCCGCACTCCTGATCCCGTTGCTTCTCGCCCGCATCCGTTCCGAAGAAGCGCTGCTGCGGGCGCAGTTCGGCGCGGAGTATGACGCCTACTGCGCGCGCACATCGCGGCTCATTCCGGGCGTGTTCTGAGACGGCTCGTCACGCCTGCCGCTCCGGCGTCGCCACCACCAGGCCGTCAAGCGCCTCAGTCACCTTGATCTGGCACGACAGGCGCGAATTCTCCCGGACATCGTAGCCGAAGTCGAGCATGTCTTCTTCCATCGGCGACGGCGGACCGACCTTCCCGCGCCACGCTTCATCGACATAGACGTGGCAGGTAGCGCACGCGCAGGCCCCGCCGCATTCAGCCTCGATTCCCGGGACTCCGTGTTTGATCGCCGTCTCCATCACGGTCGATCCAGGCTCTGCTTCGATCGTGCGTGACTTGCCGGTGCTTTCGATGAAAGTAATTTTAACCATGCGTAAGTTTCGACCATGCGCGGGCCCGAACCAGCAGATTGTCCGGGCCGGATCAGACGGGCGCACTCCTATATATGGTCGGCGTGCGGCGCGCCAGAGCGCGCGTGCGCTTAGGGTGACGAAAGGTGGATGCGCAGCATCGCACAAATCGCAAGCCGGGCTTCGACGACCGCGGTCTCCAGCGACGTGAGCGCCAGGGCGAGCCTGCGATTCTCCACGGCCGCTCGTTCCAGGGCCTCAGCCGCCTCCGCCACTCGCCAGGCCCCGATCCCGCGCGCCGATCCGGCGAGCATGCGCGCGATGCTTGCGACCCTGACGGGACCCGCCTCCTGCACGCAGCCGAGGATCATTTCCGCCTGGCGGTCGAACAATTCCAGGACCTCGCATTCGAGATGCCGCTTGCCAAGCGACATGCGCGCCAGGTGTCCGAGATCGATCGGGGGCGCGTCCGCGGCGGTCAAGGGCAGTTCCTTGAGAAAAAAGGGTTGGGGCAAGTCCTTCAGGAAGACCAGTCGCTGTGAAGGTTCGCTCATGCTCGCTGTCCGGCAAGGTCCTGGGGCGCTTTTCCTGGAAGCCAGCTTGCGGGGCAGATCGAAAACAAATGGTGAAATGACGCCCGCTGTCAGGGCGGGGCGCCAAGCCGCTGCCATTGTGGTTAATTTTCGCTATGCCTTGGTCTGGGCATCTTTCTGGCGCGCAAGTTCCCTTCGCCTATCCTTCCCTCCTCGCTTGCGGGGGAGGGTTGGAGAGGGGGGCGGCGGAGGCGCCTGCGTCCGACCGAGGACCGCGTAGCCCTTTGCCGTCAACCGGCACACCAGCCAGTCGGGCTTGATCGGATTCTTGAGCCAGGGCTCGGCCCAGCCGTTTGCTATGCAGGCCTGAACGGTGCGGGGCGCCACCTCCCTGCCGTCGGCATCGAACAGCGGCAGCTTGCCCCCCGGTTGCGACAAACCGCGCTCCAGATATCGGCGCTGCGGCTCGGTCGGCCGCGGCGCCGCCGCCGGCTCGTCGCGCCGATCGCTCGTTGGGCCCTCATTCACAGGCAATGGCGATCCTTCACACGCCCTGGAGAACGAACGAACTCGTCGATCGCTCCCGCCAATTGTGACTATTTTGAATCAGGCGCTGCAAGTTTGGCTATAAAGCGCACTAACAACGACGGAAAAGAGGTGAAGAATTGGTTTCGTGATTCAATGCGCTGCGAGTAAAATGCCGATGCGGGGGCGCGCGGGGACTGTTCCGCCTCTAATCCGGTGGCGCGGATACAGACGTAGATCATGCATTTGGTGCAGCCGACAGTTCGACTGCGGCCTGTTCGCCAGCGCGGCATAGTTTGTGAGGCTACCCAACCATGGCGACCTATTCGAAGAAGGGCGAAGACCCGACCGAGGCTGCGCTTTCGGGGATCCCGAACACGCCCAACGCTCGCGAGCGCGGCATCAGATGGATACTCGACGCCGCCTCGGCCGCAATGCCGCCCGCCATGGATACGCCGGACGAATTCGGCCGCCCCGCCGCGCCAGGCAATGCACAAGAAATTCCGGCCGACGCGCCCGCTGTAGACGATGAAGACCATGACAGCCGCCACATCGTGCGGGCGGCCAATGACGACCGCGAATCCATCGGCCAAGTCATGCAGTCGCTCCGGCGTCGCCCCGCACGCACGCCTTTCGTCATCGCGAGCCTGTTCACGGCCCTTTGGACCATCGCCGCAGTGGCCCTGATCTATGCCTTCGGCGAGCATCTCCTCGAAATTTCTAACGGCGCCGGCTTCGCCGCCATCGCAACCGGCCTCTGCGGCGCATTCGGCGCCCCGATCGTGCTCTTCTACGCGCTCGCCGGCATGATGGCGCGCCTGAACGAATTGCGCATCGTCTCCGGCTCCATGGCGGAAGCAACGCTGCGCTTCGCCGAACCTGAAATCGCGGCCCGCGATTCCATTGTTACGATCGGCCAGGCGATCCGCCGCGAAATCGCTGCGATGGGGGACGGCGTCGAACGGGCGCTGGCGCGCGCGGCCGAACTTGAGGCCCTGGTCAACAACGAGGTCGCCGCGCTGGAACGCGCATATAATGATAACGAGGTGCGTATTCGCAATCTGCTGGCTGGCCTCGCGGAGCAACGCGAGACCCTGGTCGGTCAAGCCGAACAGGTCCGCAATGCCATCACCAATGTGCATCTCGACCTGTCGCACGACATCACGACGGTGAGCGAGCTGATCGCCGAGCGCGTCAACGAGGCTGCCCACCGGGTCACCCGCGCGCTTGCCGACAAGGGTGAGCAGATCACAGTGGCGCTCGGCGCGGCCGGCGACGCCATGATCGAGCAACTCGGTGACCGCGGCATCGACCTCTTAAGGCGGATCGAGCGCACCGGCGACGATACCACCCGCGCGATCGACGCTGCCGGCGACCGGCTGACATCGGGTCTCAACTTCAAATCCGACCACCTCAACGAGCAGTTCGTTGCGATCGCCAACAACCTGCAACAGTCATTGGCGTCTCGTCTCGATGATGTCGCCCACGGCTTCTCCCAGAAGGGCTCCTCGGTGCTCGATGCGGTTGAAACCCGCACGCGCGCCCTCACCGAAACGATAACAGAACGCTCCGAGACGGTGTCGCGTCAGCTCATCGACGCCACGGGTCGAATCGCCGAGACGATCGCAATGCGCGCCGACGAGGTGAACAACGCCCTCAAGACCACGGGGGAATCGATCGTTCTCGACCTCAGCCGGCGTGGCGGCGACATGGTGTCGAAGCTGGAAGACCTCGGTCGCAAGCTCACCGAAACCATCGGGTCGCGCAGCGAGCAAATTACCGAGCGCTTCGGCAGCAACGCCGAGATGCTCGCGGCCGCAATTGCGTCGCGCAGCGACATGATGCGAGACATGCTGGCCCAGAGGCTTCAGACCTTCGAGGAGATATTCTCTCGTCACGGCGCGGAGCTGGCCGAGCGCATCGCGCGCGATTCCGGGGATCTCGGCGACCTCATCACCCGTCATCTCGCCGAATTCGATCGCACCGTCAGGACCCATGGCAGCGAGCTCGTCGAAAACCTCCACCAGCGGACCGCCGACATCCAGGAGGTGGTCGCGACTGCCGTCACGACGCGCGACGACGCGCTGATTGCCGCGCTTTGCGGCAAGATCGACGAGGCCAATATGGCGTTGGCGACTCGCGCCGCAGAGGTTGCCGAAAACCTGGAACGTCAGATCAACCGGTTCGAGGAACTGCTGCTCGGCCGCACCGAGGCTGTGGCCCGCGGCATCGAGGCGCGGACCCAGGCGGCGGCGGACTTCACGACCGAGCAAATTGAGAGGGCCCTCACGGAGGTTGAGTCCCGCGCTCAGTCCGCCGCGGAATACGCCGCGTCCACCATCGAGCGCATCACCCATGAGATGGGGTCGCGGACCGGCACCGCCGTCGAACGCGCGGCCATATTGGTCGGCAAGGCGACAGAGGCGATTGAATCGCGCACTCACGCTGCGGCCGAGTTCGCCGCCTCGCAGCTCGCCAACGCTACCGACGATATGGAGGCGCGAGCGGCTTCGGCCGCCGAAGAAGTCACGCTCAAGATCCACGACGCGACCGTCGAGATCGGGAAGCAGACCGCCGAGGCCTTCAGCGAGTTGCTCGAGCGCAGTGGCAACGTGTCCCAGGAGATCGAGACGCGCACGCGGGCCGCCGCCGACCTCATGGAGGCGAGCGCCGCCGAATTGTCGCGGCGGCTGGACGAGGCAAGCAGCGGCCTCATCACGGCCATCTCTTCCAAGGGCGGGCAGTTTGCTTCCGAGATCGAGCAGGCGGCCGAGAGCGCGGTCAAAGTCATCGATTCCAAGGCCTTCGCCTTCACGCAATCGATGATGAACAACTCCAACGAGCTCGCCCGCATCATCACTGACGCCTCGACGAGCGCAGCGTCGATCGTGAGCCGAACTCTCAAAGAACTCCAGGATTCAGCAAGGAACTCCGTTTCGCAGGCGACCATCACGGTTGCGCAAGCCTTGAAGGATCTCCAGCAATCGACCAAGGGAGCGATAGAGCAATCCAAGCAGGTCGCGATGTCGACGGTCTCGGAGATTCACGAAACCCACGGCATGCTGCGATCCGACACCACCGCCCTGTTCGAACGGCTGCGCGACGCCAACGGCCTGCTGCAGCAGGTGCTGGGCGGCGCCCAGACCAACCTCAACGCGATCGAGCAAATTCTGTCGACGCGCGTGGGAGAATTCGTGTCGACCGTCGAGCAGCTGCTCGAGGCTGCGGGCGCCACCACCGGCAAGCTGGACCGTCAAGTCAGCTCATTCTACGGACTGACCACGCGGGTGCTGGGCGATCTCGGGGAGCTTGCAGTGCAGTTTGACGGCCACGGCAAGGTGCTCGCTGATGCGGTCGCTTTGCTAGAAAAGGCGAACGACGACACATTGACGTCCGTTACCGAACGCAAAAATGTCATTGAAGGCCTGGCAAAAGCGGTCGATAGCCGCACCGAAGAGCTCGACAAGCAACTCAAGAGGTTCGCAAATCTTATCGATGTCTCGTTGCGCTCGGCGGAGGACCGCGCACGCGACGCGGCCCGACTGGTCGCTGAAGCAACTTCCGAAGGCTCGCGTGCTCTCGCCGAACGCCATGCGGCAATTCGCGCGACGACCGAGCAGCAGAGCAAGCAAACGCTTGCCTCGCTGCACGAGCTTTACCAGCAGGTGTCGTCGCAGAGCAAAGACATTTTCCAGCAGAACGCCGGCGAAGTTCAACAGTTGCTGGCGCAAGCCACCGACCGCTTCGCTGAAATCATGCGCAACATGAAACAGATGTCGCTCGACATGCAGCGCGAACTTGAGGCAACGCGCACGGAGCTGCGCCGCGGCGTGCTCGAACTGCCCGAAGAGACCGCGGAAAGCATGGCCCAGATGCGCCGGGTCATTGTCGACCAGATGGAAGCGCTGGCGGAACTCAACCGCATCGTCGCCCGCCACGGACGGGCCATGGACGCGGTAGGGACGCCCATCGAGCCGACCTCCGCCAAGCGCGGTTTCGGCGACGAGGACGCCGCCATGGCGAGCGCTGTCGCAGCCTCGGAACCCGCCCCACGGCATACGCCAGCGGCGGACAGGAGCGCTGCGCCGCGGGCCCGGGCAGAAGCGCTGCCGGACCCCGCCCCTCGTCAGGCGATGGCGGCAGCGGAGCAGAGCGCCCCGCAACGGGGCCGGGTCGAGGCGCCGCCTGTCGTCCCGGCTGGCCAGGACAGCGCAGGTGCGAGCGATGAGGCCGGCCGCTGGTTGTCGGAACTGCTCACGCGCGCTTCACGGGATGATGGCAGCGAGGCTTCTGATAATGAGGATCGCGGCGCCTTCAAATCCCGTCCCACCGCGGCGCTCGAACAGCGTTCGCCGCGCCCGGATGATCGCGACATCCGTCACAGGATCGAATCCCTCGATTCTCTGTCGGTCGATATCGCCCGCATGATCGATCATGAAGCTGCGGCGGACCTGTGGGAGCGTTACAATCGCGGCGAGCGCAACGTATTCACCCGCCGGCTCTACACCATGCAGGGCCGAAAGGCATTCGACGAAGTGCGCAAGCGCTGTAAATCCGACCGCGAGTTCCGCCAGATCGTCGACCGGTATATCGGCGAGTTTGAGCGGCTGCTGAGCGAAGTGGGGCGCAACGACCGCGGGCAGGTGGTGACGCGGACATATCTCACGTCAGACACCGGAAAGGTCTACACCATGCTGGCCCATGCGGCGGGCCGGTTTGAATAGGGGCGCTGTGCTTCGCGTACGCTGCGAGCGTTGGCCTATTGCGGGCGCCTTTACCATCAGCCGCGGCTCGAAGACCGAGGCCGAGGTGGTGGTTGCCGAACTCACCGACGGCGCCTTTACGGGGCGAGGCGAGTGCACCCCTTATCCGCGTTATGGCGAGACGGCGCCGGCTGTTGCGGCCACGATCGCTGGTTTTGCGGATGACATCGCGCGCGGTCTCGACCGCGCTGCCCTGCAAAGCGCGCTTCCAGCCGGCGCCGCCCGCAATGCGCTGGACTGCGCGTTTATCGATCTCGAATCCAAGCGCACCAGTCGCCCCGCGCACGAATTGCTCGGGACGGCCCCCCCGCGGCCTCGCCTCACTGCCTATACGATTTCGTTCGGCCCGATCGAGCAGATGGCGAAGGCCGCGGCGGCGGCAGCAGGGCGCCCCCTCTTGAAGATCAAGCTTGGCGGGCCTGGCGATCCGGAACGCATCGCTGCCATTCGCAGCGCCGCGCCCGCCGCCGAATTGATCGTGGATGCCAATGAAGGATGGCGCCCTGACAATCTGGCTGCCAACCTGGCGGCCTGCGCGGCTGCGGGAGTAACGCTGATCGAGCAGCCGCTTCCAGCCGCCGACGATGCCGCGCTCGCAGCAATCGCCCGAACGGTTCCGATCTGTGCAGACGAAAGCGTCCATGACCGCGCGACGCTCAGCGCGCTGGTCGGTAAGTATGATGCGGTGAACGTAAAGCTCGACAAGGCCGGCGGGCTCACGGAAGCGCTGGCGCTGGCCGCCGAGGCGCACAAGCTCGGATTCGATCTCATGGTCGGCTGCATGGTCGCCACTTCGCTGGCAATCGCGCCCGCGTTGCTGGTGGCCGCGTATGCGCGCGTGGTTGATCTTGACGCCCCCTTGCTGCTGGCTCGCGACCGCCCGAACGGCTTGCGCTATGAGGGCAGCATCGTGCATCCCGCGTCCAGGGCCCTCTGGGGCTGATTGAAGGGGCGCCCGGCGTGACGTTTCGACCCAAGGATCTGCCCCCACGGCGCTGCGGAACCGCGCAGCCGGGGGCCGTGACGATGAGAAGTGCTTTTTGCGATTGAAGGACCGCCGCGGCGCCGCATGCGATAAAAATATTAAGCATAATCAATAAGTTAGCATGCGTGGCGGCCTGCTAAAGTATAAAAGCCAGCTTAGCTCCCCTGCCGCAAAGTAAGACGAATCCTTTTACCTGACACAACGCCAGATTTACCTGGGCTAATGTCAGAAAACTTACCCCATCCGAAGCATAACGCAAAAATACTACGATTTCGCCTCAATTCTACCTTTTACGGCACGGATGTTACTTTCTAGTCAAAGCGCGTAGGGAGATTTCTAGTGCACAAACCCACCTTGCTGACCGCAGCACTTGCGGCCACGTTGATTTCGTCGTCCGCCGCCCAGGCCACCATCCGGCTCGCCAACGACCCCGGAGGCCTGATTCAGGCATATCAGGCGCGTTTCGCTCACGCCCGCGCAACGGGCGAACGCATCGTTATCGACGGATCATGCCTCTCAGCATGCACTTTGGCAATTGGCATGGTACCGAAAGAGCAGATCTGCGCGACGCCTCGGGCTGTGCTTGGCTTCCACGCGGCATGGCAACCGACGCCGTTCGGAGGCAAGGCAGTCAGCTTCCCGGCGACCCAGCACATGATGAACATCTATCCCCCGGAGGTGCAGGCCTGGATCGGCCGGCACGGCGGCCTCACTCCGCACATGATCTTCCTGAAAGGTCAGGAACTGGCCGAATATGTGCCGACCTGCGCCGAAGGCGATATCGCCGCGGTTCAAAACGTAACCCACAAGACCCACAGACCAAGTCGGCCCGGCCGGCAGATCGTCGCCTTCAGGCCCCCGCATTACCGGGTTTTTGCGGTTCGCCCGACGCCATAATGAGACCACCGCCGCGGCCAATCAGGCCTCGGCGGGCAACTTCCCGCACCGCGCAGAAATATCCCGCACAGCAGCCTCGCGGCCGCTGTGTGGGGCATCTACGCCACGAGTCTCGCGAACAGCTCGGGGTCGATATTGCCGCCGGAAAGCACGACGACTGCGGTCTTGCCGCCAATGTCGAGTTTGCCGGCGAGAAGCGCCGCGAGTGCGACTGCGCCTCCGGGCTCCACAACGAGCTTCAACTCGTGGAATGCGAAGCCGACCGCGCGGGCGACTTCGGCTTCCGTCGCTGTCACGCCGTCGGCGACAAGCATGCGATTAACCTCGAAGGTAAGTTCCCCGGGCGTTTGCGACATCAGCGCGTCGCACATGGTTCCGGTGAGGACCGTGTTGCGCTCGCGCCGGCCAGTGCGAAATGAGCGCGCGTGGTCGTCGAAGCCCTCGGGCTCGGCAGTGTAAATGCGCGCTTCGGGCCTCCTGGCCTTAACCGCCAGCGCAATCCCGGCCGTAAGCCCGCCGCCCGAGGCGTTGACGATGACGCAATCAAGCGGGAGTCCGAGATGTGCGACATCCTCGGCAATCTCGCGGCCTGTCGTCCCCTGCCCGGCGATGACCATCAGGTCGTCGTAGGGAGGCACCAGCACGGCGCCGCGCGACGCTGCGATCCGGCGCGAAATGGCCTCGCGATCCTCGCGCTCGCGATCATAGAGCACCACTTCGGCGCCGAGTGCAGCGGTGCGCTCGCGCTTCGGCCGCGGCGCGTCGCGCGGCATGACAATCACCGCCGGCATGTCGAGGAGCTTCGCCGCTGCGGCAACCCCCTGGGCGTGATTGCCGGACGAGAAAGCCACCACGCCGCACCGTCGCCTGTCGCTCCCGAGCGAGGACAGCTTGTTATAGGCGCCGCGAAATTTGAACGATCCGGTCCGCTGCAGCGTCTCAGCCTTCAGAAAGACGCGGCCGCCGGTGACCGCGTCCAGTGCGGGCGATGAGATCAGCGGTGTGCGCACGGCAACTCCGGCGAGCCGCTTCGCGGCCTCATCCACATCGGCCGCTGTAGGCAGCCGCAGCGACAAATCCTCCGAACTTGCCATGCCGAAACGGTAGCGCCGCCGGGCCTGCCTGCGCAAGGCGAAAGCGCGCCATAATTCGCACCGACCTCCCATTGTCTTTCCCTCGGCCGGCGTCATGCCCGCTACCGCCTTACCTTCCGCAAGCGGCGGCGGGTAAGATGCGGCGGCGAGGCGGCCAGCGCGCCTCCGTCAAGAGCGGGCCGGACCACTGCGGTCCACGGAAGAGTGACAGGGCGGGCTCATTGACATCGCGGTCCAGCATGGCCAAGGAAGACGCCGCGCGCCTTCCTCCCTCTCCCGCCCGCGAGGCGGAGGTCGGGAGGGGGCACGGGAGGAAGTACGTCATGGATTTGGGCATTGCCGGCCGCAAGGCCATCGTTTGCGCCTCGAGCAAAGGGCTCGGCCGCGCCTGCGCTAAGAGTCTCGCCGCGGCCGGATGCGAGGTCGTGGTCAACGGCCGCAATCGCGAAACCGTTGAGGCAGCGGCGGCCGACATCCGGCAGGCGACCGGCGCAAAGGTGATCGCCGTGGCTGCCGATGTCGCCACGACCGAGGGGCAGAAGGCGTTGTTCGCGGCCTGTCCGGAGCCCGATATCGTCGTCAACAACAACGCCGGACCGCCATTTCGGGATTTCCGCGAGCTCACCCGTCAGCAGATCATCGACGGCGTGATCGCCAACATGGTGGCAGCCATCGAGCTCACCCAGAGAGCAATCGACCCGATGGTGAGGCGCAACTTCGGCCGCATCGTCAACATCACGTCAGGCACCGTGAAGGCGCCGCTGTTTGGCCTCGATTTGTCTTCGGGCGCGCGCGCCGGGCTGACCGCCTTCATGGCAGGCGTGGCGCGCTCGGTCGCCAGCGCCAATGTCACGATCAATTTTATGCAGCCGGGCGCTTTCGCCACGGATCGCCTGCAATCGAACATGGAAATGACTGCGGCCAAGCGCGGCATCCCGATCGCGCAGGCCGTCAAAGAGCGGATCGCATCAATTCCAGCGAAGCGGCTGGGCAACCCCGACGAGTTCGGCGCAGTATGCGCATTTCTTTGCTCCGCACATGCGGGCTACATCACGGGACAGAATCTGCTGCTCGACGGCGGCGCCTTCCCGGGCGCGTTCTAGCAACGTGGTCTGGCAGACGCGTCTTGTTTTCTCGCAGCCGCCAGCCCGAACGGCAATGACCATCGCAGCGAGACCCTCATTTTGCAGAAAGGAAATACGATGAAGCTTGTGCGTTATGGAGCGGCCGGGCGCGAGAAGCCGGGCATTGTCGACGGGGAAGGCCGTGTTCGCGACCTGTCCGGTCTCGTGCCGGATCTTGCGGGCGAGGCGCTGTCGCCGCAAAGCCTCGCCAAACTCGCCAAGGTTCAGGCCAACGAATTACCGCTCGTGCAGGGCGATCCGCGCATCGGTCCTTGCGTCGGCCGGGTCGGCAATTTCATTGCCATTGGCCTCAACTATGCTGACCACGCGGCCGAGGCCGGACTGCAGGTGCCGAAGGAGCCGATCATCTTCAACAAGGCGCCGAGCTGCATCTGCGGGCCGAACGACGACACGATCATGCCGAAGGGCTCGACCAAGCTCGACTATGAGGTCGAGCTTGGCGTGGTGATCGGCAGCCGCGCGCGCTATCTCGACGAAAGCGCCGCAATGGATGCGATCGCCGGCTATTGCCTCGCCAACGACGTCTCGGAGCGGGAATTTCAGATCGAGCGCGCCGGCCAGTGGACCAAAGGCAAGGGCTGCGAAACCTTTGGTCCGCTCGGCCCCTGGCTCGTCACCAAGGATGAGATCCCCGATCCGCAGAACCTCAGCATGTGGCTCACCGTCAACGGCGAGGCGCGCCAGAAGGGCTCCACCAGGACGATGATCTTCGGCGTTGCGTACCTCGTGTCGTACTGCTCGCAATTCATGGTTCTGGAGCCTGGCGACGTGATCATCACCGGCACCCCTCCGGGCGTGGCGCTCGGCATGAAGCCGGCGCCGAAGTACCTCCAGGCTGGCGACGTGGTGAAGCTCGGCATTGAGGGATTGGGAGAGCAGACCCAGAGAGTGGTGCGGTTTCAGGGGTAAGAAAGGCGCCCTCGGAAAGACGACTGGCATCGGAAATTTCTCGCCCAGCGCGGCCGAGTACCGAAAGACATCGATCTTGAATCTTGATCCGCGCAGGTTTCTTCAGGCGCATAACGCAAAGCCTGATCAGTCGAACAGTCTTGCGCGGGGGCGGCTTGATTCAATGCCCCTCGAATGAAATCAGCGTGCGCACGGGCACATCGAGCGCCCGCAGCTTCGCGGCGCCGCCAAGGTCCGGCAGGTCGATAATGAAGCAGGCGGCCAGCACCTCCGCGCCGATCTGGCGCAGCAGCTTGACGGCGGCTTCTGCGGTTCCGCCGGTCGCAACAAGATCATCGACCAGGACCACGCGCTCGCCCCGCGCCACGCCGTCCTCGTGCATTTCCATTTCGTCCACGCCGTATTCCAGCGAATAGCCGATGCTGACGCGCTTGTAGGGCAGTTTGCCCTTCTTGCGGATCGGCACAAACCCGGCCGAGCACTGGTGCGCCACCGCGCCGCCCAAAATGAAACCCCGCGCCTCAATGCCGGCGACCTTGTCGATCTTGTGGCCGGCCCAGGGCTGCACCAGCTCGTCCACGGCGCGGCGGAACGCGCGGGCGTTGCCGAGCAAAGTGGTGATGTCGCGGAACATGATGCCGGGCGACGGATAGTCCGGAATCGTCCGGATCGTGTTGCGAAGGTCGAGTTCAAGTTCCGGCGTCGTCATGATGGCTTCCCTCGCTTGGCTGCTCGTGCCAGGAGGGCCGTAGCCTCTGGCGCGGTGCTTTCTCTTCTCTCCTCCGCAAGGTCCCGTAAAGGGGGGAAAGAGAAGACACAGCGCTCCCTTATGCGATGGCCCGCAGGGCGCCCGCCGTCAAGCCCCGAACAGACGCCCTGCGACAGCGTCGAGCTTCGCCAGCAGAGCCGGATCGCGCGCTTCCGGCGCAGTGATGATGGCATTGTCGAGGGCGCGGTCGGAGCCGATCGGGCACGGCTCATGCTCGCGAGGAAAATCCTGCGCCAGGCGCGCGACCAGGCGCTTGGCCTTGTCGGCGTTGGCGGTCAGCACCCTGATGACGTCCTGCACGGTGACGGCGTCATGGTCCGGATGCCAGCAATCGAAATCCGTCACCATGGCAACCGTCGCGTAGCAGAGCTCGGCCTCGCGGGCGAGCTTCGCCTCCGGCATGTTGGTCATGCCGATCACCGCATAGCCGTGCTGCCTGTAGGTCAGACTCTCGGCGAGCGTCGAAAATTGCGGGCCTTCGATGCACACATATGCGCCGCCGCGCACGATCGCGATGCCTTCGGCCTCGGCGGCGGCGGCGAGATGGATGCGCAGGCGCGGCGACACCGGATGCGCCATCGACACGTGGGCGACGCAGCCTTTGCCGAAGAACGAGCTTTCGCGCTTGTAGGTGCGGTCGACGAATTGATCGACCAGCACGAAGGTGCCGGGCGTCAGTTCTTCCTTGAACGAACCGCAGGCCGACAAAGAAACCAGATCGGTGACGCCTGCGCGCTTGAGCACGTCGATATTGGCCCGGTAGTTGATGTCGGACGGCGACAAGCGGTGGCCCTTGTCGTGCCGCGGCAGGAACACGACCGGAAGGCCCGCGATCTCGCCGATCCGCAATGGAGCCGACGGCTCGCCCCAGGGGCTCACGATCGTTTTCTGGACGACATTTTCAAGCCCCGGCAGATCGTAGATGCCTGAGCCGCCGATGATGCCGAGCACCGCTCTTGCCATGGTTTGCCGTCACCTGCGCCGTGTCTTCTTCCGCCTTGTGGAAGGGAGAAGAGCAGGCGGTTCACTTTAACCCGCTGTTCGACATGAAATGACAAGTTGAAGAAATTGAAGCAGCGAAGCCTCGATCATCATTGTCAGAAAGCTTCCGTCAAGCCGCCGTGGCCTGAGGATCCTGCCTGCGCACGACCTGGTGCCGGCTTTCCACCTCGTGCCACACTTTCTTCTTGGTGAAATACAACAGGCCGCTGAAAACAACGAGGAAGATCATCACCTGGAAGCCGATCCGCTTGCGCTCTTCGAGCGTGGGCTCGGCCGCCCACATGAGGAAGGCCGCGATGTCCTTGGCGTATTGGTCGACCGTCTGCGGCGAACCATCCGTGTAGGTGACGATGCCATCCGACAACGGCGGCGGCATGCCGATGGCGTGCCCCGGAAAGTATGTGTTGTACTGCATGCCCGCCGGCATGGTGAAGTCCGCCGGCTTGGGGGCGTAGCCCTTGAGCACCGCAACGATATAGTCGACGCCGAGCTCCTGGTACGGAACGAACATGTCGATCACGAACCACGGAAATCCGCGCTCAAACTGACGCGCCTTGGCGAGCACCGACATATCGGGCGGCAGCGATCCATTGTTGGCGAACCGAGCCGCCTGCTCATTCGGAAACGGCGGCGGGAAATGGTCTGCCGGCCGTCCCGGCCGCTCGAACATGTCGCCCTGATCATTCGGACCATCCTTGATCTTATATTCCGCTGCAATCGCAGAGAGTTCAGCAGCAGAAAACTCTGGTCCCCCCTCCTCGCCGAGATTACGAAACGACAGCTCTTTGAGGCTGTGACAGGTCTGGCATACGTCGTGATAGACCTTGAAGCCGCGTTGGAGCTGGCCGCGATCGAACTTGCCGAACGGACCGGCGAACGACCACGTGTTGCGCGGCGGCTGCACGTCGGCCTGCTCGCTGGCGCCGCCTTGGGCCGCGGCCGGCCGCGAGCTGGCGATGCAGGCGGCGCCGAGCCCGAGCGCCGCCACGGCGACGATGGCGGCCTTCGTGCCGACTTTCATGGCTTCGGTAATCGAATTCGGCAGCGGCTTCGGCGTCTCGAACGCCCCAAGCAACGGCAAGACGACGATAAAGTGAATGAAATACCACGCGGTCAGCAGGCGGGAAATGATGACGTACCAGCCCTCCGGCGGCTTCGAGCCGAGCCAGCCCAAAAGGATGCAGGTGAGCGCAAACAGCCAGAAGAACTGCTTGTAGAGCGGCCGGTACCGCGCCGACTTCACGCGCGAGGTATCGAGCCACGGCAGGAATGCAAGGATGGCGATCGACGCGAACAGCGCGATGACGCCGGCGAGCTTGTTCGGAATCGAACGCAGGATCGCGTAGAACGGCAGGTAGTACCATTCGGGAACGATGTGCGAAGGCGTTACGGCCGGATTGGCCGGGATGTAGTTGTCGGCGTGACCGAGGAAATTCGGAATGTAGAACACGAACCATGCAAACAGGATCGAAAACAAGCCGATGAAGAACACGTCCTTGATGGTCGCATGGGGCGTAAAGGGCACAGTCTCTGCTTCGGTCTTCGGATCGACGCCGGTCGGATTGTTCTGGCCGACCACGTGAAGCGCCCAGACGTGCAGCACAACGACGGCGGCGATGGCGAAGGGCAAAAGATAGTGCAGCGCGAAGAAACGCGTGAGCGTCGGACTGCCGACCGAATATCCACCCCACAGCCACGTCACGATCGAATCGCCGACCAGCGGAATGGCGGAGAACAGATTGGTGATGACGGTCGCGGCCCAGAAGCTCATCTGGCCCCACGGCAACACATAGCCCATGAAACCAGTTGCCATCATCAATAGATAGATGATGACGCCGAGAATCCACAGCACCTCGCGCGGCGCCTTGTAGGAGCCGTAATACATGCCGCGAAACATGTGAATGTAGCCGGCGAGGAAAAACATCGACGCGCCGTTGGCGTGCAGGTAGCGCAGCAGCCAGCCATAGTTCACGTCGCGCATGATGTGCTCGACGGAATCGAACGCCATCGTGGCCTCGGGCACATAGTGCATCGTCAGCACGATCCCGGTCACGATCTGGACGACCAGCATGAATGTCAGGATGCCGCCGAACGTCCATAAATAGTTCAGGTTCCTCGGCGTCGGGTAGGACACTGCCGTGCTGTGAGCGAGACCGATGATCGGCAGCCGATCCTCGAGCCACCGCAACACGCCATTGCGAGGCTTATAAGCTTCCGGCTCATAAGGACCGCTGCCGTCGGCGCGCTCAAGATTGTGCGGCCACGTCTTCAGTCCCGAAGCATCCAGGGTCTTTTTGGTCGGAGATCCGCTCATAATGTCTCTCGCAAGGCGCTTGCGTCAGCCGATTTGTATCTTGCTGTCGGACAGGAAGGCGTACGGCGGCAGCGCCAGGTTGGCGGGCGCAGGCCCTCGGCGGATACGGCCGGACGTATCGTACTGAGAGCCGTGGCAGGGGCAGAACCAGCCGCCGTAGTCGCCCTGGTGAGCGAGCGGTATGCAGCCCAGATGCGTGCAGATGCCGATCACCACAAGCCACTGGTCATGGCCGGGCTTGACGCGATCCTTGTCGGGCTGCGGATCCGGGAGGCTGGAGAGCGGCACGTCCTCTGCCTCCTCGATCTCCTTCTTGGTGCGGTGGCTGATGTAGATCGGCTTGCCGCGCCAGAACACCTTGACGATCTGTCCTTCTGCAATCGGGGTGAGGTCCACTTCGATGGGCGCGCCGGCGGCGATGGTCGAGGCGTCGGGGTTCATTTGCGCTATCAACGGCACCAATGTGGCGGCGGCGCCGATGGCGCCCACCGCTCCGGTCGCCACAAAGAGAAAGTCGCGGCGCGTCGGCTCGGCCGCAGCAATGGTCGTCACAGCTTCTCGTCCTTTCAGTCTCGCATAGGATGCCCCCTCCCTACCCTCCCCGCAATGCGGGGAGGGTAGGGAGGGGGCGCCTCCTCGCGCGCCGCCCCCCGTGGCAACGCTCGCGACGGCGACGAATGCGGCCGGCGCCCTCCCGCTTCCAAGCGGAGGGGCGGGGAGGGGAAGATGCGGCGCTGCACCATCGCGCCGGCTTATTGGCACCCTTGCGGGCAGAGCGCAAGCCCGCTAATGCCGCTGGTGCGGCAAATTTGTACCAATCGATGATGGCGGTGCGCTTTCCGGGTCGCCTCCGTGGCCGTGGCACGATGGCACACCCAACGTGAATGATGCGAATAGCGCTGTTCGAGCCCGATATCCCGCAGAACACCGGCACGATGCTCCGCCTGGCGGCGTGCCTGGGGTTCGAGGCCCATATTATTGAGCCGGCCGGATTTCCGACGAGCGACCGCGCCTTCCGGCGCGCCGGCATGGACTACCTCGACGCGGTCGTGCTGAGGAGGCACCCATCATGGCCTGAATTCGAGCGCTGGCGCCGGGCAGAAAGCTTACGGCTGGTGCTGTTCACGACCAAGGCAAACGCGTCCTATCTGGATCACCGCTATGAGGCGCACGATCTTCTTTTGTTCGGTCGCGAATCGGCAGGCGTTCCGGATCATGTGCATCAGGCCGCCGATGTGCGGCTGCGCATCCCGATGCGCCCCGGGATGCGGTCGGTCAACGTAGCGATGGCGTGCGCGATGGCGGTGGGGGAGGCGTTAAGGCAGATCGGCAAATTGTAGGATGGGTTGAGCGCCGCGAAATCCATCAACAGGCCGTCCCAACGCTGCCTGCCGCCCGCGGGCCGATGGGCTCCGCTCAATCTGTCCGGCCAGACCATTCGGCTTGCGTTTCTGCGTCAGGCCGCTTCGAGGATTTCCTTGAGCCCGGCTGACTCAATGTCGACCAGCTTGATCTGCTCGTCGAAGAAACTGTCTGAAAAGCCCGCCGGTTGAAAGACAGTCATCATGAATTCCGCGCCGCATTGGGGATGACGCGAGCAGGAACCGTCCAGCCAGCCTGCGGATCGACGTAGTCATGATCCAGGATGCCATAGCGGGCGCTGGCGCGCATGCGCAGGCGCGCGGCGGCGTGAACCGTAACCATGTCCCACCAGTCAGGATCACTCGTCGGGGTCGTGGACCTGACGTTCGCCACTGCCCAGCTTGGCCAATTCGCCAAGTTTGAAAGGAAATCGAACGCGGCCTTCGGATCGCAGCTGATGCGTACCGTTTTGGTAATCGATCGCACGGTCGTATGATTATCTCGGGTAGTGGGTCATTTTGAAATTTTGCGGTCTTGACGACCGCTTGGAATCGCGACCGGGCAGAAGCAACAGCAACAAAAGAAGGATATTACGAGGTTTGTTGGCGACCCTTCGTCGAAAAGTTGAAAGATGCTCGGCCGTTCTCTCCGCCATCATCGACTCGAATGAAGGGCGCTTATCTCTATTACAGCCTGCTGCCGGCCGGCCGCTACGTCGGCGAGGGTTTTGCCGATGCCAGGCTCGACACGCTTTTCCTTGCCATACCGATTTTCCTGGCCATGCCGATCGCATGGAAGGGACCCTCGCACAGTACGTCGGGCGTCTGCACCGATCGTATCCGACGAAGCGTGAGGTCATCGTCTATGAGCATGTTCACGAAGCCGTCCCGGTGCTCAAATGGATGGGCGAAAAGCGAGTGATACCGCTTCCGGAGCAGACTGACGCGATTATCCCAGCATCGTTCAGAACCTGAAAATTCAACTACGACCCTGGACAACAGATCATGCCGCCCATACGGTATTTTGAAACCATCTCCAGCTCGAATATGAAGACATCTGTTATGAGAGGGAAAGCGGCGGCGCCTGGGCCTTCATGCATCCCCGTCTGTCAAGACGCGCCGGATTGTGAAGAATGGAGAGCATGACCTCGCTGAACGCCCAGCCCGTTGTCGTCTGGTTTCGAGACGACCTGCGTCTCGCCGACAACCCGGCGCTCACGGCGGCGATCGCGCGTGGCTCTCGTCTTATCGCCGTCTATATTCTCGACGATGAGACGCCCGGAAGTTGGCGGCTCGGCGGCGCCGCACGCTGGTGGCTGCACCATAGCCTCGCGGCGCTTGGCAAGAACATCGAGCGCCTGGGTGGCGCATTGCTGTTGCGTCGAGGCGGACCGGCGGCCGCGATCAAGTCCTTGATTCAGGAGACGAGGGCGCGCGCTGTCTATTGGAATCGGGGCTATGCGCCCTTCACGATTGCCCAGGATAGGGCCGTAACGGGCGAGCTTGAGAGAGAAGGTCTCGAGGTGCGGACATTCCCGGCCTCGACACTGTTCGAGCCGGGCAGCATTCTGAACCAAGACGGTAAGCCCTTTCGTCTGTACGGTGCCTTCTGGCGCGCCTGCCTTGCAAGGGACATCTCCGATGCGCCGCTGGCTTTGCCTCAAAGGTTGCCCGGCGGACCCAATATTCCTAGCGACGATCTCGAGTCGTGGCAGCTCAGGCCAAGGCGACCGAACTGGGCGGAAGGTTTCGAAGGGTTGTGGTGTCCTGGCGAAAAAGGAGCCCAGCGGCGATTGACCGACTTCATCGAAGGGCCCGCGACAGGCTATGCAGACTCCCGCGACAGGCCCGATAAGGCTTCGACGTCGCGGCTTTCCCCTCATCTTCGCTTTGGCGAGATCAGCCCTCGACAAGTGTGGCACGCGGTGCGCGCCGCACAAGCGGCGGGGCTTGTACCGCAGCCGGCGGCCGACAAGTTCCTGTCGGAACTCGGCTGGCGCGAGTTTGCTTACCATCTCCTCTATCACCATGCGTCTCTTCCGGACGCGCCACTGCAGCCTCAGTTTGCAGAGTTTCCGTGGAACGCCGATAGGCAGCACTTCTCGGCGTGGCGCCGCGGCCGCACAGGATATCCGATCGTCGATGCCGGCATGCGCGAGCTCTGGGCAACAGGCTGGATGCACAATCGTGTCCGGATGATCGTCGCCTCCTTTCTCGTGAAACATCTGCTGATCCCCTGGCAGGAGGGCGAGCGGTGGTTCTGGGACACGCTCGTTGATGCCGATTTGGCCAATAACGCGATGAACTGGCAATGGGTCGCCGGCTGCGGAACCGACGCCGCACCTTATTTCCGCGTCTTCAATCCCGTCCTCCAAGGCGAGAAATTCGATCCGGACGGCCGCTATGTCAGGCAATGGGTGCCTGAGATCGCCGCGCTCCCCGATGCTTACATCCACAAGCCTTGGACCGCGCCAAACCCGGTGCAGCTCGCTGCGGGCATCACGCTGAACAAGAATTATCCGGCGCCGATTGTCGATCACGCAATGGCGCGTCGGCGCGCCCTGGACGCGTTTGCACGCCTGAAAACCCGGCAATAAATTAATGAGACCTTGAGCGCAGGGTTCCGGAGGATCGCGAGCAAAGGGCAAGATCGAGTCGAGGGGCAGAAATCTCTTAGGGCCTGTTTACATTCGGCTTTGCAGAACACCGTCACACCGGCAGGCTCGATCGACACCCAGGGGCCGCAGGTCTTCATCCCGGTCGACGGCGAACGCAATCAAAGTGCTGAAAGAACGTCGCGCCGAACTGGAATCAAATCGGCCGCCTCTCCGCTGATCCGCGCCTCGCGCGGCGGAGCAGAGCTCACGTCCAGTCAGGATCGGGACGGACGCCTGTCGAAGCCGTTGTTCTTCGCAATGTCCTCACAGCGCTTCTCCGCGCCTTGAAGCATCAAACGCCATAGAGGTAGTTCGGCAGCCACAGGGTCATTCCGGGCCACAGATACATGATCACCATGCATAGAATGATGACCAGCATATAAGGCATCATGCCGGCGAATATCTGGTTGAGAGTAACGTGGGGCGGCGAAACGCCCTTGAGGTAGAAGGCCGACATCGCGACCGGCGGGGAGAGGAAGGCCGCCTGCAGGTTCACGAAAACGAGCGTGCCCCACAGGATCGGATCAATGTTGAAATGCTTCAGCAGCGGCAGAAAGATCGGCACGAAGATGACGATGATCTCGGTCCATTCCAGCGGCCAGCCGAGCAGGAAGATGATCGCCTGCGACAGCAGCATGAACGTAACGGGCGTCATGTGCAGGGACAGCACCCATTGCTCGAGCAGCCCTTGACCGCCGAGAATTGCGAAGACGCCGGAGAACAGGGCCGAGCCAGCGAAAAGCCAGCACACCATGGCGGTCGTCTTCGCGGTGAGAAACACCGCCTCCTTGGTGCGCTTCCAGTCGAGCGTCTTTGCCTGGACCGCCAGCAGGAACGCGCCGGCAGCGCCGACAGCGGCAGATTCGGTCGCAGTCGTGATCCCGAACAGGATGACGGCAAGCACGACGACGGTGAGAATGCCGAGCGGCATCACGGACGAGGTCAGGAGCTTCAAGACCTCGAACCGCTCCGCGGTCATCCGCGCGTAGTAGCGCGCCATCGCCAGCGCCATGGCGGCGCAGATGAGCCAAAACCAGATGTAGAAACTCAGCGCCGGGCCCGCTTCGGCCGGCGCCGCCGTTGCCTCTGCGAGCTCCGGATTGCCGAGCGGCTGGAGACCCTCCGGCAGGGCTTCGGCGGCCGCCTGCGGGTGGATGACGACGTACCACCAGACGCCCGCGAGCGTCGCCGCCGTCATCAGCAAGGGCCCGAGCGCCGCGATGAAATTTTTGGTCAGCATCCAGTAGCCGATCGGGCGCCCGTCCGTCTTGATCTCTCTCGCCTTGGCGGGAGAGAGCAGCGCTTGAACCAGTCCCGCAAAGATATTGGGCGAATAGGCCTGCTGAAATTTTGACACCCATTCCGGCACCGGCACGCGGGTGAGTTCGTCCGGCAGAGGCGGCGCGATCTTCGGATTTATCAGCGCCCAGCCGATGATATAAACGAGATAGAGGAACGCCAGGAAGAAGCCTGGAAACATGGCCGCTGCGTAGAGCTTCACGACGGACTGGCCGGCCACGGCCGCATACACGATGATCATCACCGATGGCGGGATCAGGATGCCCAGCGTCCCGCCGGCCGTGATGACGCCCGACGCAAGCTTCACGTCGTAGCCGGCGCGCAGCATCGGGTTGAACGCGATCACGCCCATAAGCACCACGACCGCGCCGACGAGGCCCGAGGCGATGCCCCAAAATGTGCACACGATCAGCGTTGCGACCGCGAGCGACGCCGGCACGCGCCGGAACGCAAGCTGGATCGAATAGAACATCTTGTCGACGAGCGCGCCGCGCTCCATCACATATCCCATCAGGACGAACAGGGGTATGGAGATCAGCACGTCGTTGGTCATCGCGCCGTAGGTGCGCTGGACCATCAGGTCGAAGACTTTGTTGTGTATCCAGGCTTCGTCAGGGTCATAGAAGGCGATGAAGCCGAAGATGATTCCGAGCCCCATCAGTGTGAACGCGGTGGCAAAGCCCATCATGATGACCACGACGATGAGCGCCAGCATCAACAGTCCAAGGGCGGGATCACTCATATGTTTCAGCCCATGCCGCGCTGGCGCGCCGCTTCGTCGATCTCATGCGCCCGCTCGATCGCGATCTTGCGCGATTCCTCATCCACATATTCGCTATGCGCGAGCTGCTCCTCGACGACGTCGATTTCCGCGACATCGCGCAGCCGGCTCGGCCATTCGCCGGTCTTGAGGCAGACCACGCAGCGCACCACCTCGGCGATGCCCTGCAGCATCACCAGCGCGCCCGCGACCGGGATAACCGTCTTGAAGTGGTAGATCGGCGGGCCATTCGCCGTCACATTGGAATGCTCCGCGATGCGCCAGGAATCTGCCGCATAGTCAGCCCCGGCATAAATGAGCGCAGCGATGCCGGGAAGAAAAAACACGACATAAAGCACAAGGTCCAATCCTGCCTGCAGCCGCGGCCGCATTGAGCTGTAGAGAAAATCGCCGCGGACATGGGCGTTCTGCGCCAGCGTATAGGCGCCGCATAGCATGAACAGGGCGCCGTAAATGATATTGTCGGCGTCGAAAATCCATGCCGTCGGCATGTTCATGATGTAGCGCTTGAACACCTCGACGCAGACGACGGTCATCAAGAGGATTATCAGCCAGGCGACCGCCTTGCCGACCCAGGTGCTGATGCCGTCGATGAAGTAGAGGAATTGCTGGATATTCATGACGTGAGCCAGGCGGAGTGCGGGGTGGGCAAAGGCGCGCTCCTGAGCCTGTCGAGGAGCGCGTTGCGCCCACCTGGACCGGGTGGGCGCGCTTCGCTCTGAGCCTGTCGAAGAGTGCCCATTCTACTGATCGGTTTCATGGAGCGGCCCTGCCAGCCGTCAAATCTTCACCGGCTTCGCGTTCGGCCCGAAGTAGTGGTCGAACGCCATCTTGCGGGAAACGACGGTGTCCTGCTCCCACCGCGCCGCGCGCCGCGCAAAGGCGAGCTGCGACTGGACGATCTCCTTGAACAGCGGGTTTTCCGCCGCCTTCTTGGCGATTATCTCGTCGTAGAGCTCGAGCTGCTTCTGCAGGATCGCGTCCGGCGTCTTGTAGAACCTCACCTTGTCGGTCACCTGCAGTTCAACGTAGTCCTGGGAATAGCGGTCGATCGCCTTCCACGACATATCGGCGGAAGCAGCCTCGGTGGCGTAGGCGATGACGGCCTTGAGCTTGTCCGGCAAGGCATCGTATCTGGTCTTGTTGAACAGGATTTCGAATTGCTCGGCGTTCTGGTGGTAGCTCTGGAGCATGCATACCTTGGAGACATCAGGGAACCCGAGCGTGCGATCTGAAGAAGCATTGTTGAATTCGGCCGCGTCGATGAGGCCGCGGTCCATGGCCGACACGATCTCGCCGCCGGGCAGCGCGTTCACGGCCGCGCCCATGGCTTGAAACAGGTCGATCGAAATCCCGACAGTGCGATACTTGAGGCCCTTGAAGTCGTCGACCTTGGTAATCGGCCGCTTGAACCAGCCGAGCGCCTGGGTCGGATGGGGACCGTAGGGGAATGAAACCACGTTGGCGCCGATTGAAGCATAGAGCTTGGCGAGCAGCTCTTTGCCGCCGCCATATTTGTGCCAGGCAAGCAGCATGTTTCCGTCCATTGCGTAGCCGGGGCCCGATCCCCAGAGGGCAAGGGCGGTTTGCTTTCCGTAATGATAGACGAGCGCGCCGTGACCGCCGTCGAGCGTTCCCTTGGAAACCGCATCAAGCAGACCGAAGGGCGGCACCACCGCGCCGGCAGGCAGTACCTCTATTCTGAGGTCGCCGCCCGTCATGTCGTTGACTTTCCTGGCGTAGTCTTGAGCGAACTCATGGAATATGTCTTTCGACGGCCACGTGCTCTGCCAGCGCATGTTGATGACGCCCTGAGCGCTGACGACGTTCGGGGCCGCGACTGCCGATGCAGCCGCCGCCTTGAGGAAATTGCGTCGCGTTGTGCGCGCGGGTTTCGACACTTTCGACATGGCGTTCCTCTCCTTAAATTTCCGGGCTGCTTTGGCGCCGGCCCGTTTACTTGCATTAAAATTTAAAATCCGCTTGCACCCGTCGCCAACTCGACGTCCCGCGGCGCGATGACCGCAAGGATTGCATAACTTGTCCGCCTCCGTCCCGCTGTTGCCGCCTGCTGCCGGCCTTGGCGTTGGGCGCGGTGATGCAAGCATATTGCGGCGTGGGACGCTGCAGTTTACACGGATTTACTATTTATGAGGAATTTATAGCCGGGGACCGAATCCGAGCGCCTGGACGGCCGGCGCTATCGGGCGAGCCGGGGCTATCGGGCGGCGCGTGCGGGCGGGGTCTGCCTTCGCCCGCATTGCGGGCAGTTCCCTCCGCAACAGGCGCGGGGATTGCGGTCGCCACCCTGCTCCCAGCCACATTGACGTTTTTTCATCTGGAGGAAAGCGGCTTGTAACCTATCGCCTTTGAATGTGGGAGCATAGATCGCTGGATGTGGTAAGATGCCGATTGTCCGCGAGCGCTTCAACCAACGATACCGATTTGATTGGCACCGCGCGGATCTCCTCCCTGCCTGCGTCATGTGCGACGATAGAGGGCGAGGATCGGTTTTACTAAACGGATTTTAACGGCAGCCCATGGACGATCGCACCGCCACGGATTTCATCAGGACGCAACCGCTCGACAGGCCTGTTAAGCGAAAGCGCGCGAAGTCAAAGACCGGCCGGCGGCTGGGGCTGCTGCTTGTCGTGGCTGGCGCCGCCATGCTCGGCTGGTGGTTCTACAACCGCCAGCCCGCGCCGACAACGGGCCGGGTCAATCCCTATGCCAACGCCATGCCGGTGGTGGTGGCGCCGGCCGTCACCGGCGACATCGATATCACGCTCAATGCGCTCGGCACGGTGACGTCGCTTGCCACCGTCACCATCAAGTCGCAGATTAGCGGCTACCTGATGAACGTCGCCTACCAGGAAGGCCAGGTGGTCAAGAAAGGCGACCTCCTTGCCGAGATCGATTCCCGTCCCTACGAGCTTGCGCTCAAGAACGCCCAAGGCGCGCTCGAGCGGGACCAAGCCATGCTGCAGCAGGCCGAGCTCGACCTCAAGCGCTATCAGGATCTGGCCAAGACGAACGCCATACCGCGCCAGCAGCTTGACCAGCAGGTCGCGCTGGTGGCCCAGGACAAGGGCAATGTGCTCTCCGACCAGGCCCAGATCGAGACCCAGAAGCTCAATATCGCCTACTGCCACATCGTCGCGCCGGTGACCGGCCGGGTCGGGCTGCGGCTTGTCGACCAAGGCAATTACGTCACGCCCAACGACGCCACTGGCCTCGTCGTGATCACCCAGTTCCAGCCCATCACGGTGATCTTTCCGGTGGCGGAGGACAACCTGCCCCAGATTACCCGGCGCCTCAAGGCCGCCGGGACACTTCCTGTGACCGCTTTCGACCGCAGCGGCTCGGTCAAGCTCGCCACCGGAGAGCTGAGGACCCTTGACAATCAAATCGACACCACGACCGGGACCCTCAAGCTGCGCGCCGAGTTCGCCAACGACGACGAGACCCTGTTTCCCAACCAGTTCGTCAACGTCGAGCTTCTGGTGGATACGCTGAAGGGCGTCACCGTCATGCCGACGGCCGCGATTCAACGCGGCGCGCCCGGCACGTTCGTATATCTTCTCAATGCCGACCAAACCGTTACGGTGAAGCCGGTGACGCTCGGACCCTCCCACGGAGATCAGGTCGCGATTGAATCGGGGCTGTCGCCGGGCGATCGCGTCGTCATCGACGGCGCCGACAAGCTGCGTAATGGCGCAAAGGTGGTGCCGCGCGATGCCGGAACTGGCCTCGGCCCGCCCGCGGCCGCTGGTGCGGCTGACGCCAGCGCAACGCCTGACCCTGCGCCGCGGCTCCCTCCGCAGCAGGCGGGAGAGGGCGATAAGGGGAGCACTCCCGCGCAGGCAGGAGACGGCGGAGACGGAGCGGGCAGCAGCCGGCGGCGACGGAGCGGCCCATGACGCGCGATCCTCCGGCCTCTCCCTGCCGTCCCGCACGCGGGGAGGGCGGAGACGGCGCGATCAACGCCCCGAGGATTCGTCGATGAGCCCGTCGCAACCCTTCATTCTGCGGCCGGTCGCGACCACGCTGCTGATGATAGCGATCATGCTGTCGGGCATGGTCGCCTATCGCTTCCTGCCGCTCGCGGCGTTGCCGGAAGTCGACTATCCGACCATCCAGGTTCAGACCTTTTATCCGGGCGCCAGCCCTGACGTAATGACATCTTCGGTGACGGCACCGCTCGAGGTTCAGCTCGGGCAGATGCCGGCGCTCAATCAGATGAGTTCGGCGAGTTCGGCGGGTTCTTCGGTCATCACGCTCCAGTTCAGCCTCAAGCTCAGCCTCGACGTGGCCGAGCAAGAGGTGCAGGCCGCGATCAACGCGGCCGGCAATCTGCTGCCGTCTGACCTGCCGGCGCCGCCGATCTACGCCAAAGTCAACCCGGCCGATGCGCCGATCCTGACGCTGGCGTTGCGATCCGATTCGCTGCCGCTGCCGCAGGTCGAGGACCTTGCCGATACCCGGCTGGCAATGAAGATTTCGCAGCTTCCGGGGGTCGGACTGGTGACGATCAGCGGCGGCCAGCGGCCGGCCGTGCGCATCCAGGCCGACCTTCGCAAGCTTGCCGCCTACGGGCTTAACATCGACGACCTGCGCACGACGCTCGGCAACGCCAATGTCAATACCCCCAAGGGGAATTTTGACGGGCTGATGCGCGCCTCTACCATCAACGCCAACGACCAGCTCATGAGCGCGGCGGCCTACCGCGACCTCGTCATCGCCTACCGCAACGGTTCGCCGGTGCGCCTAAGCGACGTCGCGAAAGCCGTCGACGGCGCCCAGAACGACAAGCTCGCGGCTTGGATGAATCTGTCGCCGGCGGTGATCCTCAACATTCAGCGGCAACCCGGCGCCAATGTGATCGAGGTGGTCGACACCATCAAGTCGCTGCTGCCGCAATTGCAGGCGGCGCTGCCCCCGGCGATCGACGTGTCGATCTTAAGCGACCGCACCGTGACGATCCGCGCGTCGGTGGAAGATGTCGAGTTCGAGCTGATGCTCGCGGTCGTCCTGGTGGTGCTGGTGATTTTCGTATTCCTGCGCAGCGCGCGGGCGACCATCATTCCGAGCCTCTCGGTGCCGCTGTCGCTGGTCGGAACCTTCGGCGCCATGTACCTGCTCGGCTTCAGCCTGAACAACCTTTCGCTGATGGCCTTGACCATATCGTCAGGCTTCGTGGTCGACGACGCCATCGTGGTGATCGAGAACATTTCCCGTTACATCGAAGAAGGCGAATCGCCGCTGCGTGCGGCGCTGAAGGGCTCCGAGCAGATCGGCTTCACCATCATCTCGCTCACCATATCGCTGATCGCGGTGCTTATTCCGCTGCTGTTCATGGGCGATGTGGTAGGCCGGCTGTTCCGCGAGTTCGCGGTCACGCTCGCGGTCACCATCCTGATCTCGGCGGTCGTGTCGCTGACCCTGGTGCCGATGGCGTGCGCCAAGCTCTTGAAGCCAGTGACCGAAATGCGGGAGAACGCGTTCCAGCGGCTCACGCGGCAATGGTTCGACGGGCTGATCGACGGCTATGCATATCTGCTGCGGATCGTGCTCAACCACCAGGGCGCGACGCTCGTGGTGGCCGCCGGCACGCTTGCGCTCACCGTTTGGCTCTATGTCGTGATTCCGAAGGGCTTCTTCCCGGTGCAGGACACCGGCCTCATTCAGGGCATTTCGGAGGCGCCGCAGTCGATCTCGTTCGCCGCCATGGCGGAACGCCAGCAGGCGCTGGCCGCGGTGATCCTCAAGGATCCGGACGTGGAGAGCCTGTCGTCCTTCATCGGGGTCGACGGGACGAATATCACCCTCAACAGCGGACGCTTTCTCATCAACCTCAAGCCGCACGACATGCGGTCGGCGAGCGTGACGAAGATCATCGATCGGATCAATGAGGCGGCGGCCGCGGTGCCGGGCATCTCGCTCTACATGCAGCCGGTGCAGGATCTCACCATCGACGATGCGGTGAGCCGGACGCAATATCAGTTCTCCCTTGAGGATGCGAACCCGGATGAGCTCGCCGTGTGGGCGCCGCGGCTGGTCGACAAGCTCAATTCGATGCCGCAATTCTCCCAGGTGTCGAGCGATATTTCGGCCTACGGTCTGATGGCCTATATCGACATTGATCGCGATACGGCGGGCCGCTTCGGCATCACTCCGGCCACCATCGACAATGCGCTCTACGATTCCTTTGGCCAGCGCATCGTTTCGACGATCTTCACCAACTCCAATCAATACCGCGTCATCCTCGAAGCCGACCCGTCGCTGAAGGCGTCCCTGGATTCGTTATCCTCGGTCTATGTGCCGACCTCGACCAGCTTGAGCACGGTGCCGGGGCAAGTGCCGCTGTCCGCGCTCGTGCGTGTGCGCGAGGGCACTGCGCCTTTGCGGGTCGACCATCTTGGCCAGTTTCCGTCGACCGCCATCTCCTTCAACCTGGGGCCGGGCGCGTCGCTCGGCGAGGCGGTCGAGGCGATCAAACAGGCGCGGCAGGACATCGGCCTGCCGATCAGCGCCAACATCCGATTGCAGGGCGCGGCGCTTGCCTTCCAAAAGTCCCTCGCGAACGAACTGCTTTTGATACTCGCGGCGATCGTCACGGTCTACATTGTTCTGGGCGTCCTCTACGAAAGCTTCGTGCATCCCGTCACAATTCTCTCGACATTGCCCTCAGCCGGCATCGGCGCGCTGCTGGCGCTGATGGCGGCAGGCGACGATCTCACAGTCATCGCCATCATCGGCATCATTCTGCTCATCGGCATCGTCAAGAAGAACGCCATCATGATGATTGACTTTGCGCTCGACGCCGAGCGCAATGAGAACAAGACGCCGCGCGAAGCAATCTACCAGGCCTGCCTGCTGCGGTTCCGCCCCATCCTGATGACGACTTTTGCCGCGGTGCTGGGGGCCTTGCCGCTGATGATGGGTACCGGCGTTGGCGCCGAGCTTCGCCACCCGCTCGGTATTTCAATCGTCGGCGGGCTGCTCTTGAGCCAGGTGCTCACCCTGTTCACGACGCCGGTGATCTATCTGTGGTTCGATCGGCTGCAGCAGCGTTATTTCAATCTCGATGACGCCATTCGCGATGCTGAGCAGGGGAGCCCCGCCGAATGAACCCGTCGACCCCGTTCATCCGGAGGCCGGTCGCCACCATCCTGCTCACTTTCGGCGTCGCCGCCGCGGGTGCGGTGGCCTTTTTCCAGCTCCCGGTGTCGCCGCTGCCGCAGGTCGACTTTCCCACCATCTCGGTCCGGGCGCAGCTCCCGGGCGCGAGCCCGGACGTGGTGGCGACCTCGGTCGCGACGCCGCTCGAGCGTCACTTGAGCCAGATCGCCGACGTCACCGAAATGACCTCGACGAGCACGGTCGGCGCCGTGCGCATCAACCTGCAATTCGGCCTCAACCGCGATATCAACGGCGCCGCGCGCGACGTGGAGGCTGCAATCAATGCGGCGCGCGTCGACCTCCCTACGAGCCTGCGCTCCAACCCGACGTACAGGAAGGTCAATCCGGCAGACGCGCCGATCCTGATCCTGGCGCTGACCTCCGATACGATGCGTCAGGGAGAGCTTTACGATGCGGCCACGACGGTGCTGTCGCAAAAGCTGTCCCAGGTTGATGGGATCGGCGAGGTCGTCGTCGGCGGCAGTTCGCTGCCGGCCGTGCGGGTCGAACTCAATCCGACCGCGCTCTACAAATACGGCATCGGGCTCGAAGACGTCCGCGCGGCGCTCGCATCGGCCAACGCCCATGCCCCCAAGGGGGACATCGAGGTCGGAGACCGGCATTACCAGATCTACGACAATGACCAGGCCACGAAGGCCGCCGAATATCGCTCGTTGATCATTGCCTATCGCAACGGCGCGCCAGTCCGTTTGACAGATGTCGGCGATGTCTTCGACGGCAACGAGAACATCCGCAATGCGGGCCTTGCCAACGGCAAGCCGTCCGTGCTCGTCGTTCTCTACCGCTCGCCCGGAGCCAACATCATCGACACCGTCGATCGCGTTTATGCGCTGCTGCCAGAATTGAGGGCTGCGATCCCGCCTGCGATCGACCTTGCGCCCGCGGTCGACCGCTCGATCACAATCAGAACCTCGCTCAAGGAGGTCGAGCGTACCCTGATGATCTCCGTGGCGCTGGTCATTCTGGTGGTATTTGCGTTCTTGCGCAGCGCCCGCGCCACGGTGGTGCCGAGCGTTGCGGTTCCGGTGTCGCTGATCGGCACATTCGGCGCCATGTACCTGCTCGATTACAGCCTCGACAACCTGTCGCTGATGGCGCTGACTGTCGCCACCGGCTTCGTGGTCGACGATGCGATCGTCGTGCTGGAGAACATTTCGCGCCACATCGAGGCGGGCGTACCGCGCGTGGAGGCGGCGATCAGGGGGTCGGCCGAAGTCGTGTTCACCGTCATGTCGATGAGCACCTCGCTCGTCGCGGTGTTCATACCCATCCTGCTGATGGGCGGCATCGTCGGCCGGCTGTTTCGCGAGTTCGCGATGACGCTGTCGGTGTCGATCGCGGTCTCGCTTGCGGTCTCGCTGTCCACGACGCCGATGATGTGCGCACTGCTCCTCAAGCGGACGCGCCACGACGAGCGAGGCCGCTTGAGCCGCATGACCGAGTGGGTTTTTGACGCCATGCTGCGCGGCTATGAACGCAGCCTTGGCTGGGCGCTCGACCATCCGCGTCTCGTCCTCGGCATTCTGCTGGTGACTGTCGTCATCAATGTCGAGCTTTACCGGATCATCCCGAAGGGCTTCTTCCCGCAGCAGGACACCGGGCGCATCAACGGCGCTATTCAGGCCGACCAGAGCATCTCGTTCCAGCTGATGCGGCAGAAACTCGAGCAGTTTGTCGACATCATCCGCAAGGATCCTGCCGTGGACACTGTGGTCGGCTTCACCGGCACCGGGCAGACCAACGGCGGTTTCATGTTCCTGTCGCTCAAGCCCATCAGCGAGCGCAAGATCACGGCTGATCAGGTGATCCGCCGTCTGAGCCGCGAGTTGGCCCAGGTTCCGGGCGCGACATTGTTCCTGCAGGCAGTGCAGGACATCCGGGTCGGCGGCCGGGCCGCCAACGCCCAATACCAGTTTACTTTGCAGGCCGACACTGTCGAGGAGCTTTATAGCTGGGCGCCCCGGATCCTCGCGGAGCTGCAGAAGGTGCCGGCGCTTACGCAGGTCAATAGCGACCAGCAGAATAAGGGGCTGGAGACCGACATCACAATCGACCGCGACACCGCTGCGCGGCTCGGGATCACAGTGGCCCAGATCGACAATACCCTCTACGACGCATTTGGCCAGCGCCAGGTCTCCACGATCTACGTCGCCCGCAACCAGTATCACGTGATTATGGAGGTGGCGCCGCAATATTGGCAGAACCCGGAAACGCTCAAGGACGTGTTTGTCAGCAAATCAGGCGGCGCGGTCGGCGGCACGCAGGGGACCAACGCGGTTGCTGGCACGGTCAGCGGCCGGGCGGCCACATCGACCTCCACGGCGAGCTCAGCCGCAGCGATCGCGGCGGACGCGGCGCGCAATCTCGCGCTTAATTCGATCGGCAACACGGGCAAAGGCGTTGCTTCGACCGGGTCTGCCGTCAGCACGTCCGCCGAAGCCATGGTGCCGCTCAGCGCCGTCACTCATTACGCCGCCGGCAACATCCCGCTCGCCGTCAATCACCAGGGCCTGTCCGTCGCTTCCACCATTTCGTTCAACCTGGCGCCGGGCTACTCGCTCAGCGACGCAGTGGCCGCCGTCAACGAGGTCATGACCCGGCTCGGCGTGCCGGCGACTATCCACGGCACGTTCCAGGGAACCGCACGGGCATTTGAGCAATCGCTGCGCAACCAGCCATGGCTCATTCTCGCGGCGCTCATCGCAATATATATCGTGCTCGGCGTGCTTTATGAGAGCTATATCCATCCGATCACTATCCTCTCGACCCTGCCCTCAGCAGGGGTAGGCGCAGTGCTGGCTTTGATGATCTGCAACACTGAGTTCAGCATCATGGGATTGATCGGCGTCATCCTGCTGATCGGCCTGGTGAAGAAAAACGCCATCATGATGATCGACTTCGCGCTCGACGCCGAACGCCGCAGGGGCCTGACATCGCAGCAGGCGATCTACGAAGCGTGCTTGTTGCGCTTCCGCCCCATCATGATGACCACCAGCGCAGCCCTGTTCGGCGCATTGCCGCTCGCGATTGGCCTTGGCGACGGCGGCGAATTGCGCCGCCCGCTCGGCATCGCCATCGTGGGCGGGCTGATCTTAAGTCAGTTGCTTACTCTCTACACGACGCCGGTGGTCTACCTCTACCTCGACCGCCTCGGCCTGTGGCTTCGCGCCCGTCGCGGCCACAGCCATGGGCATGCCCTGCCGGAGGCGCCGTTGGTTCCCGGCGAATGATGCGCCGAAATCTCTCGCTTCTCCAGAAACACGCTTCTTCTTAAAAAGAGCGCCCCGTGGTGCAAGGCGAAGTGAAAGCGGCGGCCAGATGCTACTCAGGGCGGTTGCCGGTTTTCTTGCAGAATCACGCAAAAAATGGCAACTAGCGATAATTCAATTACTTAGAGCGGACCCCGCTAATGTTGAACCATTCTGCGCGGTCGTCGTTTGGCTTGTCGCTCCGGGCTGTCGAAGTGGCCGGTTGTCAGAGTGAGGGAATGGGGTCGCATGCGTATGTACCGATCGTCAACCGGTCGACGAGCGAGCAACAATGGCGGGCGAACATTGGTGCATGCTGGTATCGCCGGCGTCAGCCGCGCCGCCGCAGCATGTAGCCTTTTGCTGGCCGCATCGGGCTGCCTGGAAATTGACAGGCCCGGGCTAGCCCTAGACATTCCGGGATCGTATCGGGAGGCGCACGGCCCGCCCGAGGCGGCTACCCCGTCGCTTGATTGGTGGCGCAGCTTCCGATCGCGCGAACTGACCTCGCTCATGGAGGAGGGGCTCGCCGCCAACTTCGACATTGCGGTCGCAATCGCGCAGATCTCTCAGGCCGATGCCCAGGTGCGGATCGCCGGCGCGCCGTTGCTGCCGACAGTTAACCTTAACGCCAGCGACACGGCATCGAAGGCATCGCAACAGCTCCTAACGGGCAGCGCAGGGGGATCGCCGTTTTCAAGGCTTTACGCGACGTCATTGAGCGCAAGCTACATCATTGATTTCTGGGGCAAGAATCTCGCAGCCCTGAACGCAGCCATCGAAACGGCAATTGCCAGCCGCTACAACCGCGAGGTCGTGACGATCACCGCACTCACTTCGGTCGCTGACACATATTTTCAGATCCTGGCGGCGCGGGACCGCTTGCGGATCGCCCGCCGCAACCTCGGTGATTCAAGCCGCATCCTGTTCCTGATCAGGCAGCAATTCGAGGCCGGCACCGCGTCGGACCTCAACGTCGCCCAGCAGGAAAGCCTGGTCGAGCAGGTGCGGGCGACGATCCCGCCTCTTGAGGAAACGCTTCGCCAGAATACCGCCGCCCTTGCGGTTCTCGTCGGCAAGGCGCCGGAGCGCTTCAATACGCGGGGCGCCGGCTTGCAGTCCGTCGCGGTGCCGCGGGTGACGCCGGGCCTGCCGTCAGAACTCATTAACCGCCGGCCTGATGTCCGTCAGGCCGAGGAGCAGCTTAGATCCTCCGACTACTCCGTCGAATCCGCCCGCGCCGCGTTCTTTCCCACCATTACGCTCACCGGCCAGCTTGGATTTGAAAGCGCTGCGCTAAAGTCGCTGTTTGGACCCGGCGCGTGGTTCTATACGGCGGCCGCGGGCCTCACCCAGCCGCTGCTTGACCCGGGAACGCTGCTCGGACAATACGAGCTGCAGAGAGGCCTGCAGGCGCAGTTCCTCCAAGCCTATCGCAAAGCCGTGCTCTCCGCATTCTCCAATGTGGAGCAGGCCCTGGTCGCAGTCGAGCAGACGACTGCGCAGGAACGCATCCAGGAAAATGTCGTGAAGGCCTCGCGCAGGGCTTTCACGCTGTCGGAACAGCAGATGAATTCCGGAACCGTCAACATGGTGACCTTGCTTCAGGTCGAGCAGACGCTGTTCACGGCGGAAGATCAGCTCGCCCAGGTACAGCTCGCGCGCCTGCTGGCGGTCGTGAGCCTCTTCCAGGCGCTCGGCGGCGGCTGGCCGCCGACGGCGCCGACACAGGCCAAAGGCGCTTGATACCCATCCCATCCGTTCAAATCTGGGAGGATCTCGCATGCCGCATTTTCCTGCGGGAGGGGAAGAAGAACCTTGGAGCGCCAGGACGATCCGTTTCAGGCGTCGGAGGGCAACTCGAGCGATCACCTTTGGCCTAATGGTGGCCTTCGCCGGACAGGCTGAGACGGCTGCACAAGACCGCAACGCCACACGCCGCTGAGCGGCGAGATATTCATCGCCGGCCGAATACGCTCGTAGATCCGCTGCGGGACGAGCTGCGCAACCCGCGCGCTTATATCCGTCTGACCGGAGCGGCGGCCCGACGATTGTTTGACGCCATCAAGGGCAAAGCTGCGGCAGACGCATGTGAGGAGGGGAGCGGGAAATGCCGTATGCAGCGTCGAGACAAAGCCAAACGACGCGCATTGCGATCTTGCCATCGATACGAGAGACGCGACGACTGCAGAAGGGCCGCCATGCTGAGCGCCAGACCACGGCCGACACGCCCTTGCCGGAAATGGTCACCCACGCAGCGCCCCCATTGCATCGACGCCGCGGGTGGCCCAGCCGGTGGTTCGGCGCTCCATGAACTCGGCCACCAGGTACATGCCGATGCCCATGATGCTCGTCACCAGCAGCCCTGCGAAGGCGAGCGGCACCTCGAAGCGCGAAGACGCCACCAGCATGAGATTGCCGATGCCCTTGTTCGCCGCTACGGTCTCGGCAACGATCGAGCCCACGAATGCAAAGGTGATCGCCACCTTCAATGAGGCGAAGAAATACGGCATCGAGCGCGGCAGGCCGACTTTCTGGACGATTTGCCATCTTTTCGCGCCGAGCGCCCGCAGCACGTCCTTGAGTTCCGGCTCCACTGTCGCGATGCCGGCCGCGACGTTGACCAGAATGGGAAAAAACGAGATCAGGAACGCCGTGACGATTGCCGGAACGGTGCCGATGCCGAACCAGATCACGAGGATCGGAATCACCGCCACCTTGGGAATTGAGTTGAAACCGACGAGGGCTGGGTAAAATCCGTCATAGATGAGCGTTGATGAACCGAAAAGAACGCCTCCGATCAATCCGAATATAACGGCAAAGGAAAAACCCACAACGGTTGTCATCAAGGTCTGCCACGCATTGTCGAGCATTTCCGCTCGCCATTCCCATCCCGCTGCGAAGATCGCGGTCGGCGCGGGCAGTACGAATTGCTCGATCTCGAAAGCGCGAACGGCGATTTCCCAGAGGACGAAAATGGCGATGATGACGATCCAAGGGAGAACGCTCCGCACCGCCCTTCGCGACAGTCGCGAACGCCTGCGCGGTTTCGCCGATGGTTTGCCGATGGCTTCGGATGGATCCATGTGACTGTCACGCCTGCGGTGACTCTTGAGCATCTACAGCCTCCTCAGGATGGCTCCGCTTGCTCAGCCGTGCTCGTGGTCATCCTTCGTCCTTCGACAAGCTCAGGACGCGCGCGAGCGCGCTCCTCAGGATGAGGTCTGACTTTCTTTCACGCCCTCTCAGCGTGAGGCCGCAGTCGTTACCCACGCTCTGCCCCGTCCCCTGACCGCGCGGCGCCGATGTGCTCGCGCAGTTCATGAATGATAGCCACCGAGGAGGGCTCATAGGTCGTGTCGAGCCGGCGCGGCCGCTCCAGGTTGATCGTCCGTTCAGCAATAACGCGTCCCGGCCGAGCGCTCATCACCAGCACGCGGTCGGCGAGAAAGACCGCTTCGCGCAGATCGTGGGTGACGAGAATGACGGTCGGCCGGCGCGCCAGCCAGACATCTTGCAGGGCAATCCACAGCTCCTCGCGCGTGAACATGTCGAGCGCCGCGAACGGCTCGTCGAGCATGAGAAGGGACGGATCGTGGATCAAGGCGCGGCAGAGCGACGCCCGCTGCTGCATGCCGCCTGAAAGCTCCCAGGGAAAGCGGTCTTCGAACCCTTTCAGGCCGACCAGCGCCAACAGATCGCGCGCCTTTGCAATGTAAGCGGATTGCTCGCGGCGCAGCCGCGAGCAATGCGGTTGGACAATTTCAAGCGGCAGCATGACGTTGTCGAGCGTGTTGCGCCACGGCAGCAGCGTCGGATTCTGAAACGCCATGCCGACAATCGATAATGGGCCGGCCACCTCCTGCCCATTCACCGCGACCGTTCCGGCCGTTGGCGGCCACAATCCGGTCACTGCCTTCATCAGAGTCGATTTACCGCACCCGGACGGTCCGACCACGGCGACGAATTCTCCTGCCGCAACCGCGAGTGTGGCGTCCTCAAGCGCAAGTGTGCCCTCCCCATCCTCGCCATAGCGCACCGATACGCGGTTTAGCTCGACGAAGTTCATCTCAAGCGCGCTCTGGTCAGGTTGAGCACTTTCGCTAACTGCCCGGAATAAGACCCTTGTCGAGTGAGAAGCAGTATTTCGCGATATCTCCGGCGCGCGTGTACCAGACGCGATCCTTCCCTTTATGTTCGACGCAGTGCTTGATGGCTTGGCGCAGCGGCCGCAACCGGAACGGCTGGCCGACGATGAACCCATGCAGGGACAGCGCAAATACGAGAGGCTGGCGGTCGGACTGTTCGAGCATCTCCTCGAACTGATCGACGATCATGTCGGCGAACTCGCGGCCGGTGTGGTCGCGGTGCGCGAGCGTGCCGGCATCATTCAATTCCATCGGGTAAGGTACCGACAGCAGCGGGCCGGCGCGAGTCTGCATCCAGATCGGCTGATCGTCGAATGGCCAGTCGAGCAGGTGGGTATAGCCCGCCTCCTTGAGCAGATCGGGCGTAACATTCGATTCCAGCGCGCCCGGCCCCATCCATCCCGTCGGGCGCACGCCGACATATTTCTGGATGACTTGCGTGCACTCCTCGATGGCGCGCCGCTCGTCGTCCTCCCACATCCCTCGCAGCACTTCGGCGTTGGTGCGTCCATGCCCGATCACGTCATCGCCGCGTTCCCTGATCTTCTCGATAATGTCCAGATAATTGTAGCAGACCGCGCTGTTGAGGAGGATCGTGGCCGGGAGATTTAGCGAGTCGAGAATTTCGAACAGGCGCCAGTTTCCGATCCGGTTGCCGTAGTCGCGCCACGCCCAATTGCGCGTGGTCTGCATGCCGCTGCGCACCGGATCCATGCCGATGCCAGTCCCGAACGCAAAGTGCTCGATGTTGAGAGCAATGTAGAATGCAAGCCGCTTGCCGCCCGGCCACGTGTAGTCGGGCCGCTTGACGATCGGGGAGTAGGCATAACGTGAGTGTCCGGGAAGTTTCAGCATTGACGGACTCGTGTTTCTGGATGTGTTTTCGCGGTTCTCTTTTAACACCGTTGACGCCGCAGGGCGGGCAAAGCGAGGCGTACCCCGCCATCCTGTCCCGGCGGACATATAGGAGAGGGGGGTGGGCACGGGGCTAACGCGCCTTTGCCCACCCTGCACGATAATCGCCTGGACGCGCTTCAATTCGCGCGCTTCGGCACCATCCGTTCTGCCGCAGGCGGCAGATATCGGTCTGTGTAAACCGATTCCGCGGCGGGAGTGCCGGTCAGCCCATAAGCGGCGACCACCGCGTCGATTGTCTGGTGGAGTTTTTCCGGCGTAACGGAGCTTAGTCCCGCGCTTGCCACATGGGGCGTGTTGGTGAGGCCCAGCGCCAGGTCGAGGCGGATTTTCTCGATATCCATCTTCATCATCGGGTCGCGGACTTTGAGAAGATCGAGGGCCTTCTGCGGGGCGGCGATGGTGTCGCGGGTGGCCTGGTTGAGCGCCTTGACGACGGCGCGAGTGGTCTCGGGGTTCTCGTCCGCAAATTTCCTCCGAGTGACCAGAGCAAGCCCGTACATGTCAGCGCCGAAGTCGGCATATTTCAGCACGAACAGGTCGTCCATGCTGAAACCCATCTCAAGGATCGCCGGAATGTTCGAGTTGGTGAAACCGCCGGTGCCGTCGACATCGCCGCGCTTGAACATGGTGCCGAACAACTGCGGCTGCACCGCCACCCAGTTGACCTTCACGTTCTCGGCATGTGCAGCCTTGAAGAGAATCGACGCGGTGTCGTGCACCGCGGTGCCGGGGCCGCCGGCGATCTTCTTGCCGTCAAGATCGGCCGGCGTGCGGATGCCCGCGGACTTGCGGGTGATGAAAGCCAGCGGCGTCTGGTCGAAACTTACGTACACGGCGATCAGCGGCGTCGATGGGTTCTTGGCGTTGAACAGGATCATCGAGGGCAGGTCGACCCAGCCGTAGTGGTAGGCGCCGCTCGCCACCGTGACGGCCACGTTGGTGGCGCCGTTACCCTTGTCGATCGCATCGACGGTGATGCCTTCGGCCTTGAAATACCCCTTGTCCTGGGCGACGAAGAACGGTGCGTGGGTGCCCTGGACGATCCAGTCAAGCGAGATCCTGACGTTCTTGACCTCCGCGTGGGCGGGGGCGAGCGCAGCGGCAAGAATAAGGACCGCTGCGAGTGTGCTGGAGCGTTGCATCGGGGGCTCTCCTTTGATTGCTCGAACCCGCCTACCCGGCGCAAGCGGAAACCGCGTGCGGACCAATGCTATTACGGCTTGCCGCAGCACGCCAGCATAACGCGATCATGCTTTGACATTGAACGATGGCTTCCCGCAGTTGGAGCGCGTTCCGATGTTGAGCCATTTATTCTTAAGTCGTCTCCCCGCTTTCCCTACGCTTTCCCTGGAAGGGAACGAACATGCCCGCGTCAAGCGCGGGCGTGACGACGCAGAGGCGACCGCGGCGGATTCTACCCCTCAGCGATCGCCTTCAACTTGCCGAGTCCCTTCTCGAATTGGCTGCCGACCATCTTGTCGCAATCTATAAAGATGGTCATGAGCTTAGCCATGAACGGCTGCCGGCCGCTCATGGCCCATGTGACCATGGTCGTCTTGCCGTTCGGGGCAAGCGTGAACTCCACCGCGTTGCTCGCCTTCATGGGTTTGAACATATTGAGCTGCATGGCAACCCTCGAGCACGGCGCGGCGTCAGTGACCTCGATGCGCCTTCGCCGACCTGACCGCGCGCCATCCGCACCTCGTTGGAGCCTGTCGAGTGGCAGCGATAAAGCAAATGCGGCCCGCCCTGAAGCCGGTTCAAGCGATTTCAATTGGGTCTGATCTGGCCCGACTTCATGAGCCGGCGGCCGACGCTGCGCCATCCTGCGACCGCGAGCTAACCCGAACTGCGCTGCTCCAGGGCCCCGCTTTCGCCCTTGCCATGCGCGGCGCAATCGAGGATGAAAGCCCTAAATCATTTCGCGGGGCGGGCGCCCATGGACCTTGGACTGACTGGAAAGGTCGCGCTTGTGACCGGATCGAGCCGCGGCATCGGCCGCGGCATCGCGCTCACGCTGGCGCAAGAGGGCTGCGATCTCATGCTGACCGGACGCGATGCGGCGGCGCTGCGGGAGGCGGCGTCGGCCATCGAAAAATGCGGGCGCGCCGCAAAATATCTCGCTCTCGACCTGCGCGAGGAAAAGGCGGCCGCGGAGCTTGTCGCGGCCGTCCGGGACCGGTTCGGCCGCCTCGACATCCTGGTCAACAATGCCGGCGCCACCAAGCGCGGCGACTTTCTCGCCCTCACGGATGCGGATTGGGCGGACGGCTACGCGCTGAAGTTCTTCGCCCATGTGCGGCTTTCCCGCGCCGCATGGCCGCTGCTGCGCGAGGCGCGCGGCTCGCTCGTCACCATCGGCGGCACCAGCGGGCGCATTCCGATCGCGGCCTTCGCCATCGGCAGCTCGGTGAATGCGGCTTGCGCGGCCTTCGCCAAGGCGCTTGCCGATCTCGGCAAGACCGACCACGTGCAGGTCAACACCATCCACCCGAGCTATGTCGAAACCGAGCGGTTCTGGCGGCGCATCAGGGCCGATGTCGAGCGCACCGGCAAGAGCGAGGCCGAAGTTCGCGAGTGGCACCGGGCGGACATCAACGTCACCCGCTTCGGCACGCCCGAGGATATCGCGAGCCTCATCGCCTTCATGGTGTCGCCGCGCGGGCGTTGGCTCCATGGCGCCACCATCGACATGGATGGCGGCGAAGTGCCAACGCTATGAGCGAGACCAATGTCCTGCTGACGCCCGCACGCGTCGGCGCCGTCGAGATGAGGAATCGCATCGTCATGGCGCCGATGACGACGCGGCTTGCCGATGCGGACGGTTTCGTCACCGACGTCGCCGTGAACTACTACATGGCGCGCGTGCGCGGCGGCGTCGGTCTCATCACCGTAGAGATGGCGTCGCCGACCCGCGCCGGCCGTCACCGCCGGCGCGAGCTTGGCATTTATGATGACCGCTTCCTGCCCGGCCTGACGCGCCTCGCCGAGGCGATCCATGCGGGCGGCGCGAAGGCGTCGATTCAGCTCGGCCACGGCGGCGGCCACACCCGCACCGACATCTGCGACGACACGCCGGTTGCGCCATCGGCGGTGCCGCATCCGGTGTTCGAGGTGACGAACGAGACCATCATTCCCAAGGAGATGACGCAGGACGACATCGCCTTCACCATTGCGGGCTTTGCGGCCGCCGCAGTGCGGGCCGAGAAAGCCGGTTTCGATTGCGTCGAAATCCACGCCGCGCACGGCTATCTGATTTCCCAATTCCTCAACCCTTACGAAAACCGTCGCGCCGACGCCTATGGCGGCTCGCTGGAAAATCGGGCGCGCTTCGGCCTTGAGGTGCTGGCAGCCGTCAAGGCAGCGGTGCGCATTCCGGTGATCTTCCGCCTCTCGGTCGACGACTATTTCCCGGAGGGTATGACATTCGCGGAAGGCCGCGAGGTCGCGGTCCGCGCGGCGCGGGCCGGCGCCGATGCGCTGCACATCGCGGCCGGGCATTACCGCTCGCTGCCGTCAGCGGCGCGCATGATCCCGCCGATGCAATATCCGGATGCGACGTTTCTCTCCTACGCAGCCGACATCAAAAAGGAGGTCGCGGTGCCGGTCATCGCGGTCGGTCGTCTCGGCGATCCTGCGATTGCCAGGGACGCGATCGAATCCGGCAAGGCCGATTTCATAGCGCTTGGGCGCTCGCTGATCGCTGAGCCCGATTGGGTCGCCAAGCTCGCGCGCGGCGAGCCGCCGCGGGCGTGCCTCGCATGCAACACCTGCGTCAACGAGATGCGCGGGGGAACGCAATTGCATTGCGTGGTCAACGCTGCGGCCGGCGACGAGACCAGGTTTGCGGCGGGAAAGCCGCCGCAAGGCGAACGCATCGCTATCGTCGGGGCAGGTCCCGCCGGACTGACTTACGCCTCGCTGGTGGCCGACGCCAACAGGGTCACGGTGTTCGAACGGGAGGTCGCGGCCGGAGGGGCGTTCCGCCATGCCGGCAAGGCGCCGCTCTTCCAGGAGGTGGCGGCGGAGCAGGCCGCGTTCGACCGCTACATCTCAAACATGGTGGCGGCCTGCATGCAAAAGGGCGTCATTTTCCTCTACAGCATGGATGTCATCAAAGCGCCGGAGCCGCTTGCAGGCTATGACCGTATCGTCATCGCGACGGGCGCACGCTACCGCTTCGGCCTTGGCCGCCTGCCGAACCTGCTGCTTGACCACGGCGCCGGAAGGTGGCCGGTCCTGCGTTGGATTTTCTCCTTGGAGAGGGCTCGCGACTGGTTTTATCACAAGGCGCGGCAAGGCACCGGCGATGCTGCGCGCCGCATCGCCCGGCCGCGACAAAAGATCGTGGTGATCGGCGATGCATTGAAGCCCGGCAAGAGCCGGCCGGCGATTGCCAGCGCCTTCGAAGCGGCGCTACTGTCGTGATCGCTAACAACGGATATCCGCCATGCGCCCCATTTTGCCGATCATCGCCACCGTCACCTTCGCCTGGGCGCTCTGCGCGAGCGCCGCGGTTCACCGCGCCTCTGCGCAAGCGCCCGATCCGGCGGCCTTTCTCGCGGGCCAGACCAAGGACTGCCCCGGCTGCAATCTCGCTGGCGTCAGCCTGAAGCGGCGCAACCTCGCAGGCGCCAATCTGGCGGGGGCCAATCTCGCTGGCGCCAGCTTCCATCGCGCGGTGCTGCGCGGCGCCAATCTCTCCGGCGCCGACCTCACGGGCGCCAACCTGAACAAGACCGATCTCATCCAGGCGAACCTGTCGAACGCGAAGCTTGCCAACGCCATGCTGTTCGAGGCCGACGCCAGCCGCGCCAATTTTTCCCGCGCCAATCTCTCCGAGGCGCTGATGGGCAGTATCCGCCTTCTCAATGGGCGGCTCGATCGCGCCATCCTGACTGAAGCCGACCTTGAAGCGGCGCTTCTCAACGACGCAAATTTCTCCAACGCCACGCTCAACGGCGCCAACCTGCACCAGGGCCGGATGCTGCGGGTCAATATGAGCGGCGCGGTGGCCAACTCGACGGAGTTGACCCAGGCCAATCTCCGCGATGCCAATCTCTCGGGCGCCAAATTCGGCGAATCGGTCTTCTATCTTGCCGATCTTAGCGGCGCCAATCTCTCCGGCGCCGACCTCAACCACGCGGTGTTGCGCTCTGCCAACATGGGCAATACCAATCAGACCGGCACGGTCTTCACCGGCGCGATGATGCCCGATAATACGATTCATCCGTGAGCTCGGGCCCTGGTGGGCACGGCGCTTCGCGCCTTTGCCCACCCTACGGCGCTACGGCGCGCCGCGCGGCGGCCGGTAGACCTCAAGCCGCGCCGAGCTTTCGAACTGGTTTTCGGTGAGGCGATTTTCATTGGGATCGACCGCGTACTCAGCAATTCTCATTTTGACCTTTCCGCGTGTCGGGCCGGGTTGGCGAGGCGATTTTGGTGCGGCAAGTTGACTCGGGGGACGGTTAGCGGGTTGCGTTGGAGATGTGAACCTGACTCCACGATAGGG